>Ga0180301_10001405_pt1 | contig 19028 bp, 16 predicted proteins | sample GuaBasSediGuay16_FD_121797 | JGI IMG/M metagenome (GOLD analysis project Ga0180301, IMG submission 121797) | Subseafloor sediment microbial communities from Guaymas Basin, Gulf of California, Mexico - Guay16, Core 4569-2, 12-15 cm | ecosystem: Environmental > Aquatic > Marine > Hydrothermal... | reverse complement strand
CTTGATTTCTGGAGATCACCATTATGATTGGATATAATAAACTGATACAAAGATTAAAAGTAATAAAAGAGATGGGTTATATTAAAACCCATAGAACTGGGAATACTGGTATTGGTAAAACATCGGAAGACCTTTTAGGAATAGAGGAAAACAATATACCAGGTCCAAACGCTACAAAGATAGAATTAAAATCCGCAAGGAAAGATGCTAAAAGTATGCTTACCTTATTTACAAAATCTCCCCTTCCACCAAAAGTAAATTCTGTTTTATTAGAAAGGTTTGGTTATGAGTCTGCACGAAAAAATAAAAGAAAAGAGTTGCATACCACTGTTAATGCAAGAGAATTTAATACACTTAAAGGGAAGCCATGTTTTAAAATTGACATACAAAAAGACGGTGTAAATCTCGTAACTATTAAGGGCGAGATCGTAGGTTATTGGGATAAAGAGACACTAAAGAACTCTTTTGAAAGAAAACTTCCAAAATTGCTATATGTAAAGGCAGAAACGAAAGGTAAAGGCTCTAATGAGGAATTTTGGTTCAATGAAGCATGGTTATTAAGCGGTTTTAACTTTGATAATTTTGTTCGTTTGTTGAACGAAGGGGTTATCCTTGTAGATATACGTATTGGGCAATACCCAGATGGTAGACCGCATGACCATGGAACAGGATTTAGACTTTTACCTGACAAGTTAGATTCATGCCTTACCCATAGAGAAAGTATAATGTGAGGGGGTGAAGAATAATGGAAACGATGAGTGATGATAAAATTGGTGTGTATCTTTGCAGGTGTGGCGGCAATATCGGAGATGTTGTTGATCTCGGGAATGTTGTGAGTGAGGTCTCTGGAATGGAGAGTGTTGCGATTGTCGAGGTCCAGGATTATCTGTGTAGCAGTGCTGGGCAGGGTAAGATTAGAGAGGATATTGAGTCTGGAGAGATTGGTCGTGTTGTGATTGGTGCGTGTTCTCCAAAGTTGCACCTTGAGACGTTTCGTTCTATGGTGCGGGAGGCTGGTGTTAATCCGTTGCTTCTTGAGATCACCAACATCCGTGAGCAGTGTTCATGGGTGCATGAAGACCCTGTAGAAGCTACAAGAAAAGCTGTGGGTCTCGTTAAGGGTGCCGTTTCACGGATGGAGAATCTTGAATCGTTGGAGCCTACTCTCAAGGATTTGAAGGATGGTGTACTCGTTGTTGGTGGTGGTATTGCTGGGATCACAGCAGCACTTGAGCTGGCTGATGAACGAGAGGTTGTTCTGATCGAGAAGAAGGAGTATATCGGTGGGCAGATGATCGGTCTATCAAAGACGTTCCCGACGTTTGATTGCTCACAGTGTATCCTCACCCCACGAATGGTGGACGTCTTCAACCACCCTAATATTACGCTGTACACTCAGACAGAGGTTGTGTCGGTCGATGGGAATGTTGGAGATTTCAATGTGACCCTGCGCCGCATGCCGCGCTTTGTTGACGTGGAACTGTGTAACGCATGCGGGAGGTGTGCCAGAGAATGCCCCGAGGATGCGATCAGCCTGCCCTTTGCTCAGGCTATCCCGCAGGCATACATCATCGATAAGGATATATGCAGCGAGTGTGGTCTCTGCGAAGAGGCGTGTGCAGTAGGTGCGATCAAACTCGATGAAGAACCAGAAGATATAACGATAAACGTTGGAGCGATAACAATTGCAACAGGGTTTGAGCCGATCGACCCGGATGTGATCGAAGAATACAACTACTCGCACCCAGACGTGATAACAGCAATCGAGTTTGAAGAGATGCTCTCAGCCATGAGCAAGACAGGAATGCGCCTTCAAAAATCAGACGGAACGATGCCAGAAAAGGTTGCATTTGTCCTCTGCGTAGGATCTCGCAACCTTAACCACGGAAACAAACACTGCTCACGAGTATGCTGCCTCTACTCTCAGAAACAGGCGCAGTTACTCCTAAAAATGAATCCTGCTGCAAGTGTGACAATATTCTACATTGATATGCGATCAGCAGGAAGACGCATGGAAGAACTCTATTATCACACACAGGAAGTTGGAGTTAAGTTTGTCCGTGGACAAGTTGCAGAGATAAACCCACAAGAGGATGGTAAACTTGAAATACGCTACGAAGACACACTACTTGGCGATATAGGGCAAGACGAATTCGACATGGTTGTTCTCTGCCCATCACTAGAACCCTCCAAGGGATCACGCGGGATCGCATCCCAACTGAACATCCCCATCGGAAGCGACGGTTTCATCGAAGAGAAACACGTCAAGATCGACCCAGTGAACACCCTGAACCAAGGCGTCTTTGCAGCAGGATGCGCCATCGGACCAAAAGACATCCACGACTCCGTCACAGAAGCGATGGGTGCCGCACACAAAATCTCAAGATTCATAGGAAAGGGAACAATCTCAATATCACCCGAAAAACCAATAATCACTGACAAATGCAAGAGCTGCGGAACCTGCATCGAAGAATGCCCATACGACGCACTCACAGCAACAACTGAAAAACCCGCACTCGACTCACTCTCATGCAACACATGCGGAATCTGCGCAGCTGTCTGCCCACAAAAAGCAATCGAGATTGCAAACTACACGCGCAGTCAACTGAAAGCACAAACAGAAGAAATCCTAACAGCGGGCACAGGCGTGATCGCATACATCGACCCAGCAGCATACGCCGCAGCCGACCTCGCAGGCGTAAACAGAACCCAATACTCACCACAGATCAGATTCGTCCAAGTCCCATCAATCCACATACTCGACACAGACATAGTGAACCACGCCTACGAGAGCGGAGCAAGCGGAGTTATGCTGATCGAAGGCACAACAGACGAGAAACTCACCTCACGATCAAAAAACCTCTACAACCAACTCAAAAAAGAGACAAAAAAACACAAAAAACCAATCAGATACTCACACATCGAAACAGCACAACACGAAAAACTGACAAACCTCTTGAACGTCTTCGCCAAACAAGCAACAACACGAAAAACAAAAGACACAAAAGAGAAAACAAAGACGTGAAAGAAGAACACACCTTTCACACATATTTTTAGAGAATAGCGGAAGGATAAGTTTTTTTATTTCTTTGCAGGCTTATCATTCCACATGACAAGTATGCTTACGTCTCTTTTAAAGGGCCGTGTTTCCAGTGATGAGTTGGCTCTCTTGCCTCGTGGCTGGCGTATCATTGGTGATGCGATTATCGTTCGAGAGAAGATAGGTGTTGGTTCGTGGGGCTTGGTTGGAGAAGCTCTCCTCGATATCTATCCACGGTGTCGATACGTGTTACTTGACCACGGTACTCGTGGTGTCTTCAGGGAGCCTGAAAGGGAGGTGATTGCAGCCCGTGGTACAATCAACTCTTTTGAGACGATTCATGTGGAAAATGGTTGCCGTTTCAAGCTTGACACGATGCATATCAGCTTTTCACAAGGTAATTTCTATGAAAAACAGAGGTTAACGAGTCTTTGTCGGGACGAAGTTGTTCTTGACATGTTTGCTGGCATCGGATACTTCACCATCCCAATCGCCGCACACTCGATCGCAAAGAGGGTGGTTGCTATCGAAATTAACCCTCTTGCATACAGGTATCTTAAGGAGAACATTCGGTTGAACCGAGTTGAAGATCGAGTCGAGACGATCCTAGGCGATTGTGGGAGGTTTGCACCGATCGATGCGGCAGACAGGGTGATCATGGGCTACCTCTCATCACAACAGTATCTCGGTTCAGGTATCAGTGCGCTGAGAAGTGGCGGAGTCCTCCATTATCATGAAGCCGTCCCAGAACCACTCTATCCAACTCGCCCAAATGAACGCATAAAAGAGGTTGTATTCGAGCTTGGACGAAGGATTGAATCACTCACAACAAGACGAGTGAAGAAATACTCACCCGGAGTGCTGCACTCGGTAACAGATGCACGAATCAATTAGGCTTGGAAAAATGGTTTATATAATAAATACATTCTCTGAAGCCCGAGAAACATGCTGATTAAATACCTTTCAGAACTGAGCCAGATGGAACTTGAAAATCTCCTTACACGAAGCGATCCAGCCGATCTGAAAGAAGCAGTTCTCCCAATAATTAGAGACGTGCGAGAACGGGGTGATGATGCGCTAAGGGAGTATACGAGAAAATTTGACCACGCAGAACTGATTGAGATAGCGGTAACCCCTGAGGAGATGACAAATGCCCTTGAAGCCGTCGATCAACGATTGTTTGAACATCTGCAAAGGGCAGCCGCGAACATCAGAGAGTTTCACGAAAAACAGAAAACTAGTGACTGGTACACGGAGATCAGCGACGGAATAACACTCGGGCAGAAAATAACCCCTCTTAAACGGATTGGCGCCTACGTGCCAGGTGGCAGAGCCGCATACCCGAGCACTGCACTCATGACGATCATACCCGCAAAGGTTGCAGGCGTAAGCGAAGTTTTTGTGTGCACGCCACCACAACCAGACACGGGCATACACCCTGCAACACTTGCAGCATGCCATGTTGCAGGAGCAGACCAAGTATTCAAAGCAGGGGGTGTCCAAGCAATTGCTGCAATGGCATATGCCACCAAAACAATACCGAGAGTCGACAAAATAGTTGGGCCTGGAAACGCTTATGTTACGACGGCAAAGACGATTGTCCGTGAAGAGTGCGAGATCGACTTTCCAGCAGGACCAAGCGAGGTGCTCATAATAGCAGACGAAACAGCAAGACCAGAAAACGTGGCGTGGGACATGCTCGCACAATGCGAACACGACCCGAGTGCAATCGCAATCCTTGCCACAACATCACCCCGGCTTGCAGCAAAAGTGGAAGAGGTGATCAACAGAGAACTAAAAGATTGCGAGCGGAGAGAGATAATCATAGAATCGCTCAAACACTCCGCAATACTCAAAGCCACAACACTGGATGAATGCATCAGATTCTCAAACCGATTCGCGCCAGAACACCTCCAGATCATAACCCAACGACCCGAAGAGATCCTTGAAAAAACCGAACATGCAGGTTCTATATTCATTGGAAACAACACACCGACAGCAGCAGGCGACTACGCCTCAGGCACAAATCATGTACTGCCAACAGCCGGGCACGCCAGGGTTTACTCAGGACTCAACACAGACCATTTCATCAAAAAAACAACCATCCAGATAATAAACAAGAAAGGACTCGCAACACTCAAAGAGACGATCACCACCCTCGCAGAAGCAGAAGGACTCTACGCACACGCAAAAGCAATACGAGCACGATTTTGAGGATTAATTTTCATAATCCTTATTTTTTTAGGATTTTCGGTTTTATGTGTGTATTTTTCATTGGAGTTTTTTTATTGGTTTGTTTTGTAAGTCCAACATGTAAAAGTGGAACGAAAGAGCATTTACACGCTTTTTCACGCTGTGTACCTTATAAAATCATCACTGCACAGTAAAAACTACAGACAGAGATTTTTATACCCAAATTTCCACACTCAACTAAGAAAAGAAACAATGGAGGTTAAATCTCTATTTTTGCGATAAGGTCTCCTTTTGCAGTTGGAACTGATTCTGCTACTGGCTTGCATTTTGCCTGCATGAGGTATGCTATTGGTCTGTAGTTGTGTTCTGTCAGGCTTTCGTAGTTTGCCATGCCCTTGCTGATGATGATATCTGCACTCTCGATAGCAACTCTCACTTCATCAGGCACTTCTTTCATGCATATTCCCACCGCGTTGCTGCCGGTCGTGAGCACTCTATCCACCTGTTTTTCTATTCCGAGGTTTTGCACGTCTTCTATTGTGGCGTCGTTCAGGATTGGTGCACCTCGCACGACGAGTGTGATCGTGCCACCGAGTGCATGTATCTGTTCAAAGAGCAGTGTGTCAAGAACGATTTCTCCACAGTTGTCCGTCAAGTAGGTCACGTCCCCGCTTGCAAGTTTTCTTATCTCATCTGTGTCGTCGATTGCAAGTCCGTTTGCTCCAAGCTCTTTGAAGACTTTGTTGAAGTTCGCTATCGGTGCTTTAAACCCTTGGACTCCAAAGTCAAGGGTGTTTCCGATGGTAACTGCAACAACAGCATCTCTAAAAGGGTCCTCTGACTCTCTGATCTGGTTCTTCACAGAAGGCAGCAGTCTGAGTGCCGCAGTGTTGCTCAGTTTCTTCAGTTCGAGGTAAGGATCGGAGTCATTCAGGGTTTCATAGACTTCCCTGTGCACCTGTGTTGAGATCACGTTAGTAGATCTCTCTTTTTCGAAGGTTGAAGCGAGCACTCTGAGTCCAGTCTTCAGTGCCTGCATCTGGAGTTCGTAATCATCTGTCGAGAGTGCTGCTTCAAATTGCACTCTGGATAGTAGGCATGCTGCACACTGTGGAGCGGGTTTCATCTGATCACCATTTAATCACTACTGATAGTTTACAGTCTTCTCTCTCTTCAATTCTTCTATTTCATCTCGTACCTCTTCGTTCTCGACACGAAAGAGTATCAGGGTTGCTGCCAATGTGATATAAGCAGCAAAGTTCACCGCTAGTGGGAGTATCACTTCTGCGCCACTGATGCCACCCCCACCTATCACAAGCGGGTGGTGTGCCCTCCACAATCGGATCGAAAGAAAACTCAATGGCACACAGATAAATCCAATGACCCCAAACACCGCAGATAGTCTCGCCCGCTTCTCAGGTTCTTCTATAGCCTGACGCACCATAAAATAAGAAAGATAGATCAGGAGCAGGACAAGAGACGTGGTAAGCCTCACATCCCAGAGCCAATAGACCCCCCATGCGTTCTTCGCCCAGATAGACCCACTTATCAAAGTGAGCGCTGCAAAGACCACACCAACCTCGCCTGCAGAAGATGCACGAAAGTCCCACAACCGTGCACTCGAATGCCCCCCCTTGTTCAGCCCTCCCCGTTCGAGGCGAAGATAGATTAGGTTCGATACAAACAGAACCCCAAAAGCCAGGTACGTCGTAATAGCAATGGGCAGGTGAAAATAGAAGATCTTAAAACTATCCTGATAATTCTGCCATTCTTGCTCGCTCATAAAAGACCCACGCTCACCCGCATCAACAGGCACAGGCGCAGTACAAAAAATCATGAAACTTGCACACACAACAAAGAGAATTGACAGAACAATTAAGATCCGTTTAACCAAGACGCCGACCATCAACCACGTGCTATGATCCACATTCCATAAAAATCCTTTCTGCCCTTGCGCAAGTGTTAAATGGTCTTCAGTGATAAACCTGCAATCACAAAATTGAGAATCACAAAAGTGACTGACAAGAGAATAAATAGTGACATTCGAGGTGTTTTGTGCAGACAGACCTGTATGATAGAGTGATCGAGTTGGCGCGGCGGCGGGGTTTTCTCTGGAATTCCTTTGAATTATACGGGGGTGCTGCTGGTTTCTATGACTATGGGCCACTTGGCGCCATCCTGAAACGCGCGGTTGAAGACCTGTGGAGGGAGTTCTTCGTCCTACGAGAGGGTTTCTTCGAGATCGAATCCCCCACGATCGGGATTGAAGACGTGTTTCGTGCATCAGGTCATCTAAGTGGTTTCTCCGATCCAATCACAGAGTGCATCAAGTGTAATGAACCGTTTCGAGCAGATCACCTCCTGGAGGGTATCGTGAGCGATGCTGATGGCATGTCAACAAAAGAGCTTGAAGAGTTGATCCGATCGCACAACATCAGTTGTCCCGAGTGCAGCGGCGAGCTCGGTGGTGTCTATGACTTCAACCTGATGTTCGAAACGACGATTGGACCAGGTAAGGGCCGCAGAGGCTATCTTCGACCAGAAACCGCTCAGGGCATGTTTGTTAACTTCCCACGATTGTTACGATTTTATCGTGAAAAACTACCATTTGGCGCGGTGCAGATTGGAAAATCCTACCGCAACGAGATATCACCACGCCAGGGCGTGCTGCGCCTGCGCGAGTTCACACAAGCCGAAGCCGAGATCTTCATCGATCCAACCGACAAAACAGAACCGAGGTTCAAAGACGTGGCTTCAAGTGAACTCACACTCTATCCTGCAAGCATCCAGGAAGCAGGTGAAGAGCCGATCCAGATGCGACTCGGCGAAGCGGTCGCAGAGGGAACCATTGCACACGAATCCCTGGCGTACTACATCAATCTGACCTATGAGTTTCTGACAGCAAGTGGAATTGATCCAAAACGGCTCAGGTTTAGACAACACCGTGATGATGAAATGGCACACTACGCAGCCGACTGCTGGGACGCAGAAGCCTACCTCGACCGCTTTGGCTGGGTGGAACTTGTCGGAATCGCTGACAGAACAGACTACGACCTGCAAGCACACACCAGAGTGAGCGGAATGGAACTCGGAGTGTTCAAAGAATACGAAAAACCAAAACGACAAAAAGTGATCAAAATAAAACCAAAGATGAACTACATCGGTCCAAAATTCAAGAAGAGAGCCAAGCAAGTAGTAAAAACACTGGAAAAACTATCGCTCGGAGAGATCAGCGGAGAAACGATCACAATAGAGGTTGACGGCGAAGAAATAAGACTTGGAAGCGAAGCCTTCACAATTGAAACACTGATCGAAGAGATCAGCGGCGAAAAAATCATACCACACGTGGTAGAACCAAGCTTCGGACTCGACCGAATAATCTACACCATACTCGAACACTCATACCGCGAAGAAACCGTCGAAGACGAAGTCAGAAAAGTCATGGAACTACCAGAAAAGATCGCCCCCATAAAAGCAGCAGTACTCCCACTCCTCACAAAAGACGAGCTGATCACACCTGCAAAGAAAATCGAAACCAAATTAAAAGAAAATGGGATCCAAACCACCTACGACGACAGCGGCACAATTGGACGCCGCTACAGGCGAAACGACGAAATCGGAACACCATACGCAATAACAATCGACTACACCACCCTCGAAGACGAAACAGTCACAATCAGAGACAGAACAACCATGAAACAGATACGCAGACCAATCAAAGAGATCGAATACCTGATAACACGTCTAATAAGAAGAGAAGAGAAATTCAACGTCCTTTAAACAGCTCTATATTAAATAGTTTTTTAGTAGTTTTCTGCTTTTTCGTATCTCTTCTGTTGAGAACATTTCGAGGTTGTAGATGCCGTTGTATTTGATTTTGTGGAGTATGTTGAAGTCTATGCATCCTGTGCCTATGGCAGAGTGGGTGTCTCCGTGGTATTGTGTTGTGTTCTCTCCCATGTTGTCGTGGACGTGGATGTGGACGATTCGTTCTCTGAGTTTTTCTGTGAAGGTTGCGAGTTTCTTCTGGTCTCCTTTGCATGTGAGGTTTGCGTGTCCAATGTCGAAGGTTATAGCGAGGTTTTCGCTCCCAACCTCCTTTATTACTCTTATGATTTCTTCTGGCGTGGTGCAGAGGTTTTCTGGATTGGTTCCTTCTTTGTTTTCGAGTCCGAGCATTACACCGTGGTCTTCTGCATAGCTTGCGAGTTGTTTCAGGTTTTCTATCATTGATCCAAGGGATTCTTCTCTGTTCTCTATAATTCTTCCTGGGTGTATCACGACGACTTTTGATTCTATGTGGTCTGATAGGTTTATTGCTTCTTCCATTAATTTGAAGTGGTGTTTCTGCATCTGTGTTGTGTCGACTACAAGATCTCTTGGATAATTTGTGGAGTCTGAGAAGTATGGTGCATGGATGCTTGTTTTTATCTTGTGGGTTGAGAGTAGGTCTATAAGTTCTTCCACGCATTCTTTTGAGATAGTTCCTTTTTCGTATATTCCGAGTTTTGGTAGATAGAGTTCTACAGAGTCCATGATCTCTGCAAGTTCTATCAGTTCTGCTCCGAGTGTTGATGCGCCGATTATCATACTCGATTTTTTTCCTTGGTTTTATGTTGTGTATTCTGCGTTTATCTTGACGTAATCGTAGCTGAGATCGCATCCCCATCCTGTTGCTGATTCTTTTCCGATGCCAAGGTCGATATGGATTTTGACCGTCTCAGACTTCATTATACTGGCGGCTTCATTGGGGGTTGGTTGGATTTTGCCATTTTTTATTATCACTGCATCTTTGTTGCTGTCTGATAGTTTGAGGCTGAGCCTCTCAGGGTTTATTTCTGCTTTACTCCTGCCTGTTGCTGCGATGATTCTGCCCCAATTTGGATCTTCACCGAAGACTGCAGTTTTTACAAGTGGTGATGTGATTATCGTTTTCGTGACTTTCTTTGCATCGTCTCTGGTCTTTGCACCTGTAGTTGTGACCTCGATCAGCTTGGTTGCACCTTCGCCGTCTCTTGCTATCATCTTTGCAAGTTCGATTGAGACTGTGTCAAGTGCTTCTTGAAGAGTCTCTTTTCTGCACCCTTTCTCTCCAGTGCTTATGAGTACTACCATGTCGTTTGTGCTGGTGTCACCGTCAACAACTATCATGTTGAAGCTCTCATCCACCGATCTCTCCAGGCACTCGTGCAGGAGGTCAGGCGGGAGTTTTGCGTCTGTTGTGATGAATGCGAGCATCGTTCCCATATCTGGTGCGATCATCCCTGAGCCCTTCGCAATCCCACCAACACGAAACCCCTGATCAGCTTCAACAGCGTATTCCTTAGGATGGGTGTCCGTCGTCATTATCGCTGATGCTGCACTCTCACTTGCACGACCGTCTGATCCGAGCATTGGCAGTGCCTCGTCTATCTGTCGTGTGATTATTTCCATCTGCAGTGGTCTTCCGATTATTCCTGTTGATGCAACAAGTATTTCGGAACTACTGCATCCAAGTTTCTCTGCAAGCAAGTCACATGTTCTCTCAGCGTCCTCGACCCCTTTCTTGCCAGTGTAGGCATTGGCGTTGCCACTGTTCACAACAAGTCCCTTAACTGCACCCATATTGCTTTCGAGGTGTCTCGTGGTAACGAGGAGTGGAGCTGCAATCATCCTGTTTCGCGTGTAAACGGCAGCAGCATGTCCTTTCCCTTCTAAAAGTATTACGGCAAGCCCGTTCTTACCATCTCGCAGACCCCCCGCGCGGATGCCATCGACTGCACAGATCCCACCGTTAATCGGCTTCAATCACCTTCACCCGATAATGCGTTTATTATATCCCCGCGTGCTACTATACCAATGAGTTTTCCCGCTTCCACGACAGGAAGGCGGTTCACGCGGTGTTGCACCATCTTCCATGACGCATCTTCAATGCTCTCATCTGGCGATGTGGTGTGAACCCTTCGTTTCATTATATTTCTGACCGGTTTCTCTGCGGTGTCTTCAAGGCTGTGTTTGAGCTCTTCCCAGTTTAAGAGCTCTCGGATCGGCACCTCTATCACCTCAAGAGGACTTGGAAGCCACAAGTTTCCACTCGCAGAGTGTATCTTCAACAATCTCAGAATATCTGTCTCAGTCACGATGCCTACAAGTTCAACGCCATCCACTATTGGAAGCCCGCTTATTCCGTGTTCTCGGAGCAGGCGTGCTACCTCTCGTATGCTTGCATCCGGGGTGGTGGTTATCACTTCGGTGTTCATTACTTCCCCAACATTCAATCTATCATGCTTCCTTTTGTCCTATGGTGCAAGTCCTGGCTGCCAGAGCCCTGTAGTCTCATCAAGGTTGAAGATGATGTTCATGTTCTGTATCGCCTGTCCAGATGCGCCCTTAACGAGGTTGTCAATCGCGGTTATCACAACCACCCTATTGTTATCGTCATCAGTCTCTATATAGATGTCGCAGAAATTAGAGCCTCTGACCACAGGAAGGGAGGAGATGGTTTTCCTTAAACGGACAAAAGGCTTATCATAGTAAAATTTTTCATATAATTTTCTTGTTTCTTCACCATCCATCGACTCAATAGTAAAGAGATGCGCCGTTGTGAGAATACCTCTGACCGACGGCACCACATGGGGCGTGAAACTTATACTCAAAAGGTCATCGTCAAAACGCTTCAACTCCTGCACAATCTCGGCGCTATGTCGATGAGTCGTGAGCTTGTAGGGCTGAACATTCTCAGCCATCACAGGATAATGACTCACCATGCTCGGACCCGCACCCGCACCAGAGATGCCAGACTTCGAATCAAAGACCGCCAAAGACAAAAGCCGTTCCGACACGAGAGGCGCTGCAGCAAGAACAGCCCCCGTAGGATAACAACCAGGATTTGCAACCAGATCATGCCCCGTGACATCATGAATCTCAGGAAGCCCATACACAGCATCCCTCACATCACTATGCTCTAACCCGTACACTGCTTCGAAGACCCGGGGCGGGAGACGATAATCAGCACTCAGATCAATAACCTTTGCCGAACCAAGTAGCTCTGGCACAATACCCATAGCACTCCCATGCGGAACCGCGGTGAAAACCACGTCACAACGATCTCCAACCTCGGCAAGAGTTGGATTTTCAAAAGAAAGATCATAAATACCTTCAAGATGCCCGTGAACACTCGACACAGGCTTTCCCGAAAAACGCCTCGATGTAACCACTACAACCTCAACTTCTGGGTGAAACGAGAGCAAACGGAGCAACTCCCCACCAGTATAACCTGAACCGCCAACGATACCAACCTCAATCATAACACAACACACCTACCAATTCTAACTTGCTCCAACATATAGCAACCAAGCAGCAACCAAACACAATGACACATTCATCCCTCATAAAACCTAACTTCCAAACCACCACACACCCGAGCAAGTTGACAGCTTCATGATCCAAAAACTTTAAGTCTGAAAGAATCATTGTGGTGGTCCTATAATAACGTCGTTCTGTCCGGATAGTGTAGCGGCCTATCATGAAGCCCTGTCGAGGCTTCGACCCGGGTTCAAATCCCGGTCCGGACGCCATTTCTATTCCTTTCTTCGGGGTTTGTGGTTGAGTATGTTTTTCTTGGTATAATTATGAAGCAAGGTATCTCAAGTGTTGATCTTGCCGCTCTCGTGATGGAGCTTTCCGAGTCTCTTCGTGGTGCGAGGATTGGGAAGATTTACCAGCATTCGCCTGATGAGTTGCGGTTGAGGTTGCGGTCGGCAGAGAGTGGCAGGCGTGATCTTGTGATTGTGGCTGGAGAGCGGATGCACCTGACCAAGTATCCGAAAGAGGCTGAGCGAGTCGCTGGGGCGTTTCCGATGTCGCTACGAAAGCATCTTTCTGGTGGGAGGATTACGGGGGTGGTGCAGCATGATTTTGATCGGATCGCTAAGCTCTGTATCGAGCGTGGTGGTGAGAATAAGGTTCTACTCTGTGAGTTCTTTGCGCGAGGCAATGTCATCCTGCTGGGTGCTGACGAGCGTATCATTCTTCCGTTGAGGTCGATCAGTTATCGGGATCGAGCTGTTCGTGGTGGTGAGGTGTACGAGTTGCCGAGACCACAGATCAACCCGCTCGGTGTTGGTGTGGATGATTTGGGAGCTCGAAAAGCTGGCAGACTTCCAGCTCAAGAGGAATTGGATGAACTTGCAGAACTCTTTGCTGCGTCGAGTGGTGATGTGGTGCGCACGCTTGCTACGCGGTTGAATCTGGGTGGTCTGCTATCTGAGGAGGTGTGTCTTCGTGCAGGAATTGAGAAGAACATGGCGTCTGATATGGTCTCCGCCGCGGATTGCGAGAGTATCCACAGGGCGATCGTGGAGATGCTATCACCTCTTTTGACAGGTGACTTTAAGCCGCATATCGTGGTGCAGGAGGGGGATTTTGTTGATGCTTTACCTTTTGAGCTCTCTTTGTATGATAATTTTGAGAAAAAGTTTTTTTCCACCTTCAATGAGGCTCTCGATGAGTATTATGGGAAAGTGTTTGGAGAAAACAAAGAATCAGATGTTAAGAGCGACCGGGATGGTGTTAGGAAGAGTGGTCGGTCTGGTTTATATGAGCATCGCTTGCTCCAGCAGGAGAAATCCCTCGAAAGGTTCAAGGCGGAAGAGGAGAGGCTTTCAGGGGTAGGTGATATGATCTATCAGGAGTACGGTCTCGTCAAGGAAATCCTATCTGCGGTTAGGGGTGCCAGAGAGAAGGGTTACTCGTGGGTGGAGATTAAGAAGATTCTTGAGGATGCCTCTCTTGGATCTGCAAGGGCGATTGAGGAGGTCGATCCTGAGACTGGCAGTATTGTTGTGGTTATCGGCGGTCTTCGTGTGAGTGTGGATAGTCGTCTCACTGTTGAGCAGAATGCCTCTGCTTATTACGCGCATGCCAAGAAGTTCTCTTCAAAGATAAGTGGGGCACTCGTTGCTGTTGAGAGAACCCGTGAGATGATTGATCGGGGGGAAGATGGTGGTTCTGGGGTGAAGAAGAAGGGTGTGAAACGTGTGCGTAGGAAGGAGAGGTGGTATGAGCGGTTTAAGTGGTTCGTCTCTTCAGACGGTTTTCTTGTGATAGGTGGGCGGGATTCTGATACGAATGAGGTTATTGTTAAGAAGTATATGGAGAAGAGGGATATCTTCTTTCACACACAGTATCCTGGCTCGCCTGCTGTGATTATAAAGACCGAGGGTAGGGAGGTGCCTTTGACCACCTTGGAGGAGGTGGCACAGTTTACGGTCTCGCATTCTAGTGTTTGGAAGTCGGGGCAGGCTGTTGGTGAGTGTTATTGGGTGCTTCCCGAGCAGGTCTCAAAGACTCCTGAGCATGGTGAATTTCTGCCGAAGGGATCGTTTGTGATTCGTGGGAAGCGGAGTTATATGAAGAGTGGTGTTGGGATTGCTGTTGGTACCAGGGAGGGTGAGTGTATTGGCGGGCCCTCTGATGTGATTGAGGCGAAGGTTGATTGTTTTGTGGAGGTTGAGCCTGGTGAGTTCAATCAGAATGATGTTGCAAAGAAGATATATCGGATATTTCTTGATTGGGCTGGCGACTCTGGGGCGATCAAGGCTGGTTGCGCTCCCCATTTGATAGCCAGGTTTCTGCCACCAGGTGGTTCGAGGATAAAGAGGCACAAGCCCTGATAACCAACCCCCTTATTTCAACTGGAAAAATATAAAAATGATCATTATTATGATTATGAGATTCTATGATAAAAAACAGTAGTGACAACTTAAAAAAGTGAAACAAAAATCGTGGTTCGTGACTATCTCTTCACAGGTTTCCTGACGCCCCGTATAACTGCTTCTGTAATCTTTCCTCCGAGTTCGGTGCAGGTACCAGCGTATTTAATCCTTCTCACAGGATGTTTTTCGTATGCGATTATTATTGCGTCTGTGGTTGTTCCGAGGAAGTTGCATCCTGCTTTGAGCAGTGCCAATCCTTTTGCTTCGGTTGCTGTGATTATGGCGCTTGCCATTGCTTCTTCCGAGAGGGTTGCGTGTGCTATCAGTATGATGTTTATGGTTCCGATGGTTTCTGTGATCTGTGCAGGATTGGTTGTGTTTGCTATCTGTGATGTGTGTGTTATCTCTTGACCTGTTATCTTGAATGGTGAGGGGTTGGTGATACCTGCTGTGATGAAGGCTGTGAGATACTCGTCTGTTATTATCTGCAGGTATTTCATTTTGACAGCTGTCAGTAATCCAAAGTAGGGGCGAGGTATTCCATATTTATCTGCTACTTTTTGAGTGTAGTGTTCTGGTGGTGTGTGGTTGAAGAATTTGGGGTTTATTGTGTGGTTGAAGAGTGTGGTTACGTCTTTTCTTCCGCCGTTTATTCCTGAACTCAGTGCTTCGAATTCTCCATTTACTATGAGCGTGTTCTCTCGTACAGTGTATCTCAATTTCTTATCACCTCTGGGAGTATTATTGGTGTGTTGTTGGTTTTGTTGTTCTCTACTGCCACCGCGATCTTAAAAGCTTCCTGGATATTCTCTGGCGTCAGTACGTCGTGTGGTCTTCCGTGTGCCATTATCTGCCCGTTGCAGATCAGCGCTATCTTGTCACAGTAGGCTGCTGCAAGATTTAAGTCGTGGATCACCGCGAGTGCCGTCATCCCACCATTCACAAGCTCTTTTATCAAGTGTAGTACCTCTACCTGACCGCGAATGTCGAGATGCGATGTTGGTTCATCAAGGAGGAGGATTTTTGGCTCCTGTGCCAGAGCGCGTGCAATTATTACGCGCTGTACCTCCCCGCCGCTCAGCTCTGTTATCAGTCGATCTTTGAGATGCATGGTGCCTGTTTGTTTCATCGAGTCCCTTACAATCTCGTGATCTTCTGGTCTCTCTTTTCTGTTGAGGTGGGGTGTGCGTCCCATGAGCACGATCTCTTCTATCGTGAATTCAAAGTCTATGGAGACGCTCTGTGGAACGACTGCGATGTGTTTTGCAATGGTGTTTGCATCCCAACCCGAGAGATTTTCACCTTGCGATATGATTTTGCCATGTTCTGGTTTGATTACGCCTGTGATCGCTCGTATAAGGGTTGTTTTGCCTGAACCGTTAGGCCCAATTATGCCCAATAGCTCTCCTTCCTCTGCTTCGAGGCTCACATCTCTCAAAACCTGTGTCCTACCGTAGCATACTTTTAGATTATTGATCTTAAGCATGGATGCTCTTTCCCCTTTTGCGGAGCAGGTATATGAAGAATGGTGCTCCGAAACTTGCTGTGATTATCCCAACCGGGAGTTCTATCGGTGCAAGTATGGTTCGTGAGATTGTGTCTGTTACGACCAAGAATATTGCGCCCGCAAGTGTGGAGGTTGGGAATAGAATTCGGTGATCTGGTCCTGTGAAAATGCGCATGATGTGTGGGATGATCAGTCCCACGAACCCGATTATCCCGCTCACAGAGACCGCAGCAGCAGTTATCAGGCTCGATGATACGAGTACGCCTCGTTTCACCCGCTCGGTGTTGACACCGAGGTACTGCGCCTGTTCTTCTCCAAGCAGCATCACGTTCAGATTCCACGAGTAGCGGTAGAGGAGGATGATTCCTGCAAATATCATCAGGCTTGCAATCTTCACCTTGGGCCAATCGCTCGTCCAAAGTCCGCCCATAAGCCAGAAGATTATCTGGTGCGGGCTTTTTGCCACGTAGATTATTAGGGATGTGAGTGCTGCGAGGAATGAGCCAACAGCGATTCCTGATAGGAGAAGTGTTGCGACCGGGACACGTCCTCCCACTTTTGAGATATGGTATACCACGAATATAGCTATCGTTGCGGTTATGAAAGAGAGTAGTGGTGTTGGAAGATGGAGTGTGAAGCTCAGGGCTGCTCCAAGTGCCGCTCCTGAAGACATCCCGATAATATAAGGGTCTGCCATCGGGTTTTTGAGAAGTCCCTGCATTGCACAACCTGCCGTTGCAAGTGCTGCGCCAACCAGCGCCGCGAGCAGTACACGGGGCAGTCTTATGCTGAGAATGATAGTTTCCTGTGCCATGCTCCAGTTTTCTTCGATAGAAAAGATCTGTGCAAGCATTATCTTTGCGGCAGTCAGGAATGATATATGGGCTGTACCTATCGTTATTGAGGCAACGAGTACTGTGATCAGAATCAGTGTGAGAAGCAAGAGAGGTGCGATTTTCAGCTTCATACTGGGGCATGATATAGTATCTCTATTTAACCTTCCTTGCAAGGTATGCTGCTCCAAGCAGCACCAGTGTGACCATACACGAGGCAGCAGGTGTCTCCGGGGCGGTCGTTGGCACTGGAGTTGCAGTTAGTGTTGGTGTGATTGTTTCTGATATATACTCGGTTATGTAGCCATTTATCTCGACTAATCCCTGTGTGATTCTCGGTCCTGCCAATTCTGTAATATCCGGGTCGTTGATCGGATAAACACGACCGTTTTTGACCGCATCTGTCGCCTGGAGAACTGTGTTGTTCAATATCCATTCCTTAATACTGTACGAGCCGCCGCCCATGCCTGAGCATATTATGATATCAGGGTTACTATCAACCACGCTCTCGATACTCACAGCTGGATAGCCAGTAGAATCCACGATGTTGATTCCGCCCGCCCTCTGGATCAGATCTGCTGGAAAGGCGTCACTTCCTGCGGAGTATAATGGCTCGCTCCATACGACGTATAGCACCTTAGGTTTCACGTCTTCTGAAAGCGTCTCTGTCTTGCCTGTTATTGTCTCGATCTGTTCTTTCATCCCAAGTACCAGCAAGTCAGCTTGCCTCTCGTTTCCTGTGATATTTCCTACGAGTTCTATGTTCTCAAGTATCCCAGTCAGGTTCTTCGGGTGGGTTGCAACCACTGTTAGATTCAGATTCCGAAGAGCGTTCACAGTTGCTTCTCCGTTACCATACGATGCAAGCACCAGATCCGGGGTCAGATTGACCACCGCTTCAATACTAACAGTAGAGAACCCGCCAATCTTTGAGATATTCAACGCCTCAGGCGGATAATCACAATAGGTTGTGACTCCAACCACCCGATCACCAGCACCAACAGCAAAGAGTGTCTCGGTGTTACTCGGTGCAAGTGAAACGATCCGCTCTGGCTTGCCCGGAATAATTACGGTGTTCTTGAAGTCGTCTGTCACGATAATAGGATATCCTACAGCTGTAGGGGAGAGCATGCACATCAGCAGAAGAAAAAATAGGAGAAGAGGTGTTTTTGCCAGCATCAAGTCTGGAGATGAAAGCCTCGGTATATATAACTGTTGTACAAGGTTATATTTGTTAGCCAACAGGGCAACTATTATCTGGTCAGCCACCGAGGCCGCCACACGGTTGCCAGAGAACAGGGGGTTAGAAATGCTAATAACTAGCAAAGATTCTGAGGGTGGTTCTCTGGTGTCTTGATTTTATCCGAATACCCTGCAGCTCTGCCGCGGTTGGGATAAGAGGGGGATTGAGAAGCAGATTAAAACGTGAAGTTATAGCGTAAAAAGGTGGTGGAAATATGAGGATAGTTGCCTCTATGTGTAGCTGTTAAACCTTGATTAAGCGTCATCTTGTTTACGGCATATTCCAGCGACTTCCTGGAAGACCTTCAGATCTACGATCTGAATGATAAACAAGAGTTGCTTGCAGATTTGTTTTACTATTATCCAGCTTAAAAAAGTTGGAGGAGCAACTTACAAAGTAAGTTGCTTTGTAAAGCAGACCTCCAGACCTTTCTAATCTGTAGAAGTCTGCTCTCTACGTAGTAGAGAAGTAAATCTTTGATTTGGATGAGTAAACAACCAAATGGATAGTCGAGCGG
>Ga0180301_10001404_pt1 | contig 19036 bp, 21 predicted proteins | sample GuaBasSediGuay16_FD_121797 | JGI IMG/M metagenome (GOLD analysis project Ga0180301, IMG submission 121797) | Subseafloor sediment microbial communities from Guaymas Basin, Gulf of California, Mexico - Guay16, Core 4569-2, 12-15 cm | ecosystem: Environmental > Aquatic > Marine > Hydrothermal... | reverse complement strand
GATTGAGAGCTGGAGCCATATGTGCTGCAGTAGCTAATAGAGAAACAGAGGAGTTCATCGTAGATGCAGGAGTGGAAGATGCTATACGCGTAGCTAACGAAGCCGTTAGGATACTGGATACGTGGGATAAGAAAAAAGAAGAGAAAAACAAGAAAACAGTGATACCAGAAATTATTTATGAATGGTTTATGGAATACATGAAAAGGTAGCAAGAATATGAGGAATAGCGCTTTACACGTGAGTGTCGGGAATCTAAACATAGATATAGTAATGTATGTAGACAGACCCCCCAAGCTTGATGAAAGCATAATAGCTCGGGATATGCTCTTATCTCCTGGAGGAGCAGCATCTAACTATGCTGTTGCAGTATCCTGCTATGGTCACCGCGTATCACTCGTAGCATCAGCTTCAACTAATCCATTAATTGACGATGTTTTGAAGGAGCTTAGTGCGCGAGGAGTAATTACAGACTATGTGAAAAGAGTAGAAGGTGAACCAGGGCTTGTATTTGCTATTGTGACTCCTAGTGGGGAGAGAGTTTTATTCAAGTATCGTGGTGTAAATGAGCTTCTATCACCGAATGATGTCCCAAGAGAACTATTAGAAGAAGCTAGTATCATTCATATAGCTAGTATAGAACCTAATATCGTGGATGAAATAGCTAGTAGAGCATCTAGACTCGGATTACTGGTAAGCTATGATCCGGGGACATATGCTACAATGTATAGAGAAAGGATCTTTAAGGTACTGAGTAAGGTTAACATACTGTTCCTTAATAGAGTAGAGGCAAGAGATTTGACTAGGGGAAACATTGAACTTCTACTTAAACATGGAGTAGAGCTTGTAGTAATTAAAAAAGGCTCTGCTGGAGCATTTGTTGTTGAACACGGGGGGAAGTACTACCACGGAGTATCAAAACCTATTGGCAAACCAGTAAACACCACGGGAGCGGGAGACGCTTTTGACGCTTTCTTTAACGCAGCATACCTAGATTACCGAGACCCCGGCAAAGCGCTTGCATATGGATTAGCTTGTGGAGCTTACAAGACATTATTTAAAACCAGTATTATAGAGTGCAGGAAACAGCTGTTTAACAAACAATTGAATAGTACTATAGTAGAAGTTGCTAAAAAGCCAGAGAACTGGGTATTGGAGGACTAGAGTATTATATGGATTTGGCTAAACTACTAGCTATGCTTACAGAGCACAGCTACGGATCAGACTATATTATAGAATGCAGGGAACATCCAATAATCATTATTAAAAATCAGCTTCTCGAAGAGGAGATAAAGGGGGTTATTGGGGAAGCTAAGGAAGAATATGTAGAACTTACACTATCACCACATAATGAGCCGCTATGCATTTTTCCACGTATCCAAGAATTAGCGTATAGCGAGTACCTGCGTGAAGTATGCTCGGCAGCGCTTTTATCTAAAATGTACTCTTGCACAGCTGAAGCTAACCTCTACATATTTCTTAACGATCTCTCCGATGAATTCCTATATGTAACATACGTTTACCACGTACTTAAGCATCAAAGCCTTAACATCAAGTTTCCGCTAGAGAAGCTTACTAAGTACTCGATACTTCTAGCTAGGCTTAAAGACCTAAAACAAGACTTAAGCTATTTAAAGAAGAAATTAGAAGTAGCTTATGACGAAAATACATGGAGCAAGTATACAGAGAAAGTTAGAGAGCTTGACGAACAGATCCTCCAAGTAAAAAAGCTGTGGGATAATGATAAGTCATTCTTCGACGCAGTATATAGAATTGTATCTTCTACGGAGAAGAGGTATAGTGAAGTAGTGGATTACGTCAGGGAAAACATTGGTAAATTCTATAAAAGTATTGAAGAGCTCCTCCATAAGTGGATAGGAAGATATAACTCGCTACTAAATCCATACAGACTGAACTATAGCATAGTACCGCTCTCTAAGCTAATCGGCATCAGCGAAAGAGAACAGTTCAATAGCATGGTGAGAGTTACATCATACTTAAAGGAGAGGTGTAAGACCCTATTATTTATTGACGGAGAAGAAGCAGAAATCCTTAGAGAAATACTAGACTTAGACTATAAAGTGTTAGTGCTTCCAGACTAAGGCTCTACATTCATCTCTAGAGAGTATATTAAAAACATAACTAGGGCCTACTTACATGTTAAGCGTGGATGGTTAGCTAACTCGGAGAAAGAAACCGTTGACATAATGACAGAGGTTCTATCTAAAGTTGATACTAGCCAATGAGATAAGGAATATTTTGTATAACTATACTACAATATCGAGTCGGGGATACAAGTGAAGCTTTTTGAATACGAAGCAAAGAATATAGCTAAAGCCTATGGTATCCGAGTTCCACGGGGCGAGGTAGCAAAAACACCTACTGAGGCAAGAGAGATAGCAGGGCGTATAGGTAGAGGCGTTGTACTAAAAGCCCAGATCTTAGTTGGTGGAAGAGGATTAGCTGGTGCCGTGAAGTTTGCAGAAAAACCAAGCGATGCATACGAGGTAGCTAATAGGCTTCTTGGATCAAAGATTAGGGGAGAAGAGGTTAAAATGATCTTGGTAGAGGAACGAATATGTGTAGCTAAAGAGCACTACCTATCATTAACAGTTGACAGGTCTGCTAGAACCCTAGTATACTTAGTATCTTCTCTTGGAGGAGTAGAGGTTGAAGATCTGGTAAAGAAGCATCCAGACAAATTGCTAAAGCTTAGCGTAGATCCCCTCACAGGTTATAAACACTACTACTCAAGAGTGGCGGGGGAATTTCTAGGTGTAGCCAGAGGGGGAGGGGGAAACCTGGACCACATCATGGCTACTATGTACAAGATCATGAGAGACTATGATGCAGAACTAGTAGAGTTCAATCCATTAGCGCTTGAATGTGGTGGAGGCCTTATAGCCTTAGATGCCAAGATCGTTATAGACGATAATAGCCTATATAGACACCCGGAGCTTAGAGAGAAAAGTACACGCGAACTAGCTATATATGAGCAAAAAGCTAGAGAGCTAGGCTTCTCCTACATTGAATTGGATGGCAATATTGGAGTAATAGCTAATGGAGCAGGTCTCACAATGGCTACCATGGACACTATACTTCTGTACGGTGGAAAACCAGCTAATTTCCTAGATATCGGCGGTGGAGCTTCTCGAGATAGAGTTAAAGATGCTGTTAAACTACTACTGTCGCATCCGAACGTTAAAGTACTGTTGATAAATATCTTTGGGGGTATAACGAGGTGCGATGAAGTAGCATGGGGTATAGCTGAGGCTTTAGAAGAAGCTCATATCAGCAAGCCTATAGTAGTTAGAATGCTTGGAACCAACGAGGAGGAAGGCAGGAAGATCCTTTTGGAGAAAGGCCTTAAGGTATATAATGAGATCGATGATGCTGTCGCTAAAGCAGTGGAACTCGCAGAGGTGTAGTCTTGTGGCCATATTAGTTAATAAAAACACACGCGTCCTAGTACAAGGTATTACTGGGCGTGAGGGGAGTTTTCACACTAAGCTTATGTTGGAATATGGCACCAAAATAGTCGCGGGGGTTACTCCGGGTAAAGGAGGCTTAGATGTACACGGTGTACCAGTATATGATAGCGTGCTTGAAGCTCTAGATGAACAGGGCAGTATAGATGCCAGTATAGTATTTGTACCAGCAAGGTTTGCCTCCGAAGCAGTATATGAAGCTCTGGAGAACGGCATCAAACTAGTCGTAGTTATAACTGAGGGTATACCGCTCTACGACGAACTATTGCTTATTAGATATGCTAAGAGCTTAGATGTGAGGATCATAGGGCCTAATACGCCGGGCATAATAGTTCCCGGGGAGGCTAAGATAGGTATAATGCCAGCTCATGTATTCAAGCCTGGAAGAGTGGGTATAGTGTCACGTAGTGGAACGCTAACTTACGAGATATCGCGCGAAATAAGCAAAAAAGGCTATGGAGCATCAACAGTCGTAGGAATAGGTGGCGATCCTATTGTAGGCTTAGATTTCATTGAAATATATCAACTATTTTCTACAGATCCCTATACTGATGCTGTAGTACTAATAGGCGAGATCGGGGGAGATATGGAAGAAAGATTCGCGAAATACTATGTAAGTTTAAACCGCAAGAAGCCTGTGATCGCATATATAGCCGGCAAAACAGCACCACCGGGTAAGAGGATGGGTCATGCAGGAGCTATAATATCTATGGGTATAGGAGACTATGCTTCCAAGAAGAAAGCATTAGAAGATGCTGGTATACCAGTGGCTGATAAACCCTCAGAGATCCCACTTCTACTAAGCAAGATCCTGAAACGCTAACAACATTTATTTTATTTTCTACAATATAAGGTCTAGATATGGTGAATGTTTGTGGCAAGCGTCGTGAGAGAATATAGTTCATTCACAGAGTTAATTGATGCTATAGATAGGTCGATCAATATACTTAAACAGCAATTGACGGATTTCTTAAAAAGACTTGAGGATGCTAGAGCAAGAACCGAGAGAGAAAGGAAGCTTAAAGAGCTGATAAAGAGGCTTACAGGAGAAGAGGATGTGGTAATAGGTAAGCTAGTTGATCTGAAGGAAATAAAGCTTTTTATAAATCCAGACGCAGAGCAGGAGTCAAAACTTCTCGAAGAAGTTATAGATAAAATCAATAAAAATATACAAACACTCCAAAACATTAAAAGAGCGCTAGAGCCATTTGCTAAAACCGATATAGAGATCCGGATATTTGCCATATACCGTGACGGGGTTCCAGAAGCCATTATAATAAGGTTGTAACCATGCTATTATAATATAGTACTAGTATCATATAAAGGTCAAGGAGAGATAGGGGTGCTCTCCGATGCGGAGAAGAACTATATATGATGGGATAGGTCCGGGCAAAAAAGCCCCGGAAGAAGTAAATGTAGTAATAGAGATCCCTATGGGCAGCAATGTTAAGTATGAGCTCGATAAGGAGCACGGAGTACTATTTGTTGATAGAATACTATTTACTGCAATGGTATACCCGTTCAACTATGGATTCATACCAGCTACATTAGAGGAAGACGGAGACCCTGTTGATATACTACTGCTAGGCTACGAGCCCATACTACCAGGCTCGGTAGTTAAAGCTAGACCCATAGGTGTACTAGAAACTGAAGATGAAAAAGGTAGAGATGCGAAAATCATAGCCGTACCGACTCCAAGTATAGATCCTAGATTTGAGAACATTAATGATATAAACGAGCTACCTGTAAATTTCAGGGAAAGAATTGCACACTTCTTCGAACACTACAAAGAACTAGAAAAAGGCAAATGGGTAAAAGTTATTGGATGGAAAGGACGCGAAGAAGCTATTAGAAGGATTGAAGAAGCCATCAATAGGTATTCAAAACTATGAGAACATCTTTTACATATCCTAGCCTCTACATAGCCTCTATAAAATTCCACTATTTCTCTGGATTCAAAACTTGAGCGGTCGTATCGGCTCTTCCACCCACATCTACATATTCGGTTCCACGGTTTTACTTCATCCCGTTAACAATGTTTCTAACAATATCCACATATTTACTTATTTCTCTATGGAATCTATCCCTACGGAAGATCCACGCCCTATTCCTTGCATTTAAGCTCAGCTCTTTCCACAGAGATCTATCCCTTGCCAACTCTTTGATCCTATTTTTAAGCTCTAAATAGTTGCTATAAGGTAGAGCGAGATATTTGCTGCCGCCAGCTATATCTATCCATGCACCACTACTTCGCGGTATTACTACGGGAGTACCAGCAGCCATAGCCTCTACGATAGAGATCCCAAAATGCTCTTTTTCCGTTAAATGCACGTATACATATGAGTTACGGTACAGGTCTATAAGTTCTCTTCGTGAAACATCCGGCTTAAACTCTATGTATTCTCTAAGCCCCAGCAGAGAAGAAAGCTCGTATACTTCTCCTATAACTCTCTTACTAAGCTTACTGCTTGAACCAACCCAAACTACTTTCCAATCAGTAAGTCCCAAGTCACGAAGAGCCTTTGCTAAGTGAATTACCCTATGCGGATACTTCTCGTAAGAGATCCTAGACACTATCAGTACTATCTTCTCCCTCTCCTCTAAGGGTACTACCGGCTTAGAGTAAAATTCCTCTACTTTAACAGGCGGATAAACTATTCTAGGTTTTATACCAAGTGTTTTCTGTATAAGTTTTGAAGTGAACGAGGAGTTAGCTAGAGGCAGGATCATATTCTTTAAGAGAACCTTGTTTAGCGCTTTATTCGCATAGTGGTATAGCTCAGCAAATGGTTTATATAATGGGTGTATGAAGGGATAGTACGTTGTAGGGGAATTGAGAACTGGATAGTGGAAATATATAATGTGAGCAGGGCCGGATAAGACATCACCGGATACATTTACTGAGACGCATCGGTCATTAGAATCTAGGAGGAGCTTGCTATTTACTGCATGTGTCTCTAGACCATAGTACTTAAGGGCATCCATTAAAAATTTATATGTCTGCGTCTTGGGAAGCCCTGTTTGGAAGAAAACTGTATAACCATAGCGAGTTAAGCCTATCATAGTTTCTAGTGCCACATATAGCGACCCCCCGAAGCCCAGTAGACTTGCACTAACTATGTTGTATCTAATTAGAACAGTTTTCTCTTCCTCTATCCTTTTGCTCATCGATGCTTACCCCTAATTTCCCTCTCACGTGGAAGAACAGCTACTTTCCACCCACGCCTTTGGAGTTCCCGTGCAAATACGTGGGGATAGCCCTCTCTGGACGCATCAACTACAATAAACTTGGGATTAGCTCTTTCAACATACTCCATTAATTCGTCAAAGTCGGCATGGTCGCTAAATGAAGCTAGCCATGTATATTGGTCAACTCTTCTAATAGGCTCGTTGTATTCGTGGCCACTTAGTACTAGATTTAGGATTGTTCCGTCAAGTCTTCTCCTCTTAGCCTTAACCATATGTTCAAATACTATGTACCTACCACTATCTACCACTTCCCGTGCCTCCTGCGTGCCTAATCTGAAGTAGCAACCTATGTTTAACCCGTATTTCTCGGCAATTTTTGTCACTGAGTACATTCTATGATTCATAACAAACGGTTCTGATATCCCATATTCCCTCAATATAGCCATAACCTCCTGGAGTTTACCGTAGTACCCATAGACTGCTACTTTACCGTATTTCCTCAAGCCCTCGATGACCAGATCTATCACTAGATCAATTACATCTTCCTTAAATACTCTCCTAATATCCGGATGGCCGTAGGTAGCCTCTATAACCAGTACATCTAGATCCTTCATAACAGCTGTTTTACCACCTAGCTTGAAGTCCCCGGTGTAGCCTAGTCTATACTCGTCAACTTCTACAAGAACTTGTGCTGATCCTAGGATATGATCTGATGGGAGAAGCATTATTTTTTCTCTATTAAACTCTACAGTTTGGTAGTAATCTAGTCCTATAGCTTTTCTTTTATAGATAGCTTTGTACCTGCTAGGTACATATTCAAGCTCTACTACGAGCTCAAGAGTAGCAGGAGTAGCTATTATGTGATTTGAGTAAATAATGCTATCTTTAAGCCCAACTAAATGATCTGAATGAGCATGTGTAAGCACTCTAATAGGTCTTCGTGCAAAGCCGTCAACGGTGATGCTACGTCCAAGCATTATCGCCTTAGTTACGGCATCTATGTCAACATATCCTAAGATTTGATCAAGACTTTTCAAAAAACTACACCACAATTGCTGTACTGTTGTACATTAATGCTAGTATATTATTCTTCTGAGATACTAATGCTATAGCTACTCTATTTAAAATAATCCTTACTAGTTAAAAACCATCTCTTCTTATTTGGGTCATAGTATATGGCTGATTCCTCCCGTAATTTTCTAAAAAGCTCAAATCCTTTAGCGCCAAGAACTCTCTTTATCTCTTCTTCATCATCAGTATGAAGCTCCTCGAAGAGAAGGCGACTAAATGTTTTCCAGTACTCTGGATCAACAGCTATTCTTTCCCTATTTAGATGTACTACTACCGCGCCCTCACGCTTTAAGTAGTTAAAGAATCTATCACGTCTTAGTCTTTGAGGAAGAGCGCTCTCAAACACAACCTTCTCTTCGCGGAGCCTCTCCATACCAGTCTTTTTGACTGCAGTTTGTGGTCTTGCTGCTGGCTTTTCCTCTAGTTTCTTTGCAAGGTCATTAAATGCTAATTCAAGTCGTTCTACTCTTTCATATAGTCCAGCTAACTGGTTTTTGAGCGAGCTAAGAGCTTCCATATATTTATTCATTTCGTCTTCTACTATGCGTTTAACGCGAGATCTAAGTTCAGGTAAAGCAAGTACAGGATGTTTTTTCTCGATATAGCTCTTTATAAGAGCAATTATGAAGTCTGAAATTAGAGAGAAGCCTTCACGTTCAGCCCTTGTAACTAGTTCTCTATAACTATTCTCATCGAGCTCCAGCACTATCTTCTTACGCTTCTTATCCAAAAGCCTCTACCCCATTATACACTCTTTGCAATAGTAGCTTAATTAAAGCTTATCAATGCCTATACCTAATATTGTGAACTAGATGATGAAGCCCCTACTCATTGACCACTGCGTCTCTAGACTTAGCTTGGTGATAGCGTCCTCCCGAGCAGCTGAACTAGGTGAAACATATTGCTCTATGCTGATGCACATTGCCATTCTAACCCTGTTCGCGGCCTTGGAGCCAGAACTATTGCAAAAAAGTTTAAAAACGTAGGAGGCTGGTTCATAGCCTTAGTATCTCTACCTCCATACTACTATGGGTTCACAAAGCATGCAATAGAGGCTTACGAAAAAACATTAGAAGTCATGGCTAGTGAGAAGAAGAAAGTAGCTGAAACAGGCGTAAAGGTTAAGTTGTTAGCTGGTTTTCACCCGGCAGAAGTAGACGAGTATATCCGTAGAGGACTTAAGCCAGAGGAGGTACTAGAGCTAGCAGATAACGTATTTAAACTAATAGTAAAACTGCACAAGGAGGGACTAGTAGATGGTATAGGCGAAGTTGGTAGACAGCACTATAGTACGGCTACGCCACGATTAGTTCTTTCAGAGCTGATAATGATAAAAGCCCTTGAAGTAGCAAAAGACTATGATCTCCCCATTCACCTACACTTAGAACAGGGAGGAAGAGTTACAGTAGAATCAGTGAAAACTATAAGTCGTTTGACAGGTTTAAACACTAAGCTTATACTACTACACCATGCTAGTAGTGAAACTAGCTACTGGAGTAGTAAGTATGGACTCTGGCATACCGTTGTGGCTAAGAAAAACCTTATACGGATAACATTGGGCAAGAAGCACGATAAGCTTATGGTAGAATCAGATTACATAGACGACCCCAGAAGGCCAGGTGTAGCCTCTTATCCGTGGGATATAGCGTTCACGATCAATGAGCTCGTAGAAAGCGGAGCAGTAAGCGAGGAGGAAGTATACCGTACAATGGTTGATAGGGTCACCACATACTATGGTGTAGAAGCTCCTTAACACTTGTTTTAGTTATCAGCCTTTTATCGCGAAGAGACCGACTATCACGTACTAGTTCATGTATGTATACCTGTAGGTGTGGAGGACAGAAACTTATGAGGGGCTTATAGTTCTCTATAATTTCTTCTAGATCCCCATTTTCCACTACTGCATCAAGGCATTTAACTACTTTTATCCTTATGAGCATAGTAGAGCACCTAAGCATCACTATACCTAACTTTAGGGGTAGCATATATATGCGTTGCAGTATATGCGAGGAGAAACCAGCTGTATTAGAGTGTAGAGTTTGTAGAAGAATGGTATGCGGAGACGATTATGTTAGGGAAAAACGGGTATGCAGTGCTTGCCAAGACGCTTTATGCCAGATATGTAATAAATACTTGTCAATAGGCTATTGCTCTATATGTGGAAGAATGGGGTGTGAGGACTGCCTAGTAAAGGTATCACCCGTGTCATACATATGTAGGCACTGTATTAGTAAGCTGGGGTATGAAGTATGATGAAAACTGGAAAACCTCCATGGAATATGCTAGCAAAGCTACTGAGTATTTTGCCTACCGATGACATAGACTTAATAGTAGGGCCCTCCGTGGGTGAGGACTCAGCAATAATAAGGGTTAGAGACGGTTTTCTAGTAGTACATAGTAATCCAATAACTGCTGCTTCACGTAAAATAGGCTGGCTTTCTATACACATAGCGGCAAACGATGTAGCTGTTAGAGGCGTAAAGCCAAAATGGTTCCTGCCAGTGGTTCTTCTACCAGAAAATGCTGATTATAACCTCGCAGAAACCATATTCAGCGATATAGCTATGGCATTAAAAGAGTTAGGTGGAGTAGCGGTAGGTGGACATACCGAGGTTTCTCCAGAAATCCCCCGCCCTATAATATCGACTACTGCTATAGGATATACAACTAGCAGGGTAGTTTTAACCAGAAATGCCCGTCCGGGAGACAGCATAGCTATTATGGGCAGGGTTGGAGGCGAAGGAGTAAGCGTTATTGCATTGGATTTTGAAGACTTGCTCTTAAGTAAAGGGATCGACAAAGACTTGATCGAAAAAGCTAGATCCTATATTAACGAGATAAGTGTAGTAGATAAGGCACTGAGTATAAGCAGGTATGTCAGCTCTATGCACGATCCTACGGAGGGAGGTATATTACAGGGGCTTAGAGAGATAGCACTAGCAAGTAACACTGAGATAGAGGTTGATCTAGACTGTATAGAGGTAGACCCAGCTGTGGAGACTATAGCTGGTGCGCTAGGTCTAGATCCTCTAAGGTTGTTAAGCAGTGGAGCGCTGATTGCAACTATACCAGCTAGCAGGATTAAAGACTTTGTAGATATAGCTGAGAGAGAAAAGTATAGTTACAGCATCTGTGGAACTGTAAAGCACGGAGTACCTGGTCGAGTAGTTATTAAGCGTGGAAGCAGGGTAACAGAGGTAGTTGATAAAGATATTATAGATGAAATTTATAAGCTGTGGTGACTCATTAAGGTAGTTTTGACCACCTATAGGTCAAAGTGGTATAAGCCGGTGGTTTCAAGTGAAGGCAAAGGACTTAATATTAGAAGCCGCTAACGTGGCCTATCAAGGCGCTACTAAGATAGAGAATAATGTGCTATCTAGATCCACCGAAGCTCGAACCGAGATCTTATCCCTAGCCTCTCGTACTAGAGATCTATACGAAGGTATGGGCAGAGTACTAAAAGCTATATCTACGCGGATCCCTGGAGAAGCTGGTAGCGATATAGCTCTATCTCTAGGTAGTTACTTCTACGTAGTAGTCTACAGCAATGAATTTGTCGTCGTTAGAGGTAAGCCTTTCCACATAATGATGTCTTACAGTAAAGGAGGAGAGAGAATAGGGTTAAAGACTAGATATCTAACTGCCTATCTAGGCTTGAACTCCATGGAAGTATCACTCTACAGTATAAAGACTAAATTACTGATAGGTAGTCTAGAAGACTATATTACAAACTACAACGAGCTAAAATACGTCTTAAAACCTCTAAACAATATAGTAGAACGCTATCTGGAACCCTTAGTTGAAGCTAGACTAGGCGTTTCTCCCAAATAATATAGTACCAAGTCTTTAAGGTATAACAGTAAGTATTTTGGAAAAATATGTATTTTTAAATTAGCCTAACCACGTTAATTCCGTTACTAATACTCTACTCTAGGCTGCTTCTTCGGTTTTAGCTGCTTCTTCACTAACTATTCTGGGTAGCTCAGCATACTTCTCCTTAAGGCTTTGTTCAGCCGCTATTCTAGCTTCTTCCAGTATTCTTCTAGCTTCGCTGTCCAGTCCTACATCAATCTCAGCCGATATATCCGCTATACCAGCACTCATCGTAGCTTCCAGCTCGCGTATAGCATACTGTAGATCTATCCATACATCCGGGGCTACCGACTTAATTATAGCTGTAGCTTCTTTCATAACTCCAATAACTGGTACGAGCTCTTTCATAGCTCCGCCGAATACTAGGAATGTTTCTAGCTTCAGTGCTACTTGCTCAAGAGCGTATTTAGCTGTGATCAGCTGGCGCGAGATCTTTCTGATTTCTGATACTTCTTTAGCATACATCTTTGCACGTTTCTCGTCTTTTTTCATAAGTGATTCTACTATTACGTGGAATAACTCGCGATCCCTTTGCTCTAGTTTATCTAGATAGCTACTTAGTCTCCCAATCGCAGTCTTTATCCTGTAGTGCGCGAGTATTGCCTTCTTATCAATGGGCTCTTTATCGTTCCTAAACCACGATCTAATTTTCTCACCAATAGTTTCATCTCTTTTACTAAACAATTCGCCAACCATGGCTACTACACCCGAATACTCACTAGTTTTATCCCCATCGGTTATAGTTAAAAAGGAGTGGACTACATCATATCACATAAAGCTTGCTAATAACGGTGAATAGCCTTGACTACTGCTAAGAATAGACTAATAACAAATATTCTGCTGAGAAAAGGAGGAGTAGTGAACAAGGTTGCATCGAGATATGTGATGGCAGGATTCCAGGTGCGCGTTAACCCCGAAATCCCGGGGCTAGACTTAATCGCTACAAAGTCAGGAGAAGCATATGGAGTCCGTGTTATATGGGAGAAGAAAAGGTACGAAGGACAGGTTATAGAAGAACTGCTGAACGCTTCTAAAAAACTAGGCTTGAAACCTATCTTGATATTATACGGTTCCGGTCCGCATATAGACAAAGATATAATAGAAGAAGCTAGTAGAAAAGGAGTATTAGTTAAAAGAATTAGAGGCGTATAGCGTGAAACAAGATAAAGTACCACAAAGCGTATCAGAATACATTGTGTGTAGAGAAGACTGTACGCTACAATTTCTAGAAGCCCTCGCCATGAATGGGCTGGCAGTTAGGGCTTACATAGAAGAGTGTAGTAGGAAGAATTTCCAGAGAATAGTTATAGAGCTGATTAATGGTGAGAAAGTCTATAGTAAGTGTTACTTTAGAGAGGAAATAGCTACCAGCATTAGAATAATAAACGTGTATATAGGTTATGCTAGGAGTAAAAATCTCCGAGAATAACGAGTAAGTAGTGATGAATGGTATTACCGGTGACCTACAGGGGATGAACTAGCCCCCTTGCTGATATCTTTACTATCTATATCAGCACTTATTTAGAAAAGTGAACGCTTTATAAGGAATCTCGGTACAATATTCTAGAAGGGAGCTAGCCGGGAGAAGACGTTTTGAAGACAGTTATAGCCGCCTTAACGGGATTGCTGATACTGTGTCTATTCTCTACGGTATCTTTTAGTAGCGAAGCAATAGACCTAACTATTAAGGTTACACTTGTCGATGGATCCCCCTTGCCTAATGCTCTTGTACGCGTTGCTCCAAGTATTTTCTATGCAAATAGTAAAAAATATACTGTAGAGAACTTCACTGATGCCGATGGCGTAGCCATACTAAAAAACGTAATGGTAAATCCAGTCGATCATACGGTTTACCTCGAAATCCATTACGGAATCTACGGACTAATATACTCTTATAACAAGTTGTCAATAGAGAAGATGAGCCAAAATCTTAGCTTGCCATACAGGATCCTCATGGTATCCATGAATATAGTAGACGAATATCTAAATGGTGTGGAGGGCAATTTTACACTATATTATAATGGAAAGACCGTTATAGAAGGTGAGTTTACGAATGGAAATCTAATCATAGACGGAAGGAAGCACAAACACTACATCCTAATCGGAGATAGAATAGAATATAGAATTAAAATAATCACTACAAACACAACTAAAGAAGAAGTAATTAGCGGTACAAACAATATTTTTGATAAGACTATAGTATTAGATCTTTATAAGCCAGTCATACATATGGAATACTATTATAAAAAATATAACGAAAAAACCAATATATGGCAGATCACCCTATCCTTCACAGTTAGAGACGGAGTATATTCTGGTAAAGTACGCACATATATTAAGGCAAAACTCCTACCTAGTGGGAGAAAGGTCTATGGAGGCGAGATACAGCCATCAGAGGTTACAAGTACTAGAGCTTTGTATAACGTGACTTTACACATAGTCTCATCCAACGATAGGCTCTTAGTATTAAACATAACAACGATCGATCTCTCTGGAAAGAGCAGTCAATATGTTATGAAGGACTCTCTAGATAGGAGTATCTCTAAACCGACAAAACAAACCTCTCCCTACCACACCAAGACAACTAGTGAGAATAAAAGCAACTACACTAAATCCATAATACAAGCTACCGATACCGGATCCGCTAGAACAAGTTCTTGGTACACCATACCATCCGACCGGGAAAACAGAAGAGAACAGATATTTCCCGGGATCCACATATACATTATAACCGTTTTCATATCGCTAGGAGTAATAGTAGCTGAACTTAGGAGTCGTCGCGTAAAATGGCGTAGCTAGTACTAACTTCCGACTTCTCGATCCTCCCTAAAGCCTTGATTGCAAGTAGTAATGCCTTTTTAGAAGAAAGAGAGATGCCGATTCCTATCTTGGCATTATGCGGAAAATTCTCGATAAAAAGATCTAGGTGCTCCTCGGGTATTATAGCTACTAAATCGCTATCACCAACAAACCCCGCTATTCCTCCAAGCCTAAATGAAAGCTTTACTACATCGGTGTAAAGCGCTGTAGCTTCTATGTACTCTTCATATATACTAGCGTATTCTAAAGAGCCTAGTACGCTCTCCAGGCTAACGTAAGCTATGGTAACTCTATCCTCTGGTTTATTATCCTCATAATATAATCTATCCAAGGATCTGATGATCCTGGAGGCTATTAGCTGAGCTATAGCTGGATATTTGTGAACAACTGATACCGCTTTAATACTCCTCGTTACTTGTTCCTCGATCTTGTTAACCGCTTCTTCGAGATCTTTTCTAGATAGACCATTGCTGAACGCTATGTAACAGTTGCTTCTAAGTGGAAGGATGAAAGAGTCTCTCTGCCAGAACTCTCTATATATGCTGTTGTAGATCTTACACCACTCTTTATAGTTTAGGCTACAGCATCCAGTATTTCCATCTAGATCCCGAGTATTAACCACAATTAGGGTTATACGGGGCATTCCACACCACAACCACATAGTACCTTATTTAACTATTCCTGGATTCCAGAGATAAGAGGTTTTTCTAGTACCAAAGCACTCTACTCTTTATATCTGTATTTGTCTGGAAATTGATTATTAGATCTCGACACGTATAAACTAATATCTAGAACGGATATGTTTGCTCAGAGCCGGAGACCCCTTCTTCACACCTATAGGGTCTGTCTGGACTAGGATACATCATCGCCTCTACATACATTTACTTATTCCTTTAGCATTTTAGCTAATTCTAGCTTTTGCTACTAGAAGAGCTACCAAAAGGATAAAACTATGCTACCAAGAATACAAAATCACTAGCCCTAGCAATTTTCCAGCTTCACAAGGTGTTGGGAGTTGGGTATAAAGCTCGACCCGTGGGGTCACTTGAGTATATCTGATTACGAGAAATTATTTACACAATTTGGCATAGAACCTATAGATAGCGTGATCGAGAAACTGCCAGTTAAGCACTATTTCTTTACACGTAAAATAGTGTTTGGTCATAGAGACATGGAAAAGTGGCTAGACGCGCTTAAATGTGGTGAGAAGGTAGTTGTACTTACCGGGTTTATGCCGAGCGGGCATACCCATCTAGGCCACTTAATGGTTTTCGAAGAGCTTAAGTACTTACAACAATTAAATGCCCACATACATGTTGCTATAGCTGATGCTGAAGCTTATGTTGTTAGAAGGCTCAGTAGGAGAAGAGCGATAAAATACGGGCTGGAGTATATAGCTCATGCCATTGCTTGGGGACTCGATCCAGATAGAACCATATTTTACTTCCAGACAAATCAGTCAACAGATTACTATAGACTAATACAGCTATTCTCGCGAAAAACATCTCTAGCCGAGATGGAAGCTATTTATGGAGAGCTCTCTCCAGCTAAGATAGTGGCTGCATTGACACAGGCTGCTGATATACTTCACCCCCAATTGAGCAGTTACGGAGGCTATAAATACGTGTTAGTACCGGTAGGTGCCGATCAAGACCCCCATATTAGGCTAACACGTGATATAGCCGACAGGTTCTCCACCGAGTTAGGGCTAGAAAGACCGGCCTCAATGTACCATAAATTCATAACTGGGTTGGATGGAAACAAGATGAGTAGCTCTAGGCCAGAGTACGCTATATTTCTACTAGATGATGAAGAATCTGTCAAAAGAAAAGTCCTGAATGCACTGACTGGGGGGAGGGCCACAGCTGAGGAGCAGCGGAAACTAGGGGGTCAACCTGGTAAGTGTAGTATATACCAACTCTACATGTACTTGCTATCCATAGATAATAAGGAACTACTGGAAGTTTACAACTCCTGTACCTCCGGGAAACTGTTATGTGGAGAATGTAAGAGGAAAGCTTATGAAAAACTGGCAAAGGTGCTTAGTGAACACAAGAAAAAATACAAAAAAGTAGTAGAAACGGGTGTACTCGAGAAAGTTGTAGAAAAGCCTAGCTTCTAATTTCTTCTAAGAACCTATCGGCAGCCTCTACCGGGTTAGTAGCTTTAGTTATGGCACTACCGACTATAATGATGTCTACACCTATCTCAACAAATTTCTTAGCTTCACCATGTTTTATGCCGCCAGCTACAGCAACTTTAGCCGAAACCGCTTTCCTCAGTCTTTCAAGTTCTTCGAAAAGATCTGATGCCGTTAAACCCCTCTTGCGCTGCACATCTATTCCTACATGATAGAGTATTACATCCACCCCTAATCCATCTAGTTCAATAGCTCTACTCACTGGGTCACGGCAGTTAATCAGATCAACTATAACTAGCTTTCTATACTTTTTCGCTGTATCTAGTGCTTCAAGAACAGTTGAGTCATCAGCTACCCCTAAAACAGTGATAGCATCTGCACCGGCTTTGAAAAAGATCTCTGCTTCAAGACTCCCCGTATCCATGGTTTTAGAATCAGCTACTACAACACAATTTGTTAGATCCTTTAGTAGCTTTACACTTATTCTACCCCATGCTTTTAAAAGGGGAGTCCCGGCTTCTATCCAAAGCCCATTACACCCTAAATTAGTAGCTAGCTTAACTCCTAGGTGTAATGCTTCGTAGAGATTAGGAGTATCAAGCGCGACTTGCAGGACAGGGTTCAACTCATTAACACCACGTTACTGTTTAAGCAAGACTATGTTTAAAAGCGCTATTTCAATCATAAAGCATATCCTAACTATAGGAGAAAGAGTATTCTAACACTACTCTCTTAATACAGTTATGTAAACAACCAACCCCAGATCCCCGGACCTCCAACCCAATACGTCCTGGATCGCGAGGAGTAGCATGTTGAGATCTAGAGAGGAGGTAAAAAGAGAAAAACAAGTAATACGAGAGCGTATCTGGCGCATTCTTGAAGATAGAGGTGTAGCTAGGTTTCCAAGACCGGTTTATGGTAGAATACCCAATTTCGAAGGTGCAGAAAGGGCCGCAGGGAGATTATTTCTAACAAAAACATGGACTAGTGCCCGTGTTGTGAAGATTAACCCGGATTCTCCTCAGAAACCGATACGCTATAGGGCTCTAAAGGAGGAAAAGATCGTTATAATGCCAACACCTAAGCTTGTACATGGATTCTTAATCCTAGACCCACGAATTATACCAGAGAGAAAGTACGGCTTTGCCGCAACTATTAGAGGCGCGTTTCTATATGGTAGGAGAGTGAAGCTCGTAGAGATACCTACCATAGACCTTGTTGTTACAGGCTCTGTAGCAGTAGATCTTAGTGGTGGTCGGATAGGTAAAGGCGGTGGATACTCCGAGCTTGAATACGCTATATTGAGGGAGGTAGGAGCTATCGAAAAGGACGTTTATGTCGCAACAACGATTCATGATCTCCAACTAGTAGATAAAGTACCGCTAGAAGAACATGACCTTAAAATCGATATAATAGCAACGCCTTCACGACTTCATTTTATAAAGCCAAGGCCCTTGAAGCCTCCAGGGATTCTCTGGGAGATCCTTGATAGCGATAAAAAGAAACTAAGCGTGGTCAAAGAGCTTTTAGAGATTAAGAAGAAAAGCCGTTAAATAATGTACTAAGTTTTATCCTCTATATGGTGGACTGGATGAGTGGAGATTTCAGCGATCTACTCATAGAAGTACGCAGAATAGTTCATGAAACCGCAAAAGGAATATTCGAAGAACTAAGAAGAGAGGCCCATAATACTCACCCAGAACTTGAAGACATACCAGTCATAGCTAGCGATTTCACATTACGTGGAGGAAAGAGGCTCAGAGCATTCCTAGTCCTAGTAGGATATTGGAGTCGAGAATGGGGAAAGAGTATTGACGAAGTAAAGTATCTAATGACAGGGATAGAGTTTTTACAAAGCTATCTACTCGTTCACGACGATATAATGGATAGAGACGAAGTTAGAAGAGGGGGGCCCACTGTACATGTATGGTTTACTAGTCGCTGCCGAGAAAAGAGCTTGCTCGGAGATTGTTCGCATTACGGTATATCGCAAGCCATAGTCGTAGGCGACTACTTAGAGTCTATGGCTGTCTCGACGTTTTCTAAGCTAGAACTACCAGCCAATGCCATGACTAAACTGATTCAATTGTATACGCGAGGCTTACGTATAGTTTCCTATGGTCAATACATGGATCTCATGCTTTCAATGAAGCCTCTCAGAGAAGTTGATGAAGCCGATGTTCTACTAGTACATAAGCTAAAAACAGCATCCTATACTGTTGAGCTACCACTGCATCTAGGAGCTATAGCTAGTTGTAAATACAGTGATAACCTCCTCCACGAATTAACAAGCTATGCTATACCTGCAGGTATAGCTTTCCAGCTACGCGACGATCTCCTGGGGTTATTCGGTGATCCATCGATAACGGGAAAACCTGTAGGAAGCGATGTAAGAGAGAAAAAGAAGACGTTGTTAGTAATCAAAGCCTATAAAGAGGCTCCGCCACCCTATAAG
>Ga0180301_10001403_pt1 | contig 19047 bp, 11 predicted proteins | sample GuaBasSediGuay16_FD_121797 | JGI IMG/M metagenome (GOLD analysis project Ga0180301, IMG submission 121797) | Subseafloor sediment microbial communities from Guaymas Basin, Gulf of California, Mexico - Guay16, Core 4569-2, 12-15 cm | ecosystem: Environmental > Aquatic > Marine > Hydrothermal... | reverse complement strand
TGGACTTAAGGGGAAGATTAGTCCAGGCGCCAGGATAGCCATCACTGCCGGTAGCCGCGGCATCGCCCATTACCCGGAGATACTTGCAACCGTAGTTAAGTTTGTTAAGGAAGCTGGAGGCAAACCTTTCAGAGAAGCTTTATGAAATGATGAGGGAGGATAGAGATAATGGGAGAACCGAAGGAAATGTAGTTCGACGTGCTAGGAAATATGGTCCGTTAAAGGCAATTCTCTTTTGGCATCATCATTAAATCATCTAAAAATCTTTAAATGGGATATTATTCATCTCTTAGCTGGATAGGTGGATTGTATGAAGCTAGGGATAACAAGTTATGCTTATAGATGGGCCATTGGAACTAAGAATTTTAGGCCTAAAGAACCTTTAAATGTGTTTGGTCTTTTGGATAAGGTCTCATCGCACGGATTAGAGGTGCTTCAAATATGCGAGAATATCAATCTCGACATGACCATTGAAGATTATGAGAGATTAGGTGAAGCTGCGAAACGTAAAGGAATAATTATAGAATTGGGAACAAACAAAATGAATCGTTCAACATTAAGTAAGTATGTGCAAATTGCTGAATTAATAGATTCTCATCTTTTACGGGTATACCCGCAAAAAAAGGAGACTATTCAGAGACTAGTTAAAAGATTACGTGACTTCCTACCAGAACTTCGAGATCGAGATATAACTCTCGCCATAGAGAATAGCAGCCTAGGTATTTATAATTCCTACGAACTGGTTGAGATCTTCAAACAAGTTAACGATCCTTTAGTTGGAGCTTGCATAGACGTAGCAAATTCCTTAATACTTTTAGAAAAACCCTTTGAAACCGTGAAAATTCTCGCCCCCTACGCTAAATCTCTTCATTTAAAAGATTTTTGTATAAAACGTGCATCGGAAGGCGGCGGGTTTATAATTTCGGGTGTTCCGTTGGGAGAGGGAATGCTTAATGTGAAGGCGATAATTGACATAATTAGAAATTCTGGCTGTAATCCCAATATTCTTATAGAGCAATGGATGGAGAGAAAAAGTGACGAAGAAGAAACCTTGAAAGAAGAGGAAAGATGGTTAAAAAAAAGTATTCGATTTCTGCGTTCTATATTAGCAGAACTTGATGAATGATAAAAATTAAAATTGGAGCTAAATTTTTTCTAATATCATCTTAAGGGCCTTTGAGTAATCATGAGCACGCATCGCTAATTTCACTTTTTCAATTTCCGCTTCTTGAATAGCTTTAATGAACATTTTAACGTTTTTTATACTCTGACTTATAGCTTTCATAGGATTAAGTCTGAATGGATATATATCCATGTATATCCAGCCTTCATATCCTACCTTAATCATCGAGATTAATGCTTCGATAAATTGCCAGAAGTTTGTTGAAGCTGGCAACATATCCCAGTCCCAGTCTTTAAAGTTGTCATTTAAGTGTACACTGAAAAGCCGGCCAGATTGAGCTGCGATGCAGATAGATTCAGCGGGGTTCTCTCCAGCCAAGAGGGAGTGCCCAAAGTCTATGGTAACTCCTAAATTTTCTGCTTTTACCATTTCGCAGAGGTATAGAGCCTTACCTACATCGCTAACGAAAATATGGGTTCTCGGTTCTTTCCTTTTGTATTCTATAGCAATCTTTACATCTGGATCATAAGAACAAACTTCTTTTAATCCATCAATAAGCCATCGCCAAGCCTTAGAATAGTCTGCTTGGAATAGATAATCATAGCCGTCTCCCATTGGGCAAAGATTCACCAAGGATCCACCCATCTTCTTAGTCGCATCCATACAGTTTTTGATATGCTCTATAGCAGCCTTTCTAACATCTGGATCAGTTGATGTAAGAGATCCATTTAACCAGCGGCGATCTCTGCTTAAGTCGACCGTGAAATGTGAAAATCCTAGTTGATACTTTGTAAGTATCTCCTTAAGAGAATCCACATCAGTTGAAAGCCGATAAGCAGTGCTGATACCATCTAAACCCTCTACTGAAGCGGCAATTTTTATTCTTTCCTCCAAGCTTCGCGGCTCTCCATACTCACAGAAACGGTCTCTTTGTAAACCGAACGCTCCTAAAGAAACCGAATATTTATACGACATTCCAATCACCTATCTGTTACTAATATTCTAGCTAGAATTATATTTAAGAATTAAAAGGCTTAACGTACATGTTTTGGATATTCATATCTGCCAACATTTTTCTTAACCCAATTGAAGTACCATCCAACGCCCCGGTCATTCTCACTTCTACCGCTTCCGCCAATTTCAAAATGGGGACACTTCCCGTCGAATCCTCCGATAGCTTGGTTCCATGCAGAAAAGGCAAAGAAGAAAGCATTGGGAGCAGAACGATACTCTTCCGCTTTTTTGAGAAATTTATCGATTTCTCCAGGGGCACGCTCAACGCCTTCATTTCCATAATCATCTGGACGACCGGGTTCATTGTTAATTAAGATTTTTGGCGCGTTAATCGGCCCCACAAGACCATGTAAGAAATTAATATCTGCTCCCGGATAGTCGAGATATTCTTTATACTTCTCGTTTTTCTCTTCGAGATATCTACCTATTCGCACATCTGATATGCCGCAGAGAAGAGAAGGATTTTCCATTTTTATCCATCTCTGTAGTTTTGCTTTATCCTCAGAATTGCCCTTAAAAATAGGATGATCGAAACCCGGATGCGCGTACTCATTAACTATATCGATATAAACGTTATATAAACCGTTGTCGCGAAGAAATCTTGCAGTTTCGCGACACGCAGTCTTAATGGCTTTTTCATCCTTTAAATTTTGATCATTGACTTGATAAAAAAGACCTACGTTAACTATCATATCGTACTCATCAGCCTTAATAATAAGTCTCTCTAATCTTTTTTTGGCCTCATCCTTAAGACGCCCATCAGAATCAAATCCATTAAAAATTAAGTCTGGATCATAATTCCCAGGATTGGCTCCTTGAATAAATACGGAAAAAGAGTTGACTCCATGCTTAACGTAGTCTTCAAGATTTTCAATTAGATTCTGGACAGTCTTATCGCTGTAGAGAGCATTCGCTAGACGTATTCCCCAGATTTGAATTTCTTCTCCGTCAAGATACGGTTTATTATCGCGAATTTCAAATCGCCTGGTTCGTGAACTTTGCATATTTATCACGCTTCTACATCAGTGATCGCTGAAACCACCAAATCTCCAAAAGTTCTATAGTCAAGATCTGAATCAAATTCTGGAGGGCCGTGACAACGATTAAGCATCTTCACCGCGACCAAGTCTAATTTAGGACATACAAGCAAGTAACAATGACTGGCCCCGCCATGAGCATAGGAGCCGACAGGAACCTTATCGCCGATTACTGGGCAGGGATTTTCAGAGGAAGAACCAACGCGCAGAAACCATAATATGCCTTGATAAGGCGCATCACGACGAGCAGGATAGGGAATTTGTGGAGTTGTAGCTAGCCGCACTACTTCAGGAGAAAGAATTCTTTTTCCATCAAGTTCACCTTCATTAAGCCACATCTGCCCAAAACGCGCCAGCTCTCTAGCTGTTGTGTATAGTGAGGAGTATGCTGTGGGTCTAATTGGATAGTAGACGCATTCAAGAGTCCCAGGACAGTCTGTTTCTGATCGGACAACATAAACACGATCTCCCGGAGGCTCATCCGGATATAATGGCCAATAAGTGCGTTTTAGCCCAAGGGGCTTAAATACCTTCTCCTCCATGAACTCATGTAACGGTTTACCGCTAACTCGATGAATTAGATCAGTGATTAAGAGGACGCCTATATTGTTATATTCATGAAACGACCCAGGCTTATGAAGTAGCTTTGCTGTTTTCCAATGTTTTGCATTCGGATCTAAGCCGCTGGTGTGCGTGGCTATATGCCTAACGGTTATCTCACCTCTTTCATCAGTTAATTCAGGAAAGTATTCAGAGAGAGGATCGTCTAGTTTAACTTTCCCTTCATCCAAGAGCATAGAGAGAGCCGTAGCCACATAAGCCTTCCTTACAGAGTAAACTTTAAACTGCGAGTTTTTATCTACAGCTCTTGCATCAGGACAATGGTTGTATCTCCCTAAATACCACTCTGCCGCGATCTTACCATGACGGAGAATGACTGTTGCAGCCGCAGAAGCTGCTTTCAAGGCTTTCATGGACCACTCCAAGTATTTTTTAACTTCTAAAAGCTTGATTGATGAGAAGCCCACCTCTTCTGGCTCAACGTTCTCCATTTCATTCACTTCACCATATCTCCTAAGTGCGTTTAGCTAATTTAGCTAAAAACGTTAAAAAGTTATTTTTATATTTTTTTATTTAATAAACCGCTTTTCCAAAGAGGATTTCACAAAAGTCTTAAAAGATCATCTAACTTTAGATATAGTGCCTGGTGGTCATAAAATGAGGATAATAGATCTTTCCCACTGCCTTAAACCGTTATTCATAAACGACAAATCAAAGCTGTCTGATGTGGATATGAGGTCAGTCTTTTGTTATCTTTTTAAGCCGGATCCATCCGTGAAATGGCATATAGCGCATCTTATCAGCATATCTTCGCATATTGGTACTCATATTGAATCTCCATATCACTGGATGAAAGATGGAGCAGATATCGCATCCATACCCCTCGATTCGCTTATAGGCCCAGCTGTTAAGATCGACCTTTCCTATAAGAGAAAGGGAGAAATGATATCTGCAGAGGATCTCAAAAAAGCTTCAGGGAATCGATTGAGAAGCAACGACATGGTTTTCTTGCAGACAAATCATAGCAAACTTTGGGGAACTGAAGAGTATTGGGATGAAAGTCCCTATCTCTCAGTTGATGCGGCAAAGTGGCTAGTAAAGAATAAAGTAAAGGTTGTCGGGATTGATGGCCCTAGACTTGACTGTTACAGAGCTCGAGGCAGAGAGAGATACATAATTCACGAAGTACTGCATGGAAATGGAGTTCTAGTAATAGAAAACATGACGAATCTTGATAAGTTTAGAGACAGAGGAACCGCGTTTATATTACCTGTGAAGATACATGGCATTGATGCTTTTCCAGTCAGAGTAATAGTTATTGAAGAGGATTGAGAAGATGAAAGTAGTCATTACTGAAAGGATACACAGAAGTGGAATAGATTTCCTAAGAAAAAATGGCGTCGATGTCGAATTACTTTATGAAACGAAGAAATCGCTTGAGGATGCAATAAAAGAATCTGATGGAATAGTTGTTAGATTAGCGAAGATCACCAAACATCTTCTAAAGATTGGAAGAGAAAATAAGCTTAAAGTTGTTGCCAAACATGGGGTGGGAGTTGACAACATAGATGTTGAAGCAGCAAAAACTCTAGGTATAAGAGTTGTATATACACCAGGAGTTATGAGCAATGCTGTTGCTGAGTTTACGTTAGGCAGCATTCTTCTGCTAGCCAAGAAGTATTTGCGATACGACTCTGAAGTTAGAAGAGGAAACTGGGGGATAAGATACTATGCAGATAATCTTGAGATTAAGGGTAAAACTCTAGGAATCATAGGATATGGACACATAGGAAGGAGAGTAGCTGAACTTGCCCGATGCTTCGGGATGAATGTGCTCGTGTTTGATCCCTATGTAAAGGCAGATAATAAGGTAAGGCAAGTTGACTTGGATACTCTGCTCAAGATGTCTGATTTCATAAGTATTCACGCCCCTTTGACAAAGGAAACGTATCACATGATAGGGCGAAGAGAACTAGAGATGATGAAGGAGGGGGTTTATATAATTAATGCCGCTAGAGGCGGAATTATCGATGAAAAAGCGCTTTGTGAGGCTATTGAGAAAGGAAAAGTCGCAGGAGCTGTGCTTGACACTACTGAGCAAGAGCCCATAACGTTAGACAATCCAATTTTAAGGTGCAAAAATATAATACTCACGGCCCACACGGCTGGAATAACAGATGTCTCTCAAGTAAACGAAGCACTTCTCGCTTGCAAACAAGTACTTCAAGTTCTTAGAGGTGAAGAACCTCCATACGTGCTAGTATAAAAGGCTATATAACAATAATAACGTTTCTTTGCAATTATAAGCGCTTTAAATCGATTGCATTCTTCTGTGCAGTTATTGGCACTATGTAGAAGAACTGACTATCCAAAGGCTAACTCACCCTTATCTCTTTGACAGGTATACTACAAGATCATCCTTGAAACGTGGAATGTTGATTGACACTATATTGTTTGTATAAATCAATTCTTTTGGTTCTAAGTATGTTCCGTCAGACGGATTGTAAAGCTTAGCAGAATAGGTAGCTTGTGGAAGGCGTAAATTGAGTGTTCCACCATCACATACACCTCCCGTCTTTTCAAGATACAAATATACTACGCATTCATTTTCTGATAATAAACAAAAAGCTCCAGTAACGTTAGGGGTGCTGACGATCGTTTCATTTTTAGGGTTCATCTCCCACCAGCGAATCTTCTCGAGAAAAGATGTAATGTATTTGCAGTATTCTTCTCCAGGCCCCTTTAGAAGACTTTCTATATCCTGGCATCCTCCGTGAGAATGATAGTTGGTATAGTCTCCAGCCATGTACCAAGTCCAATATTGCTTTCGTCGATGAACTCCATCGTTATTTTTGTGCCGAACTTCTCTTCCTGTTTCGTCACACCACGCAGGCTTGTTGTATTTATGTATCTTGGTTGCTTGTTCATAGTACCAAGATATGGGGAAGCCGTGATCTCCGTCGCCTGTACAGGAGTGATATATGGCTACATCCACCCAGTCTTTGTCCGCCCATGCTGCTGTGCCTGTTGTACCAAAGGATGTTGCCACTAAGTGTTTATAGGGATCGTGTTCATGAAAGTAGGTTCCCATATATTTTTGGTAATCATATTCTTTATCAAATTCATTGAAAAGCTCCCACAGTACAATGTTGGGGTATCCACTAAGCCGGGCGAGAATGTAGTCCCAGTAGAGTTCCATCGTAGGATCTGGAATGGGATAAGAGGCAAATTCTCGCTTTCTTATACTGGTGAATACTACTGGTTCAACCAGTATTTCTCTAGATAGAGCATACTGGATTATGTCATCAAAAATTCGCCACTGAGATACATTGAATTTTGTGAAGTCTCTCTGTCCTCCAAGATTATTTCTTGTTCCACCCCAAGGCCAAACATCTCCCATTCCTTGAGAGAAGAATTTCCCTTCAAGTGCAAAGCGTATGCAGGTAAATCCATCTTTTCTGCAATTATCTATGAAGGCATACCAGTTCCTGCTTGCGCCGATCATCCAAGCTGTTTTCGAAAAAATGAACGGGTGACCGCCATTTTCATAAATGAAGTGATATGGATTGTTAGGATCCGCCCTAATAAATCCTTTTCTTGAGCTGGCAACTACATCGAAGATTCCTCTAAAGACTTGGAATGTTTCGCTATCCCTATATGTTATTTCATATTTATATGTGCCAACACTCTGTGGGGTGAATCTAACTTTATATAGTGAGCCATCATATGAGTCGCAGAAACCCTTTATAGTCTTGGTTTCTCCATCATCTTTAGAGAAAACACCCTTCACGGAGACTTCAGTGAATGGGTTAAGAAAATTTTGATTAGAAACCCTAATGACGAACTCAAGAACTTGATAAACCTCTCCCTTTTTAGGAACCGATATCAGTTCAACTTCTCTCAAATTACGATTTCTCCGAGCTCAGCTTTGCTTATTCTTATTTTCATTATATTATACCTAAGAAAAATTTTTCGGGTTGACGCCTCAGTAAGGAAGAAGGCGAAGGGACTTGGCTATCAGAACAATCGATAAAAGGAATGTTATAGTTACTGCTGTACCGAGAGTGGCTCCAGCCGTTAAGGTTGTTCTCGCTTTCCTCCACTGTTCTCCATACTTCTTAGCCATTATCTTCCCTATGATCCCGCCTATTAGTGTCGAGATAGCTATGGGAACTGGCGTAGCCATTCCAACCGGGATAGTCGTAATTGGTAATGGGAGATGAGTGATTTGCGCAATCCAGTATAATGCAGCTACGAGTACAAAAGCTCCTAGAATGTGTTCTATCGGGAAACCCGTAAAGACCTTTCCCGTCATCCACATGCTCTGAGTCACAGCTTGTAAGGGCCAATATATATTAGTGGAGGGAAAAGCACTCGAAGGCATAGGAGCAATCGACCAGAATATTTGGGTGAATATAAACGCAAATATCACAGCAAGCGGATATCCAAGAACATATGTCTTAATATAGCTCCTCATTGAGCAACCAGCGAGCTGACATACTTTAAAGTTTGCACACCACTGAGAACCACCAGTAGAAATCACAGGATCTATGAACCATATGTCCAATCCCTTGTAGCCTGTCATAGATACATATAGAGATTTGGCAATCGGAAGCAACGCGGGCGCTTCCAAGGACATACCAGTTTCGCCCACTGCTCTAGCAGTCAATAATGTCCAAATGAATGACCAGCCGTAGGAGATTATAAGCATCATCCATATAGGATATCCGGGAACTAGCATGTAAACTACGAGTATGGATGCTACAACTGATAGAGTCCATATTGCAAGGATCCACGACAAGGAAAGGACTCTCTCTCTAGCGTCTTTTCTGACCTTAGTTAGGCTCTTAATCGCCGTACTCAGATATCGCCTATGATGTATTATCGGCATGATTGAGGCTGCGAGAGAGGCTCCTATGAAGGGGCCCATCCAAGCATACATCCAAGATCTACTTAGGCTAGTTCTTATTTTCATTCCATGATACCACTCTTTTGAAAATTGTGTCCACCCATATTTAACTAGTAAGTGATTGCCTATGACATGTATTGCCAGCGAACTTGCGAAGATACCTACAACAACATTGAAAGATATCACCATCCCTGTCATAAACACAAGTAGGCTAGTAGCTATCCCCATAGCGGCTCCTGGCAAGAAGTTATGTATATTTTCGCTTAGATCCCACCAAGGAATAGGAGCTACAGATAATGCTTCAAAACCAAAAAGCTCCGTAATTATCGGTATGCCGTAAAGTATGGCTGAATATATTACTCCTAAATTTATTCCTAATGTCAGTATACGCATTCTCTCCTTTGGTCTTTCGGTTAATGCTATGATACCATCCGCAGTTACATGCTGCATTGGGAAGGGAAGCTTTTCCACTTCGATATAGAGTTCTCTAGTTAACAGCCCCATCATAATATCGGAGAGAAGAGTAAGCAGATTAAAACCTATACCTATACTAAGCGGGATCAGCCAGTCAGGATGGAGGAATGTTCTAGTCATCCAGACCTCGGGGCTTTTAGCTACCCACCAATCTGGAATGTGGGGAACAGTATTGAACATTTTGGCAACTGGTGAATGTAGATAGTATTCTCTGTAAATGAAAGTAGTGAAAATTAAGAAAAGCATTTTTAATTGTCCAGAAATCGTTACAAGTACAACTCCCTCGGCGGAAGTCGGTGGCATACCAAAAAAGGCTAAAATTTCAGCGAAGAGGAAGAAAGTTACCCATCCTATCCGGAAAGTTGATCCAGTAGCGAGATAATGCCATATCACCGCAGGCGTAAATGCTAGAAGCGAAAACATTAGAACTAGGAATGACCTCTTTGTTAGTCCGCTTCGGGGAGGAGGATAAATCTCTTCTTTTGACATTGAAATCACCTTCCTATACTATACTTACACCCCTTCTTCATACTTTAGCTTTCGCACTTTGGTTAGGCTTCTCCACAGGAACAGCTGCTTTCTCACGGCGTCAACGAATTTTCTGTTAAGGTAAGTCCAGTCCCTCATGGAGCCTCCTAATCTGCGAATTATTAGTGCGACGTTGAAGAGTCCAGCACCAGGCTCTGTTTCCCTAATAGTTACATCTACATTTTGAACTACACCAAGTTCCTGAGGAGTCAACCTAACTCTAGTTGTTAAGATAAAGAAGTCGGCTCCTTCTCTAGTCTCTTCTTTCTTATCAAGAGATTCAACGACAAAGTCTTCGGATGTAGGAGAAGCATGCGCCTCGAAGAATTCATAAAGATAGTTGATGATGCCTCTTGATTCCTTCCGTGATCCTATTACGAATGGGAGAGGTATCTCCCAGAGGTCACCTCTCGGTTTTGTAGGCATCTCCCATTTTCTCATTAGGGAAGGAGTCACAAGTTTCGATGCCGTGATCAGGGGATATATGCTTGATCCCAAAGGAGCTACTATAACGGTTGCTACAGCTACGGCGGCCCATACGCTGGAGAAATCTACTGGAGGTATAATCAAACCTACTGATGGAGCTAGATTTATCATCAGCTTTATTATAGCCGCAGCTCCAATATAGCCTATAATGCCTCCCATAATACCTAAGATCACAGGTTCCGCTAGGAACATTGCGCTTACATGAAGGGGCGAGAGTCCTACTAAGCTTAAAGTCATAATCTCCCTTTTCCGCTCATATACTACTCCCATCATTAAATTTAATATTGATAGGACGGAGATTATTAAAGCAGGTATCATAGATTCAAAGCCCGTAACCGTTACTATAGAGAGCTGAGATATTAGGAACAGCCTTTTTGCGTTTTCTTTCTCTGCGACTACAAAGAACTCATATCTCTTGCAACTCTTAAAAATTTCCTTAGCCAGATCTAGAGTTCGTGAAGGATCTTTCGGCTTAATCGCCAAGGATGCAATGAAGGCTTGAGGTTTATTAGACTGATAGGATACTTGAGCTAGACTAAGGCATGTTTGTAGAGGTATTATGACCGTTTCTTCAGACCAGAGAGGCACGCCAGCTTCACTAAAATCAGGTGGACTTATCGGCCATTGATCGATATCAATGAATTGATCATAAACTAGATGATCGAAGGTTCCTATTACTCTGAAGGGTATACCAGCGAGTGAAACCTTATCTCCCACACTAACATTTAACGCATCGGCTACAGTATCGGGTATAATTATAGACCAAGTGTCATATTCCGCTATCCATCTTCCATTTAATATCGAAACAGTAATATTAGTTATCTCTGCCTCTTCTGGCGTTAGGCCCACAATACCCCTTATTTTAGTATAGACTTGACCGCTCACAGGATTGTAGAGTTTAAGCACGCTTTCCTTACGGCTGATCTCTATTGGAGGCCAAAGCCACATCCTTGGAACAACCATGGCGTCTTCTCTATATAAATACTTAAGAAATCTTATGGCGTCTATCCCTATGCCAGTTCCTAGGATTGGAGGCCCGTATTCAGGTCTTCTCATTAGAATTCCTTCTCTGAATTTTTGTAAGGCTTCCGTAGAAATTGGTTGCTCTATTGGAGTAATTGTCTGTAACGGTTTCATTGATAGAAATGACACGAGAGATGATTCTATGATTACTAGTAAAACGAGCGTGAGTGATGTTCGGAGCTTTCTTTTCTTCATATGCCCTATACCATAGCTGAAGGCTTGAATAAAGGCGCCTCCTCGATCTATCTCTACCCAATGAAGTCCAAGTACCTCTTTCCTTACCTCCCTCAATAGGCCAGAGGTTCTTCTAGCTATGAATGCAAAGAGAATCGCTGAGATCGTTATTCCAAGCAATCCTATTAGAGTCATACCTAGATTGACCACTAAGAGAAAGCCTGGATGAGATGCTAAGAAGGCTGTTAGTGTTAAGAAGTATATGGCTATTAGGCACATAAGCCTTCTATATCCTGAAAAGCTGAAGAGAAGCCTCTCAATAAAGTATGCAAAGGGAATTAAAAGGAAAGCGAAGAAGGGCACAGTATTAACGGTCTCTCTTCTTTTCGTCTCAATACCGAGGTAGAAATTCCTAGAGGCTTGCCATGCCTTATATGAGAACGAAAGCGCTAATGAGTAATCTTTGTCTCTAAGAGCAGCATACGTCCTATTTATCCATGTTAAAGCATTTTTTCCTAAAACAGTATCTACGGATACTCCTTTTGCGACAAGATCCTCCTCTCGTACTTTTGTCAGCCAATAGAGATCTCTAGCGAAAATCAGCTGAGTATTTATTAGAGTAAGTTGCTGCCCCCTCTTCAATTTATATCCAACGCCCATGGGATTATCTTTCGTCGAATTCGTCAAAACAGCAAAAGGCGTTAATACGGAATACGCGTTTTGAACAAGGATCTCCACTGGAACGTTTGGGGGCACATAGGCTATAGCAATGAAGTATCCTCCTGGCGCATATTCATATTGCGTTCCCCTTGATTTCAAAGTTAAGTGCGATCTTATATCATTGATTGTCATGAAAATCGGATACTCAGGCTCTACATCCATAACTTGGGGATCTATAGGATTAAACATAACTATTGTTGAACAGTTAAAGACAGCTATTTTCAATTCGCTAGGATGCTTTAGCCTATTGAAACCGGGAAATGCGTATATACCTTGGTCAGGCCCATAAATAATGTTGCCGTAAGAATCCAATTTATAAGCTAACCAAATAAAGCTACCATATTCTTTACCTACTCTTTCCGGCGCTCCTGGAACAAGATGTACCGAAAACCTTCCATTTTTATCAGTCTTAACTACCCATGCAGGATGCCTTGGAAGAGCGCCATCATAGTTTTGTGTTCTTATACATAACACAATTGCTTCCGAAACAGGCATATACCAGTTTTCTCTTTCATTCCATTCTAAAACCTCCCCTTCTACATCAATTAATTTAGCCTCACTTCTAAGTCTTTGAAAGTCTTCAGGAACGGGGAAAAATAGAATCCAGTTGCTATTCGCAAAGGAGTAAAGAACGGCCCATATAAATTCAGCTTGAGGAACTAGGTTGTTAAAGTTGAGCTGCTCATACTCGTCCAAAGGAGTGCCTAATAATGTATGCCAGGATCTATAGGTGGCAAGGGAGATTGATTTCACAGTCGTATGACCCAAGACTTCATGATCATACCACTTGAAGAATATCGGTTCCGCTAGACCATTCATTTCTGAAAGAAATGCGGTTCTGAAGTCGATTTCCGATATTCCGTAATCTCTTCCAGTTTGCTTCTCCCATTGATCAATGATTTTAAGAAATAACTCTAGACCATCGGTTACTGGCGGGGCAAGTCCCTCGTATGGCATCATAGATAAAATTCCTCCTTCATGTTGAAAGATGTAGTAGAATCCCCCAGTTGCAATAGGAAAGACCTTGTCTGTATCGGTGTTTATATCTAGGTTTATGTAGAAATGTACTTTGAATCCTAATTCCTCAGCGTAACCTTTGTAATACATCTGAAAAGCCCATTCTCTAGCACCCCATAACCCTTGATGATGACCAGAGAAAACCACAAACAGAACGGTTACTTTAGGCCTCTCTTCAGCCAATAGGCGGGCTACTTCAAGCATAAGACTAACCCCTAGACTCTCGCTTGCTCCTGGAGCAATGGATGGAACTATTGAGTTAGAATCAAAATACGTTGTTATTCCCAGCGCGTGCTCCGGCTCCTCCTCTCCAAGTAAATATCCTACGATATTTTTTGCCTCCCCATTTTCCCATCTACACGTAGATTTAATTGTAACCTCTTGGCCCTCTATACTTAGAAGTTCATGTACGAGTTCTTTTTTGATATAAAACCTTGGGAAATTGAAAGGTATTTCATATAGTCTCTTTTGTTCAGCCTCATTTCTAACAGTGAAATCTGGCTCAATAAATATGACGGCTTTAGCCCCAAACCTAGCTATATCCAACCATTTACTGTTAGTGTTAAAATTCATTAAAACTATGCTTCCGTTTATTTCTTTACCTTCTAATTCTTCTAGATTTCCATCTCCAACATACACGAGTCTACCCTTAATACCTTCAGGTGGAGTGGTTACAGGCACTACGCCGTTAGGTAATAGAGGATATAAAGTTAATACTGTGCCGTTAGGCATAGTTAGGTTCGCTCCATAATCTACATAAAAGGTTCCGTTATATGGTTGGAACCACACTTTATCTAATGTCTTATTTAGTTCCTCGTAAATGTATTGAGCTGCCTTTTCGTAACCTCTTGAGAGAGTGTATCTTGAGCCGAGATTTGAGAGATATTTTGCATGTCTCTTAATATTCTCAATATTTAGTCTGTTAACGATTTTTGCGTAGTCGAAAGGTAAATTAAACGAGGGTTCGGCCTTTGCAGTTAAAGTAAAATAATTTTGAAAAAGAATAATCATGAATATTGTTGCAGTTATGATTAAGGTCTTTCGTGAAGCTTTCAATACGTTCACATTCCTTCTATTTTTGCAATGCACTATATTACTTAAGAAAGGGTGAGAAGGATAAAAATTTTTCTGCATCTAGTAGCTTACATTGGTTTTACTGCTTTTTATCCCCTATATTTGCTTGAAAATAATCTTTTTCTAAGTTTGCTGGAGATTTCCTTCGAAAAATAAGTTTATTTATTAGAGATCATCTGAAATGACGGATCTAAGCTCCTTAACTACCTCTTTCTCTACATCATCTAAAAATGTGAATATGCTTCCCGATGAGAGGTCAAAACCAGCATCTGTATGAAAAACCCATCCGGCAGCACCAGATTCATATGCTTGACGCAATGCTGTAAGGAATTGGTCTTTAGTCGGCCAGAAACCACCCCATCCCCGCCTATTTTCTTCCTGTAAATATATTGGAAGACTCTTGTTAATTGAGTTTAAGAATCCGCGAATCTTCTGTACTCGTCTTGCTGTCTGATTCCACCAATCTTCTGTACGAGGTAGGTGCGGTGTTAAGACATCAACCTTTACAACATTAACTTCTTCCAAAATATTCTGTTCAACGAGTTCTCCTTTCGATGTAATTAAGTGTTCTTCACAGCTGGAAACAGTTACCACGCGGTTGGGATCTATAGACTTAATTATATCTCTTATCTCTTTAACTTCTTCATGAGTCATTGTCGCTCCAGAATGATCATGCTCATTCATGACATCGAAAATCATGTTTCTGAAGCCCAGAAGCTCTCTAGTCAGTATCTCAGCAGCCTTACGTCTCTTCGCTTGATCATCGCCAAAGGTTAATGAAGAGTCGAAGAGAGCCAAATCTACAACGATTCTCCTTTTCGCGCACGCCTCCACGAGAGCTTTAAGTTCATTAAGCTTAGTAAAGTTTATACTTCCATCAGGATTAAAAATAGTGTTTTCCCTCCAGTCTGCCCATACTCTTATAAGATTAAAACCTAGTCTTCTTAGTTCATCTAAATCCTCATCCTTCATTTTACCAATCGCATCAAACGCGCTTATACCCAAAAGAAATATGGGTCTACCATTCAAGGTAAATCTATTTCCACTCACCCCTATGACTAAGCTACGTGCCTCTATTGGTATAACCATCTTCCCGGACTTTAACATCTCGATTTTCTCCTCCAGCATGCGAACCTTCTTTTCACTTTGAAGTAGTTTGGCCTGCATATTGTTCATACTAATTAACATCCATACATTTAAAAAACTGAGGAGAACAATGATTACACCATATATCTTAAGCATGGATGAAAGATCCTTTGGCATATCTAGCCACTTAATTATGTAAAGCAAGATTTAATAAAAGTCTTATGTCGCAATTAGATAAGCCGTCAATTATCAAACGAGCTTATCGATCTGATAGAGAACGAAGCACCACTATCCCTCTTTTTTCATTTTAGTATTCAAAAAGCACAGAATAAAAAAGGAAGGAGTCTGGAATTATGGTTTAGCGCATTTTTACGTTGGGGCGGTGGTTAAGGAAACGTACACCATCATTAAGCTTTGGACAGCATAGCAGAGTCCTGAGGCGAATATCATTCCTAGCGCCATAGGAATCAAGTTTTCTTCGAAGAACTTTGCTCCTTTATACCTTATTGCAACATATTTAATCACCAAAGCCAGCAACATTGGAAACCATATGTCTGAGAGTGGTTGTGGCATTATCCATAGAATCATCGCCACTGGATTGTATATGAATGATGGGAATTTAGATCTAATGAAGTATATGAGAAGCGATCCTATGAGTCCAGGGAAGAACCATAGCAACGTTGTATGAACTTGCAGATCGACTTCATTACTTCCGTAGCTCTCATACCAAAAGCCTCTCCAAGCTCTCGGATAGTAGTAGGAGTTTATCTGTGCCATATGTGGTACTCCGAAGTGTCTGTAGGCTTCCGCGTAGCCTACCTCTAGATAGTTAGGTACAGTCCATGTAGCAGCTTGCCATATTGGAATTAGTGGGCATACGAGTAATGTAAAGAGAGCTACTATAATAGCCATTTTGAGTATGTCCCTGCTTCTGAGATTAACTGCTTCCGCGATTACGAAGGCTTCTAGAAGGTAGCCCGTAGGCATTCTATCCTTCGGAAGGAAGTTGTTCTGTCCCCATATTGGAGCTAGGAAGGTCATAAAGTGTCTTCTAGACGTCCCCTTAAAACCTACCTCTGGAGCATAGACTGAAGGATCACCTACTGTTGCTTTTACAAAACTCCTACCCCATCCAGTAATAGCTGAGTTGTCCAAGACATCGCTAAACTCACCTGAGAAGCCGCCGGGCATACCGTTATACGCTCCAGCTTCGCCGACTGTTCTCATCCAAGCTATGTGTATTAGTAGGTAGAAGGGAAGGGCAAATAGTAGAGCGTGTATCCAAGCTCCTAAAGCAGCGAAGTAAGCGATTTCAAGCACCAATAATACTATTAAGCCGACCCAAAGCCATCTGTGGGGAAGCGGTGACCGTGCATCTAGTTCCGGGTCGGGTTTGAATATTGCCTTAAAAGATGCTACCCAGCCTCTGTAGTTTCTTATTATCGGCCATAACGCAACTGCTATGACCGCTCCTAGAACAGTCCATATTAAGCCACCAGCGTTTGGTCCTGCTATGTCTCCTACAGCAATACTATGGTAGGTATTCATTGTGGTTCCTGGTTCGATGGTTATGCCTACAAACGGTGCGACAGCGTTAACTATTATGACGTCAAAGACAAACCATGTGATGAAAAAGCTGATCATCACTTGTATAGGTATCATTAGGCTTAGACCTATTGTGGCAGGCTGAAAGATAGATATACCTATTGGAATCATTGGAAGTATCAAATTGAAAACTCGGAGCTGGTTATATAGGATTACATCATATGGGAAAGCCATGTAGATCCAGTCTGGTAGCTTTAGAACTATCCCTAGCAGAACTCCGGCTCCAAACCATACACTCTTAAAAACATTAGGGGCTTCTTCCCCCGATGCTGATCGAATACATTGTAGTATCATCATAGTGTTGGGAAATGGCAGATGCTCCTCATCTATATACTGTCTCTTTATTAGGCATGCTAGTAGCATAAGTGCTAAGACATCAATTGAAGTGAAGAAGAAGAAGTTAAGTGCTGGTGGCAGAAAGGCTCCCCAATCAATGGAAACTGGTTCGGTTATTGATCTAAGTTTTGTTCTCCTTTGTAGATCATAGTGCCACATGTCTCTTATGTCTTCGAGCTGTGGAACGAAAGGTGCATAAGCGGATATCATGGATTCTTGATCATAGCCTCGGCGCAGTATATGATCTGCTAACTCATAAAAGATTCCCTGCAAGCCCGTAGCGATGGTAGAGTGCTCATGTCTTGTAGTGGCTCCTGTGAATGCAAACGCCAGTATGACACCTATGTAGATCAAAGCAAGATCTCTAGATGATAGTTTATGTACCTTTTTTGGTATATAGGAGAGAATCAACATTGGAACAATAACGAGGAAGAGGCCTCTGATAAACCACTGTCTCCATTCTGGAGGATGCCCCGCAGCTCCAGATACCGACTCTACATAAGGCCAAGGAGCAAAATATATCATCATCATACTAAATACTGCTATGAAGAAGCTAAAGACAATGGCGAAAACCCAGCCTCGAACGGAAGCTTTTGGTAATGCCTCCTGCTCACTAATCTGCTTTCCTCCACTCATTTTTCTCCCCTCTACATATTCTATGTTAGGCTTCACCAATATATAAGAATTTAAACGCGTTTAACACTTAACATGCATGTCAGAAATTTGAATAAATTTGTCTGCTTTCGGTTTCGTCCTTTTCCATAAGTCCTTTAATATCCTACCTTAAAATATTTCTCAATTTAAAGATTCAAGAGATAGCGCAAATATACTGATGAATCTTTCTTGAGGGATAAACTGGTGTAAGGATTCAGGATTAGAAGATACTCATGTGCGCCATCTTTCCGGAATATAGTTAATCTAAGCGTTTCTTTACTGTCATACGCCTAGAGCGAGTATGATCTCTCTTTATCAACTGACGCATAGAGTCTTTCTTTGCAGAGTTGGATTTCCATCCTCATCAATGATATGCACCTACTGCTTCTTTAGCTTGTTTTCAGTATCCTTATCGTCGCCAAAATCAGCGTTGTTGAAGAAAATCTGGATGTTCTACTAGAACTGGATATTTAGCTGTGCACTTAATATCCCAGCGTACTGAAGAAGAGGTTGCATATTAACGAGGACGGTGGCACAGTTATCGATATTAATACCATCTTTGTCAGCAATGGCTGACGCTATGCTTCTGAAGAAAGAGGGTTCTAATCGCTACAATGCTTTCGACGCACAGCTATGGGATAGCAAAAGCTCTCTTCATCACAGATTTCATTCCAAGGATGAGGAATTTGTTTAATCGGTGAAAAATGGTGAATTAATCTATATGTGTGAATTTTAGGCAAAGACAATGAAGAGCATCAAAAATGGAGAGGAATTTGACCTAAGAAGTGGCGCCCTGGCCGGGATTTGAACCCGGGTCAGGCGGGCGACAGCCGCCTATACTAGGCCGGGCTATACTACCAGGGCAGACGCCAAAATGAAATAAGTTGAATTTGACTTATTAAATTTTATGCTTTGACATGGGGCATGGGGAATTATTGATGCATGCGCTTCTGAATTGCTGGGGATTAGAAAAGTTGGTGCTTTAGACTACTATTGTCTCTATTCCTAGAAGCCTGCATGCATCTATTATGGCTTCCGTATAATCTCCATGTATCATGCTTGCATGGTGGATGAAGCCTTCTTCTACAAGCACCCTGTAAAGAAACTTTAGGTTTGGGACTTCAACCCAGCTCCAGGCTCCTCGAATATTGTCTGCGCTTTGTTTAATTTCACCTTTGGTTACGAGCATTTTGAATTCTCCATCATATTCAATTAAACGGCATATT
>Ga0180301_10001402_pt1 | contig 19048 bp, 17 predicted proteins | sample GuaBasSediGuay16_FD_121797 | JGI IMG/M metagenome (GOLD analysis project Ga0180301, IMG submission 121797) | Subseafloor sediment microbial communities from Guaymas Basin, Gulf of California, Mexico - Guay16, Core 4569-2, 12-15 cm | ecosystem: Environmental > Aquatic > Marine > Hydrothermal... | reverse complement strand
TAGTGTACCAGTTATTACCATTAATATTTTTTGTGGGTATATTTTATTTTCTCGTCCTAAGACCTCAGCAGAAAAAGCAAAAAGAACACGAGGCGATGGTAAAAAGTCTCAAGAAGAATGATGAGGTGGTGACCATTGGAGGGATTCATGGGACAATAGTTAACGTAAAGGATAGAACGTTTATTTTAAGAATAGATGATAATGCGAAGGTGGAGATTGATAAGGGCTCGATAGCTTATGTAATAAAGAAAAGAGATGATAAGGCGAGTTGATTTAAAAATAAGGATTTTTGTTGTTCTGGGCATTGTTGCCTTGAGTATCTTCTATATTTACCCTCCCAAAGATAAGCTTAAACTTGGTCTTGATTTGCAGGGAGGGATGTATTTGCTTCTTAGGGCAGATACTTCTAAACTGCCTCAGGGCAAAAGTGCTACGGCTATAGAAGTAGCTAGAGAAGTTATTCGTAATCGGATAGATGAATTTGGAGTAAAAGAGCCTGTTATTCAGATTCAAGGAAAAGATTCTCTATTAGTTCAGTTGCCAGGAGAGGTTGACAGAGATCGCGTCATTAAACTTATTAAACAGATAGCCTTCTTAGAGTTTAAGTTAGTCGATGAGGATAAAGAGAGAGTGGCTAAGGCATTAAAAGGGGAGGTTCCTGAAGGATACGAGTTAGGTTACTCTGAGGATGGTTCGCCTCTTTTATTGGAGAAGAAAGCTGTTTTAACAGGAAATGATTTATCCGATGCGAAAAGTGGTTTTGATTCTAGCATGATGCCCGATGTTAATCTCACTCTTAATGCAGAAGGAACAAAAAAATTTGCCAGATTGACAGCAGAGAATGTGGGAAGAAGATTGGCGATTGTTTTGGATGGAAAGGTAAAAAGCGCACCCGTAATCAGAGAGCCAATTGCTACAGGTAACGCGCAAATTACAGGACGGTTTACTGTTGAAGAGGCAAGGGATTTAGCTTTAGTTTTAAGAGCAGGCGCATTGCCCTGTCCTTTGCACTTAGAGGAAGAGCGAACTGTGGGGCCTCTTTTAGGTTCTGATTCTGTGCGCAGAGGGATTAGCTCTATAGTACTAGGAGCTGTTCTGGTTGCTATTTTTATGCTTGTGTATTATCTGCTGGGAGGAGTTATCTCCATTGTATGTCTCCTTTTAGATTTACTTTTTATTCTCGCAGGGCTATCTCTTTTAAGGGCAACGCTTACATTGCCGGGAATTGCTGGTATGATATTGACTTTAGGCATGGCGGTAGATGCCAATGTTTTGATTTTTGAAAGAATTCGCGAAGAGCTCTCAGGAGGAAAACCTTTAAGCCTGGCAGTTAGAAATGGCTTTGACAAAGCAAAAAGAACCATATTCGATGCCAACATAACAACATTGATTGCTGCTTTTTTTCTTTTTGTATACGGCACGGGTCCTATACGGGGTTTTGCCACAACTCTTTCTTTAGGTATAATAGCAAGCATTTTTACTGCCGTATTTGTAGGAAGGACTATTTTTAATATCCTCATTATGCGTAACATAAAGAATTTTCCTATGCTGGAAGTAATAAGGAATCCCAGGATAGATTTTATACGTTTAAGAAATTTATGTGTTATTGTTTCAATAGTTGTTATTGGGACGGGTATTTTTAAATTTGCGTCCTTAAAGGATAGAATGTTTGGTATAGATTTTAAGGGAGGGCAGGTTTTAGAGTATAAGCTTACGCCGGTAGTTAATATTCAAGAGTTAAGAAAAAGCTTAAAGGAAGCAGGGTTTGAAGATATTACTCTTCAGGAATTCCGCGATATTAAAGGAGGAGTAATAATAAAAAGCAAAAGCGATATAACAGGTAAACTGGAAAAAACCCTTAAAAGTATGTTTAAAAAGGTAGAACGTCTTAATATAACTACTATTGGACCATCGGTAGGCAATATCTTGAAAAAAAAGGCATTCTTTGCTGTGGTTTTGTCTATATTGGGTATTTTGGTTTATGTTGCCGTTCGTTTTAAACACTTTGATTTTGCCCTTGCTGGTGTGATTGCTTTGTTTCATGATGTTTTTGTGAGCTTGTCTTTCCTTGTCCTATTTCATTACGAACTCACACTTCTTACTATTACCGCCTTACTTACTATCGCTGGGTATTCTATCAATGACACCATAGTTGTTTATGATAGGATTAGAGAGTTATCTTCGCGTTTTCATAAATTGTCATTAAGAGAGATAATTAATACCGCTATCAACCAGACTCTTTCCCGCACGATTATCACTTCTTTCACTACCATTATGGTGGTGCTTGCGATTTATATCTTAGGCGGTTCCGCGCTGCGGGGGTTTTCCTTTACTCTTCTTGTGGGGTTTATCGCCGGTACTTACTCTTCAATTTACATAGCTTCACCTTTAGTGTTATTATTCCGCAGGAGCCGTTCGGGAGCGAAGTAAGCATTTATGGCACAAAAATATGCAGGAACGTAAAAGCATACCGCAGTATATATATTATGTATATATACTCCTGATTGCGTATATTTCTATTATCACTTTTTATTATTTACCTTATGTTTATGTATTTAATGCCGCGCTTGCCGTATTTAAGTATTTTCCTCTGATATTGATTTTCCTTATTTTATGGTTTGTCTATAATAACAAATATTTTCATTTTAATATTATTGTTGCCGATTCTGTCAATATATCTGTAGCAATTTATTTTATACTTACCCTTCTTAGCGGAATATTTTCGCCTTACTATTTTATAAGTATAAGTAAAGCCTTCTATTACGAGAATTATGTTCTGGTCGTTGGCGGGTATATTAGGAAGTTTTGTTTACTCTGTTAGAAATTCGCATAAGGTTTTACAACAAGTTCGGAAAAAGTATTAGGTATGTTCGAAACCGTAAAAATCTATACCCATAAAGAGATATCTCTTGAAGATATAATAGAAAAGCTTGCGCATTTAGGATATCGTCGCCAGGAAGCTGTTAGTGAAGAAGGAGACTTCTCAGTAAAGGGGGATACTTTAGAGGTTTTCCCCGTTAATTTTAGCTTTCCTGTGCGTATAGAGTGGGAATTTAATACGGTGACAAAGATTTACAGCTTTGATAAGAAGACAAAGAAAAGAATAATAGATTATAATTTTCTCATTATTATCCCTATAATAAGAAAACTCCGCAAACACAAATATTCAGAAGACATACCCTTAGATGCCGTCTTAAAGATTAAAAAAGGGGATTATATTGTCCACGTCAAATACGGTATAGGCCGTTTCTTAGGAATTAAGAAAATAAAGACAAAGAGCCGGGAAGAGAATTTCTTTGAGGTAGAATATGCAAACAAAGATAAGTTGTATGTTCATCCTGAGGAAGCCCATCTTATCCAGAAGTATGTGAGTTTCTCATCAAGGCCCCCTAAACTTACACGTTTGGGCTCAAAAGAGTGGACAGGGATTAAACAGAGGGCAGAGAGAGGTATTAAAGATTTTGCCTTGCAGCTTCTTAAGATAGAAGCACAGCGCAAACTTATAGGGGGAATTAAGTATTCGCCAGATTCAGAATGGCAGAAGACTTTCGAACAGTCTTTTCCTTATGAGGAGACAGATGACCAGATAAGAGCTACAGAGAGTGTAAAGAGGGATATGGAATCCTCTTATTGCATGGACCATCTTATATGTGGAGATGTGGGTTATGGGAAGACAGAAGTAGCAATGCGAGCCGCATTTAAGGCAGTCATGGACGGAAAACAGGTAGCATTTTTGGTTCCCACAACTATCTTGGCCTACCAGCATTATAAGAATTTAACATCCCGCATTAGTAGATTTCCCCTCAGAGTAGAAATGCTTTCGCGTTTCAGAAGACATAACGAACAAAAAGCTATAGTAGAAGATTTAAAGAATGGTAAGATTGACATTATTGTAGGGACCCACAGGTTACTGTCTTCGGATATATCTTTTAAGGATTTAGGTCTTCTAATCGTTGATGAAGAACAACGTTTTGGTGTAGCTCAAAAGGAAAAATTGAAACAACTTAAGAGTGGCATAGATGTGCTCACTCTCACTGCCACTCCTATTCCCCGTACATTATATATGAGTATGGTTGGCATAAAAGAAATTTCCCTTATAAAAACTCCTCCCAAAAATAGAATGGCGGTCAAGACTCATATTGTAGAATTTAAAACAGAGGTAATAAGAGAGGCTGTATTAAGAGAGACGAAAAGAGGGGGGCAGGTGTTCTTTATTCATAATCGTATAGAAACAATAGATAAAATTTATAAGAAGCTAAAAAGTATTCTTCCTCAAAATATAAAGATGGAAATTGTACATGGCCGCCTTCCTTCGCGGCATATAGAGAAAGTTATGTTAGATTTTATAAATGGGAACATAAAGTGCCTTATATCCACTGCTATTATAGAGTCAGGAATTGATATACCGCAGGCAAACACCATAATTATTAATGATGCTCATATGTTTGGCTTGGCAGATTTACACCAGTTAAGAGGAAGGGTAGGTAGATTTAACGTTCAGGCCTATGCATATTTAGTTGTTCCTCGCTTTAAGTCAGCAGACAGCGATGCTCTTAAGCGACTTAAGCTGATTGAAGAGTTTTCTTATTTAGGTTCTGGTTTTGATATAGCCATGAGTGATTTGGAGCTAAGAGGAGCAGGAAATATTTTAGGGCACCAGCAGCATGGTTTTGTGTGGATGATTGGGTTTGATTTATATTGTCGTCTTCTTAAGAAAGAGATAGAATATTTAAAAGAACTTTTGCGATATCAAGAAGAATTGAGAAGGGAGGTTTAAATGTCCAAGGCAGCAAAGATAACAGAAAATGTGGTGTTTCTATTTTTAATGGTGGTGAGTACTTTTTGTTTCTCTGAAGAGTTAAATAAGATAGTAGCTAAGGTAAACAATTCCGCAATTACTTCCAAGGATATCGAAGAATATGCAAAGAGCACATCTTTAAATAAAGATGAACCTAAAGCATACAGGAAAATTCTTGAACATTTGATTGAAGAAAAACTTATCCTTCAGGAAGCAAAGAAGGAGAAAATGAAAGTAGATGAGAGCTTGGTAGAAAAGAGGTTAGAGCAGCTAATCTCAGCATACGGAAGCTATGATGAGTTTGAGAAATCTTTAACTGCCCAGGGTTTTAATATCGCCAGGGTGAAAGAAAAAATCAGAGACAATCTTATTATCCACCAGGCTATAGAAAAATACGTAAGTTCTCAAATAAGCATTTCCCCTGTGGAGGTGACCAACTATTACCAGCAGCACCTTAGAGATTTTATTTCTCCTCCCAAGTATATATGCTGGATAGCAAAGTCCAATAAGAAGTCTTTTTTAGACAAGCTATCTGCAGAAATAAAAGAAAAGGGAATAAATAAAGTAATGGAGTCTAATAAAGACATATTCTTTAAGATAGAATCTGACGAGAGTGGCTTGAAAGAAGAAGTTAAAGAAGTGGTAAAAAATATAAAAGAAAATGAATTTAGAGTGAAGGAAATCGAAGGAGCATATTATCTTATATATCTTGTTAAAGTTGTCCCGGAACATAAGAAGTTTCTTAACGAGGTTAAAGAGGAGATTTACAAAAAAATATGGGAAGAAAAATTCTCAAAGAGGTTCTCCGAATGGATAGATAAGCTTAAGGAAAATTCACTTATTAAAATTTATAATTAATCTTAGCACACCTTAATATGAAAAAAAAGATTGTAGTCACTGTTGGGGATCCCGCCGGTTGCGGTCCTTTTATTACTTTGAAGGCAATAGATAGGTTTAACAAGAAGGCTCATTTTATTGTTGTAGCAGATAGGGTTATTCTTGAAAGATATAGCATTTTTAAGAAAGTGTCCAGAAAGATTGAGCTGATTGATGTTAAGACGCCGGGAATAAATAACTTAGAGTTAGGCTGCCCCTCATATCTTGGAGGAAGAGCAAGTATTAATTATTTGAAGATTGCCCTTAAGACAATACGGAAGGAAAAAATACAAAACTTAGTAACAGCCCCCCTCTCGAAGGAAGCTGTTAAGATGAGCCTTAAGAATTTTTCTGGGCATACAGAATTTTTGGCGAATTACTTCAAGGTAAGAAATGTTTTAATGATGATGGTAGACGGAAATTTTAGAGTAGTTCTAGCCACTCGTCATATTCCTTTAAGAGATGTCCCATCTGCTATAACAAAGAGGCTCATGCAAAATACACTTAAGTTAACGCATAAGTCCCTTAAGGATATTTTCCACATAAGGAATCCGCGCATAGCAGTTGCAAGTTTAAATCCCCATGCCGGCGTTGATACGTTTTTGGGCAAGGAGGAATTGTTAGTTAAGGATGCCATTGACACTCTTCCTTTTAAGGTTTATGGCCCATATCCTTCGGATACTTTATTTTTGCTATACCGGCGTAATAAGTATGACTGTGTTATTGCCTGTTACCATGACCAGGCAATGATACCATTTAAACTGTTGTCTTTTAAAAAAGGGGTAAACGTAACATTGGGGTTACCCATTATAAGAGTTTCTCCTGCCCACGGTACTGCTTTTGATATTGTAAGGGAAAGAAAAATTCCTTCACATTATTCTATGTTCTCTGCATTTAATATTGCAGAAAAACTCTCTTTATGAAGTTTAAAAAGTCACTGGGACAGCATTTCTTAAGAGATAAGCGTTTTGTCCGCAAGATTCTTAAAAACCTTCATCTTGATGGGGAAACTGTTTTAGAGATAGGTGCAGGTAGCGGGGTTATGACGCGTCACATTATTAATAGAAAAGTTAAAAGATTATATTGTCTTGAAAAAGACTTAAGCTTGATACCAATTTTGAAGGAGAGGTTCTTATCTGAAAGAGTAGAGATTGTCAATGAAGATATTCTTGGATTTAATATAGGTTCTTTAGGGGATAATATTGTGGTTTTTGGTAATATCCCTTTTAACATAAGCAATCGCCTTATAAGGTATCTTATAGACAACAGGCGATTTGTGAAGAAGGCATATCTTACCTTTCAGAAAGAATTTGCACATCGATTAGCCGCTTCTTGTAATACCAGGGCATATGGATACTTGAGTTGTTTTGTCCAGTACTATGCAAAGATCAGGATTCTATTCGATATACCGAAAGAGGCTTTTTATCCTAAACCAAAGGTAGATGCGTCTTTTGTCGAGATGGATTTTTGTGGGTATCCCCTTTTTAGAGTGGGTGATGAAAGTTTGTTTTTTAAGCTTATCAGGAAAGCATTTTCTTCGCGAAGAAAGAAAGTGATAAACTCTTTATCTGGGTTAAAGGATAAGGAAAACTTGAAGAAAGCTTTCAGTTCGCTTAAGCTCGACACTTCTTCTAGGGCAGAAAACCTATCATTAAAAGATTATTATAATCTTTATCTCAGAGCTTTCACGTAAGAAATAGTCCGATAGTAAGTTACGAAGATAAATCACCTTTAAATACTATTTGACACTTAACGCTAGAAGTGATAAAATCCTTTCTATCTAAAAGGGATAATGAAAAAAGCAGCGAATAAAAATACATTGAAGAAAAGAATCCAGGCGGGTATAAAAAAGATACGTGTTTTAGCCAAGAAGTCACAAAGAAGAAGCAAAACTTCTTCTCGAAGAATATCTTCTAATAAAAAAACTTCCTTAAAGAAAGAGTCGGTAAGTAAATCCAGAAAAAAGAAACCTTCTTTAGAGGCGGTTTCCCTTGCCACACCTACCCTTAAACACACAGAAGAGGAAAGAATAGAAGTTTCTAAATTCAGCGCCGTGGAAACATCTCTTAAAGAGCCAGAGAGGTTCAATCTTCCCTTGTGTTATAATGATAATCGCATTGTACTTATACCTCGAGACCCATGGTGGATACATACCTACTGGGATATTTCCCAGGAGAAGATTAACGAAGTAATTGCTAAAATACCTCTTCATGAGAGAGAAAATCTTAAGTGGGCTTTAAGAGTTCATGATGTTACAGGAATAGATAATTTTAGTGGACATAACTCTCATTCCTTCTATGACATTGATATTAATTTTGACGCTTATAACTGGTATATTAATGTGAATGCGCCAGAAAGAGAGTGGTGTGTTGAGATTGGACTTAAGACAAAGAATGGCAGATTTTTTGTTGTATTGCGGTCTAATATTATAAAAACTCCTTATTTCGGTATTTCTGATATTGTTGATGAGGAATGGGCTTTGCCTGATGAGGATTACTTTAAGGTTTTGGGAGTTTATGACTTAGGCAGGAGTTCATTAGAGAGAAGAAAAAAGCTAGAGGAGTTGTTGAAGCAGCAAATTTCCAGTGGATTCTTCTCAGGTGCTTTAAGCAGCCTTTCTTCATTGAGAGAAAAGAAGAAAGAGAGGAAGTTTTTTTTAGAGGTATGGACAGAACTCATTCTTTATGGCAGAACTACCCCTGATGCCGCTGTCTCTGTTTGTGGCAAAAAAATAAAACTAAGAGACGATGGAACATTTTCTATGCGGTATGCTTTGCCTGAAGGAAATTTTCGTTTTGACGTTTCCGCAACCTCTCAAGACAAAGAAGAGACCATCACTATCATTCCCGCAGTAAAGCGGTATACCATAAAATAATGATATGGAAAAGGGATATCTTTCTTTAGTATTACATGCGCATCTTCCTTTTGTCCGTCATCCTGAATACGAAGAGTTCCTGGAAGAACGGTGGCTCTTTGAGGCTCTAACCGAAACATACCTGCCGTTACTTTCTATGATGGAGGGTCTTATTCACGACAGAGTAGATTTTAAACTTACCATGAACATTTCTCCTTCTTTGAGCGAGATGTTAGCAGATGAGCTTCTTAAGGAAAGGTATGTTAAGTACTTAGACAAGATGATTGAACTGTGTGAAAAAGAAGTAGAACGTACCCGTTTCTATGAAGAGTTTCACAAACTGGCGTTGATGTATTATTACCGTTTTTCTAATACAAAAGAGAAGTTTGTAAATAGATACCATCGAGATATTCTAAAGCAATTCAAGGCAGTTCAGGACAAAGGGAACCTGGAAATTATAACCTGTGGTGCTACCCACGGCTTCTTACCTTTACTTTCTGTTAATAAAGAGGCAGTAAAGGCTCAAATAAGAATAGGGGCAGATACTTACAGGAAACATTTTGGTGCTTCTCCACTTGGCATTTGGCTTCCTGAGTGCGGATATTTTGAAGGGTTAGACAAATTTCTTAAGGAAGAAGGGATTAAATATTTTATTTTAGAGACTCACGGAATCTTATTTTCTCGACCCCGTCCTAAGTTTGGTGCGTATTCAGCATATTACACAAAAAATAGAGTAGCAGTTTTTGGCAGAGACCACGAGTCGTCTAAAAGTGTATGGTCTTCCATTGAAGGTTATCCTGGTGATTATAATTATCGCGAATATTACCGTGATATCGGATTCGATTTAGATTACGATTATATTAAGCCTTATATATCTAGTTGCGGAGCACGTATATTTACGGGGATAAAGTACTATAGAATAACAGGTAATACCCCTCATAAAGAGCCATATGTTCCCGAAAAGGCACGCCAAAAAGCTGCTGAGCACGCAGGGAATTTTATGTTCAACCGTGAAAAACAGATAGAGCACCTTTACGGTATAATAGGAAGGAAGCCAATTATAGTTTCTCCTTATGATGCTGAATTATTTGGTCATTGGTGGTTTGAAGGTATAGACTGGCTTAATTTTCTTATACGCAAAATTCGCTATGACCAGAAGACCATTAAGTTGATTACGCCATCAGAGTATCTTAAGGTTTATCCCCGGAATCAGGTTATTACCCCTTCTCCTTCCAGCTGGGGATGGAAAGGGTATTATGAGGTGTGGCTTAATGGTTCTAATGACTGGATTTACCCACATCTCCATCGTGCTTCTGAAGAGATGAAAAAGGCAGTTAAAGAATTTTCTTCTGATGGAGAAGTGAAGAAGCGGATTTTAAACCAGATGCTGCGAGAGCTTCTTTTAGCCCAGTCAAGCGACTGGGCATTCATGATGAAAACAGGTGCTTTTAGTGAATATGCCACAAAGCGCACTATTATTCACCTTGAAAGATTTTATCTCCTTAAAAGTTACCTGGAGAGAAATTTCTTTAATATGGAAGTACTGGAGGATATTGAGAGAAAGGATAATATTTTCCCCCATATAAACTATTCTGTGTATCAAACATAGTATGAAACAAGTTCCTACCGATGTTATCTTCTTATGGCATATGCACCAGCCTTACTACCGCAAGCCACATGACAATTACTATCTACTTCCCTGGGTAAGACTGCATGGAGTAAAGGATTATTATGGGATGGCACGTGTGGTAGAAAAATTTGACAATGTAAAGGTTACTTTTAACTTCAGTGGTATACTCATTGAACAACTTCTCGATTACATAGATAATAAAGCAAAAGATTATTATGGTATACTTACATTAAAAAATCCAAAGTACCTCACACACACAGAGAGGGAGTTTATTATTGACAGGTTTTTCTCGGTTAACTTTGAAAGGTTTATTCGTCCCAATAAGCGTTATCTCCAGCTTCATCATAAAAAAGTAAGCAAGAAAAACTTCTCTGCACAGGATATACTTGATTTACAGGTTATATTCAACCTTTGTTGGTTCCACCCCTACACTATAAAGGAAGACAAGAATTTGAGAAGCATAGTCAAAAAGGAAAAGAATTATACTTTTAGTGATAAAGAATATATTATGAGAAAACAGTATAATATTATCTCTAAGATTTTCCCTCTCTATAAAAAACTCCTTAGGGATGGAAGAATAGAGCTTTCTTTAACTCCCTATGCCCATCCCATTATGCCTTTGATTTATGATACGGATGTTTTAAAAGATTTCCCCTACTTGAAGAGGCCTTCTCTTAGGTTTTCTCATCCTGAGGATTGCGTTTGGCATTTAGATAAGTCGGTGCGTATTTTTAAGAATGTGTTTGGTGAAAAGATAAAAGGGAGTTGGCCGTCAGAGGGTAGCATATCGGAGGATGTTGCCCGTGTTTATGCTCAAGAAGGATTCAAATGGATAGGAGCTGACGAAGAGATACTGTTTAAAAGTCTTACTACAGAGTTCGTTCCTTATGACCTTATAAAAAAGCAGCGCCATCTTATATATAGAGCATATAATTTCAACGGCTTAAACGTATTTTTTAGAGACCGTAATCTTTCTGATGCGTTAAGTTTTATTTATCAGAGCTGGGAAGATCCTGTGTTTGCTGCTAATGATTTTCTTGAACATTGTAAAAGGATTCACTATTACACGAAGAACATTTTGAAAAAGCGTGCCATTGTGATTATTATGGATGGAGAGAATGCTTGGGAGTATTATAACAACAATGGAGTAGAGTTTTTAGAGACAATTTACAATGCTTTGGAGCATAGCAAAATTCTTAGTTCTACGACACCATCAGAGTTCCTGAAAGGACACCACTCAAAGCCCCTTGAGAGGTTAAGCCCTGGTTCTTGGATTAATGGAGATTTTGGGGTATGGGCAGGTTCTAAAGAGAACAACCATAATTGGTATATTCTAAGAAGGGTTAGAGACCAGATAGAGAAAGTAAAAGACAGGAATAAGAAAGAAAAGCTCTTAAAGTATTTTTATATTATTGAAGGCAGCGACTGGAACTGGTGGAATACCTTTGAGGAAACAACAGGAGATTTCAACAGGCTGTTTCTTTCCTATATACACGAGGTGTACAAAATACTTGGCAAAAAATTTCCTTCCTATATAATAGATAGATAATTTCCAATAGCTTAAAAATGGTTTACAATAGAGGTATACCTTATGAGCAAAGTATATTTTCTTTTTGGTGTCCATAATCACCAGCCTGTGGGAAATTTTGATTATGTGTTTGAAGATGCTTTTAACAGGTGTTATGCTCCTTTTATAGACATTTTAGAGAAATATCCCCTTGTAAAATGTAATCTTCATATAACCGGCCCTCTTTACGATTGGATTATTTCCCACCGAAAACATTTTATGGATAAGATTAAGGCTATGGTGAAAAAAGGACAGCTTGAGATTATAAGTGGGGGCTATTATGAACCCATTCTTCCTATCATACCTGATGAGGACAAATATTCTCAGATAGAGCTTATGAATAAATTTATAAAAAACCAATTTAATAAAAATCCCGCTGGCATATGGATTGCAGAAAGAGTATGGGAGCCTTATCTGGCAAGGGTTATTCATAATTCTTCTTTAAGTTATACTTTCTTGGATGATACGCATTTTCGTTATGCAGGGTTGTCTGAAGAGGAATTTCTTGGTTACTATACCACTGAAGATGCAGGAAAAGAAATATTTGTTTTCCCTATAAGTAAGACATTGCGTTATAAGATTCCTTTTTCTCAGGCTCATGAGGCAGTCGAGCTTCTTAAGAGCTTTGCCAACAACGGTGATACCTTGATTACTCTTTTTGATGATGGTGAGAAATTTGGCCTGTGGCCTCATACTTTCGACTGGGTTTATAACAAAGGGTGGCTGGACAGTTTTTTTAAACTCTTAACCAGGAATATAAATGCAGTGGAAACAATCACTGCTTCAGAAGCTATAAAAAAGTTTTCTCCGAAGTCTCTTGTGTATTTACCTACTGCTTCTTATGAGGAGATGGGAGAATGGGTGCTTGCGCCAGGAGTCTTTAGGAGTTTCGAAGAGCTTCAAAAGTACATTACAGATAATCCCAAGAGCGTTCAATGGAAAAACTTCTTAAGAGGAGGGTTTTTTAGAAACTTTTCTGCAAAATACCCTCGAATTAATTTTATGCACAAGAAGATGCTCTTTTTAAGCAACAAAATACACGCCCAACGAAAAGTTAAAGATTCCAAAAGCATTCTAAAACATCTCTGGCGAGCACAGTGTAATTGTGGTTATTGGCATGGTATCTTTGGAGGGTTTTATCTTGGTCATATAAGAGCAGCTATCTATGAAAACTTGATTAAAGCAGAAAAAGAGTTTGATGCTAGAGTATTAAAGAATTTTCCCATAGCTGAAAGGAGGGACTTTAATTTTGACGGTTATGAGGAAATTACCCTAAAAAATAGGCACCTTATATTAACCTTGTCAGAAAAAGGGGCAACTATTGTTGAGCTAAGTTATAAAGATAAGTGTTTTAACCTGCTTAATACCATTACCCGTCAGGAGGAGTCTTATCATAGCAGGGTAAGCAAAGCTGCCCAGGAGAAAGAAAACGGAATTTCTACCATTCATGATATAATTAGAGCTAAAGAAAAGGGGCTTGAGAATTACCTTATTTATGATAATTACGAGAAGGTGAGTCTTGTTGATAATCTTTTAAGAAAAGATATCTCTCTGGAAGACTTTTCTAAACAGAAGAAAGTAAATACACTATCTAACTTTCGTTATCAGGTCTCTTTATCAAAAAGAAAATCAGGAATTTCTCTAAGATGTCGTTATAAAGAAGAAGGGCTTGATTTCCTCAAGAAAGTAAGCTTTGCTAATAATCCTTCCTTTGATGTAGAATATGTGTTTTCTAAAACAGCTCTTTTAGAGGATTATTATTTTGGAGTGGAATTTAATATTTATCTTCCCTCTAAAGATTCAGTAAAGTTTCTTACAAAAGGAGATTCTTTATCTTTTGATGGGAACATGGTTTTAAACAATATTGATAGTTTAGTTATTAAGGATAGCTTTACCGGTATAGAGATTAATTTCAATGTAAGTTTGTCAGATGTGTTTGTTGTGCCGTTGTATTCTGTGTCGTCGTCAGAAGCTGGGTTCGAGAAGGCTTATCAACAGATAACGGTTCTTTTTATCAGAAAAGAAAGGAGCAGCTCTTACAGGGTAACGTGCAGGTTAAGAAAGGAGGGGTAGATGCTTAAAAAAAGAAGTACTTCAACAAAGAAAGGGATAAGAATTAAGAAAGGTTTGTCAAAGACAAACAGAACAAGCACAAAAGACGATTCTTTTGAATTCACATTAAGCAAAATCGCTGAGTATATAAGAACAAGAGCTTATTATATCTGGGAAGACATGGGAAAACCAGTAGGCAAAGATATTGAGATTTGGCAGACAGCAGAAAGAGAAATACTTAAAAAGCTTATCAGAAAATGATTTGTCTGTGAGATTCTCAAAACTCAGCATCTATAAAAATGCTTAGTCACGAACTCTATTTAAAAACTGGAGAGATTCTACTTAAACGATTGGAGAATAAGTTCCATTTTAATATGAGCAATGAAGAGAGGTGGGATTTAGTAGAGAATACATTAAAAGATGTAGCTTATGAGTCAGGTGATGGGCAGATAAAGGATATCTATGATAACCATGCAAAAAGGAGGGTGTTTATTGAGCAGTTTCTTTCTTACGATGAGGTAGATGAGTTTATTAAAGACCCGCAGGTAGAAGATATTGATATAAACAGTACAAATCCTATCTTTGTTCATATGACAAACAGGGGATTTGTTAAAACGAACAAGCGTTTCTCTACTGCACGTTACCTTGACTTCTTTCAAAGAAAACTTATTATTTTTGCAGGAAGAGTTTATGTTAGAAAGATAAATGACTACGGTTTACCTAATATATACGGTCGAGTTAATATTGTACATTCTCCTTTTGGTCCTCAGATTACGATAACGAAATCCAAGGAGTTGCCTTTAAGTATTATTCAGTTAATAGAAAGCGGTACTCTGGATTATACTACTGCATCTTTTCTCTGGTTAGCAGTGGAAGGGATGGGTTTGCGGCCCGCTAATATGTTGATTGTAGGAGGCCCGGGGACAGGAAAAACAACGCTTCTTAATGCACTTTTGAGCTTCATTCCTTCTAATGAAAGAGTAGTAATTATAGAGGATACTCTGGAATTAAACACGAGATTTATGGAAAATTTTTCCCGTTTAGAAAGCGGAGAAGATTTATCTTTAGAATATTTAGTAAAGAATACTTTGAGAATGAGACCAGAACGTATTATTGTTGGAGAGGTAAGGGGAAGAGAGGCTCAAGATATGATGACAGCGATGAATATTGGTAAGTATTGTATGGGGACAATTCATGCTTCTAACACAAAGGAAGCATTTACCCGCCTAGAGAATGCTCCTATGAACATACCGCCTTCCTTAATAAATCTTATTGATATCTTAGTGGTTTTAAGAAGATTCAGAAAGGGTAATACTATTCAAAGAGTAGCAGAGGAAATTTCAGAGACTTCCTTTATGCACCAGAAGCGTCCTTTGGTATCAGTGATGTGGAAGTATGATTACAAAACAAATTGCATTAAAGAAGAATCACCATGTACAGTTTTTAGAGACAAGCTCGCTGAGGCAACAGGAAAAGAGACTGTTTATGTTCTTAGAGAGCACCAATTAAGGACAAAGATTTTATATCTTCTTAAAGAGAAGGATATTAAGACGTTTCATGAGATTACCAAATTTTCTTCTATTTACAATAAAGACAGAGAACAGGCCTTAGACAGTATAGGCAGCAGTATAAAAGAAGTAGAAAAGATTTCTTTACCTCGATAGTTTGATTTCGATACCGGAGAGGTCGCATAGTCTGGACTAGTGCGCACGCCTGGAGAGCGTGTGACCCGTTATGGGTCCGGGAGTTCGAATCTCCCCCTCTCCGCCACTTTTTGCTAAGCAAAAAGTGGCGAGATCTCGCCCGCTTCACCAAATTTGCAAAACAAATTTGGTAAGCGAGGCGGATCCGCCATACAGAAACAAATATGTACTATGTTTATATCCTTCTTAATGAGGCTAAGACGAGAACATATACCGGAGTTACCAATGATGTAATTAAACGATTGACGATGCACAATGCCGGTAGAGTTAAGGCGTCACGACCATATAGGCCATACAAGATAATTCATACAGAATCTTTTGAAACGCTTAAAGAAGCACGGCAAAAAGAAAAGTTTTATAAGTCCACGACAGGACGCAGGAGAATAAAGGAAATGTTTTTTAAATAAATTTGCCGTCAACGACAATCCGCCAACAATCTTATTCCTTAACCTCTATTTTTGAAACAAACCCTATCGTTACTCAAAAGCCTGATGCATTTTCTGTGTTTTCATTCTGTGCTAATCTGTTTGCATCTTGCGCTAATCTGTGTATAAACAGATGGTTCGGCGACTTTTATGTTAGGGTGTAGGGTGTAGAGATTGGCGAATAGCGTTGCCAGTTAAAAGATTCCAACCTCGAAAATCAAGTATTTAGAATTTAGTATTCAGCCTCAATTGTGTATAGATATTTTTGAGGTGTTGAAGAAAGAGGTGGATTATACAGAAAGAATCAGAAGGAAGCGGATTTACTTTCTAAGAAGTAATATCTTATATGTTTTAGAATTGCGTCATAAGTATCCTTACTTATCTGGGTAAACTGTATTCCTAAGATAAAGGGGTATTTTATATCGTTAGTTTCGTTTCTGCGCAGAACCCGTCCTTTTGTTATCACAGGTTTTTTAAATTCAGGAAGATATATTCCCAGCTCTATCTCTTCTCCGATATCTATTTTGTAAGGGCTGAGTAAACATATACCTTCTTCCGAGATATCCTTAGTAAGCAGATCTCTTTCTAAAAGGTATTGGGAAGGACATAGTACAACCTTAAGGGATGTTTTATGGCGCGGATATTTGCGTCGCTCTTTTTTTGATATATATTGATTATTTTTCTTCATCACTTTCCTCCCTAAACATAACATATAATTTGAGTTTTTTTTAGGGGATAGTGTAAATATTGTGAAAACGCTTTCACCATTAATCTTCAATGACTTTTAACAAATTCTATGAATAATACAAGAGGGGTGTGAAAATATTAATAGTTATTCTTAGGGTTTAACTTAAATTACTTAAGGAAGATGTATCTTAGAATAAAAAGAAGGGAGAAAATAGAGATTAAAAGGGGGATTTCTTTAAATCGTCTTTTTATAAACTTTAATATTGTATAGGATATAAAACCAAAGGCAATCCCTTCTGTTATGCTGAAAGAAAAAGACATAATTATAATTGTTAAAAAAGCCGGGATAGATTCAGTAAAGTCAGACCAGTCTATTTTATTTACATTTCCTATCATAAGTATGCCAACAATAACCAGGGCAGGAGAAATAATGGGATAGAAAGTACTTTCTCCTATTGTAATGCCGGAAGAGACCATCTTAATGAGAGGATAGAATAGCAGAGCAAGAAGGAACATAGCGGCTGTTACAATATTAGCCAGCCCAGTTCTTGCCCCTTCTGCTACGCCTGTTGAACTTTCTATATAGCTTGTAACTGTTGATGTGCCCAGGCATGTTCCTGCAACTGTTCCTATGGCATCACTTAGAAGGGCTTTCTTTGCCCTTGGCAGTTTGCCATTTTTTACAAATCCTGCTTCTTCTCCAATGCCGATTAATGTCCCTACTGTGTCAAAAAGGTCAAGGAAGAACAAAGTAAAAATTACCCCCAGCATGTTTAAATTTAAAGCACCAAAAATATTTAGCTTAAGCAGTGTCGGATATATAGAGGGAGGTTTCCCTATGATGCCTTGAAAATAGGTAAGTTTTATGAAAAGGGCAATAATTGCATTAAGAATAATGCCTATAAGAATTGCTCCTCTTACTTTCATGGTTAATAATATGCCAATGGTTAATATTCCAAAAAGAGAAAGCAGTACATGAGGACTTTTTAAATTTCCCAGGCCAATGAGAGTGCCCGGCGCTTCAACTATAATACCCGACCACTCCAGGCCTATAAGAGCAATCAGAAGGCCAATTCCTACAGCAATGGCGTTTTTTAATGACAGGGGTACAGAGTTTACCAGTTTCTCCCGTAGTCCGAAGAATGCCAGAAGAATAAATATTGCTCCTGAGATAAAATTAGCCCCAAGAGCAATTTGCCAGCTGATTCCCATGCCAATACATACCACATAAGTAAAATAGAAATTATGACCCATTGCTGGAGCAAGTGCTATTGGGTAGTTTGCAAGGATTCCCATAAGGAATGTTGCGATTGCAGAAGCCACGCAGGTAGCAACAATGACGGCGTCTTTATTCATTCCGCAGGCAGAAAGAACCGCAGGCTGGACAAAGATTATATAAGACATAGTCATAAAGGTGGTAAGGCCGCCGATAATTTCTCTTTTTAAGCTGGAACCGCTGGAATGGACAGAGAAGAGTTTTTCGAGAATCGCCATTTGTTTTTATTATAATATTTTTTATTTTCTCTTGCAATTATTTTTGATACAATAAACTCCCATGAATGCTTTGAGCTGGTTTTTTCTCATCTTGACAATTTTAGCATGGGGGACTACTCCAATCCTTGAGAAAGCTGCTTTAAAAGGGGCAAGCCCTTTAGCCGGCCTTTTTGTAAGAAATGCAGTTGCTTTCTTTGTATTTCTGTTGTTTTTTGTATTTACGGGACGCCTAAAGAATATTTATTATCTTCCCTTTAAGAATACAATTCTTTTCTCAATGAGCGGGATTTTGGCAGGATTTCTGGGGATGTATTGTTATTACAGGGTGTTAAAAATAAATCCTTCTTCTAAAATAGTTCCTCTTGCTGCAACTTATCCTCTGGTGGCAGTCCTTTTAGGAATGGTTTTCTTAAAGGAAGAGGTGACAGCGGCAAGAATAATAGGCACTGTCCTTATTATTTTGGGAGTGCTTCTAGTAAAATGAAAAAAGCAGATATAAAATTTATGCAGGAGGCTTTAAAACTTGCTTTGCAGGCTTCAAGTAGAGACGAAGTTCCTGTGGGAGCAGTGGTAGAATATGAGAATAAAATAATTGGCAAAGGTTATAACCAGGTAGAAATGCTTAAGGACCCAACTGCCCACGCAGAAATGATTGCCATAACTTCAGCAACAAGCTATTTAAAATCAAAATGGTTGAACAAATGCACACTTTATGTTACCATTGAACCCTGCAGTATGTGTGCAGGAGCGCTGGTTTTAGCTAGAATTGGAAGGGTAGTATTTGGTGCTTCTGATTCTAAAGCTGGAGCATTTGGTTCAAAGTTAGATATTAATCAGTTAAAACTCAATCATAAAATAAACGTTAAAAAAGGAATTCTGGAAAATGATTGCTCCCAGGTTATGAAAGAGTTCTTTAGGAAGAAGAGATTAGAGAAATTATATTCTAGATAAATAGATTATTG
>Ga0180301_10001401_pt1 | contig 19065 bp, 28 predicted proteins | sample GuaBasSediGuay16_FD_121797 | JGI IMG/M metagenome (GOLD analysis project Ga0180301, IMG submission 121797) | Subseafloor sediment microbial communities from Guaymas Basin, Gulf of California, Mexico - Guay16, Core 4569-2, 12-15 cm | ecosystem: Environmental > Aquatic > Marine > Hydrothermal... | reverse complement strand
CTGAAGTAATAGCAAAACAACTAGGGATAGACGAGGTCTACGCCGAGGTAATGCCTGATGAAAAAGTGTCTATCGTAAGGCAGACTCAGGAAAAATATGGGATAGTTGCTATGGTCGGAGATGGAATAAACGATGCGCCTGCCTTGACTCAGGCCGACGTGGGAATAGCTATCGGAACTGGGACAGATATAGCGGTAGAAACTGGTGATATAATACTCGTGAGAGGAGACCTAACTGAATTAGTTACCGCTATAAAGCTTTCGAAAGCCACATTTAGGAAGATAAAACAGAACTTATTCTGGGCATTTCTTTACAACACTATCGCTATACCCTTAGCCGTTCTGGGCATGCTTCATCCAGTAGTAGCTGAGCTTTGTATGGCTTTCAGCTCAGTCTCAGTCGTAACTAACGCAAACCTGTTGAGAAAAGCGGATATAACTCCTTAATTGAATCTTTATTTAACGCTTAATTCTTCTCTAAGCAGTACAGTAATCATCACAATACCTATCCAAGCTTCTATCCAGTCGTTAATAATAGAATTACACAATTGCCTATATGCGTTAAGGTATTGTGGTTACTCCTCTTTTCTCAGCTATTTTAGCTAGTTTTTTATCGAAAGTCGCCAATGTAGCGTTCCGTGTCTCAGCTGCGCATAATATTATATAATCGTTTAGCTCATGTGGCGGGCTTCTATCTTCTACCATGTATTTCAATGCTTTTTCTAGCAAGTCGAGGTCTTCACATACATAGATTGTTCTAGGATCTTCCAAATATTCTCTCAACTTAATCTTAGCAAATTCAGGATTTAGATTCAATTTCTTTAATAAAATCCATAAGTATTCAAAGATTACGAGCGAGGTTATATAGAGACTTCCCGCATTATCTATTATCTTGACGGCTAGCTTGTGTTGTGGAGAATCCTCTACAGTATCGTAGACTAAGACATTAGTGTCAAGTAAGAGCTTCATCTAAAGCCTCCTCCACAGCTTCCTCCATCTCTTCAACTGTAAGCGGTTTGCCAAGTTTTATAGTCAACCTTTTTCTTTTATATTTGCAAATCTTGATAACGTTCTCGGATTCATCATAGTATACTCTAACTAAATCTCCTTCCTTTACTTCTGCCTTCTTTCTGACAGATGCTGGAATTGTTACTTGATAATTTCTAGTAACTTTAACTATCTCGTCTTTCATCTAGTAGAGAGAATTATTACTAATATATAAAAATATCTAGAAGTAGAAATCTCTACAATATTTTAATTGATTTTCTCTAAGGACGAAAGACTTTATTATAGCCAGTAAATTTAAGAAATTGTGCGCTTAACAAGTACGGCTATTATTATAATACTCTTCATAGCTATTGTGGTGATCCTTTTGTCAGGTTTTTCGCACTATCCATCTAAAATTATACTCAAATTTTATAGGACTGGAGGAATTATAGGAGAACGCGAAGAAATTATAGTTTATAGTGATGGCCGAGTATCTTACATCGCTGAGAAAGAGGGAATTTCATTAGAGAAAAAACTTTCACCAGATACCTTCTCTGAATTGAAGGTTAAAGTCTCAAAAATACTACCCTACTGTGGAGAAACTTTTGAAGCTAAAAATGGAGCTGCCGATTATTTCACTTATACTCTCGAAATGGAAAAGTGTAAAATAATATGGGTTGACGAGTGGATTGCTCGAAATCCTCTGCCAAGCGAACTTATAGAACTACAGTCTTTTTTCAAAAAACTTTTTGAAGAAGTATAGCTCAAGCTATCGTTTAAATTCAAACTATTTTAGTTCAAATATTCAATCAAAAATTTTTATAAATCAAAAATAATAGATAAAATAATGGGGATAATTCAGATGAAAAGCGAATCAAAAAGTCCAAAATCGATGACTAAAGACGCTTTAATGTCTGCTTATGGCGGAGAGTCTATGGCTCATATGAGATATCTAATCTTCGCGGAAATAGCTGAGAGAGAAGGCTTTCCCATGGTGGCTAGGCTTTTCAAGGCTATAGCCTACTCTGAGCAGGTACACGCAAGAAATCACTATGACAAGCTTAAAGATTTAGATGTAGACGCTAAAGTAGTTGCCGGTGCTCCTTTTGGGCCGGGTTCTACATCCAAAAACCTGGAACTAGCCATCAGAGGTGAAGAGTTCGAAGTAGATGAGATGTACCCAGTTTACATTGAGACTGCCAAATTCCAGGGAGAGAAAGCTGCTGAAAGAAGTTTCTCTTGGGCCTACGAGGCGGAGAAGATACACGCTAAACTGTATAAAGAAGCGAAAGAGTACGTGGATCAAGGAAAAGACTGGCCGTTAGAAGGAGATATATGGGTTTGCCCTATATGCGGCCATACCTATGTCGGTAAAGAGCCTCCGGATAGATGCCCTATATGTAATGCCCCTAAGAGTAAATACATAAAATTCTAATTTTTGCCTTTTCTTTTCTAAGCAAACACCAATTTTCGAAGGTAAATTAAAATCCGAAATAAATATTCTAAGTTTCAACGACCAAAGATATAAGAAGGAAAAGAATAGAATATAGAGGTGTTAAAATGCTATACATTCTCTTTGTATTTGCTTTATTGCCTCTGCTCCACATTATAAAAGAAGATGGAACGATAGTTAAGGAATCAAAAATTCAGAAATCTATTCATAAGCTATACGCGATATCCGAGCCTATGATTTTAAAAACTATGGATTTGCTCGTTAAATCGAAGTTCTTTACAGAGAACAGGCTCGGAAGAGCTATGTTTAAAGCATTAGCGAAGATGCTCTGGTTCCTCCCTCATGGAGTAGTTATAAACTATAAGGTAGTGGAGAAGATTATTAGGAAAGTCGCGGAGTCGGAGAACGGGCATATAGCTATAGGACCTTGCGTGTGCAAAAAGGCTCTAGGAGTTAAAGAAGAACCTTACATCACTGATCTGACTATACTCTATGGTGCTGAGATATACAAGGAAGTTCTCGAAGAAGAGTATAGAGAGCTAACTCCGGAAGAGGCTTTAAAATTACTAAAGGAATTTGAAAAATACGGGCTTGTTCATGAAATCTTCGCGTGTTTAAACAAAGGAACTTGGACTTTCGTAATATGCAACTGTGATCCAAAATACTGCGTACCCACAAGGGCATACATGAAAGTGGGAGAAGGAATATATCCAGGTCCTTACAGAGCAGTAGTTGATCCGGATAAATGCCTAGGAATAGATGAATGCGGTAAATGTTTGAAAATATGTAGCTTTGGCGCTGTGGAAGAACGCGATGGAAAAGCCTTTGTAAACGATAAATGTATGGGTTGTGGACTCTGTATAGACCAGTGTTCTGGAGAGGCTAGGAGAATGATTCCTAGAGAAAATTATGATGCTCCAATTTTAAAAAGAGAATTGTTGTCTAAGATATTTCAAGTCGATTGAAATTTTAATATAATTTCTTAAATTTCTAATAAAAGATGCTCTATTTAAGACTATTACGGTGAATGAAAAGTTCCTAGCGTAATCTCATAGTGCTTGAATATTTCTTTAAGCTTAAATATATTGTATTCTCTAGCTATGACTTCTTTAGCTTTTTGTAATAATTTAAATCTCTGTTTGCTGTTTAATCTACTGAAATACCCTCTTCCTTCTATCAAATTCCTGAGAATTCTATGGATGAGCTCGACATCGTTGAACATCCAGGCTATATATGTAAAATTCGCTAATCTGCTTAAAGCTTTTCTAAGTATCTCGCTTTCAACTGCATGAAAATCTAAAGATACTTCAAATATCATTCTCTCTAACTCCTTTCTGGAAGCAAAGTAATTCGCTTCGTTCAACTGTCCAGTCCAAAAAGACCTTCCCGCCTGTAAATGAAGATTCGCGACTTCAATCCTCGGTACATAGTACATCTTAACCCTATCTCTATTAAGGAGAAAAGCGAGAAAAGTCTCTACTCCATATCCTCTCCATAAATATACATTCTCGAGATTATACTTAGAAGCTACATCTATAGGCATGACTCTATTACTAGCCAAATTGCGAATCTCAAAAGGTTCTGAATAATCTTCTGGAAGAGCATCGAAGTTAGAGGTAATTCCATATTTATTAACTTGACCTATCATGTTCTTAGGCATAAATCTAGGCTCTGTCGTCCTTTCGAAGACAGGCAGTTGAAGGACGCAATCTCTAAACTCTTCCATTATTCTCTCCAGAACTCTTATCTTCGTCCTAGCCGCTAACTCGTCGTCGCCTTGTATCAACACATAATCCGTGTTCTTGAAAAGGTATTCTATACCTCCCCAAACAGGGTTACTCCCATAATATACGATAGACTCTATCTTTAACGAACTACAAACTTTAAATCTTTCAACTATATCCTCTACTCGCTCTGTATCCTCGCAGTTTTTACCGTCGATAACTACTAAGATCTCTAAGTCGCAGTTATACCTGTCCTGATGTAGATAGGATTGAAGAGTATAGGTGAGCGATTTCTCCCTATAGTATCCACCCTTAGTTGGTATCACCACAGTTAACTTCATACCATCACCAGCAAATTTAAAATTAATTAAGCTAGGAAGCAAGGCTAGGCAAAATAGCCTTCTTAACTAATCCAACAAAAGTATTTAAATGCTATCCTTGCCAATTTTATATAAAATGAATAGTAATCCTGAAAATTTTGAAATCATAGAAATAAGTGAGAATATTATATATTAATGAGAATATGAAAGCCGTAGTCAAAACAGATAGCAAAGGCAGAATAGCAATACCTAAAACTATTAGAGAAAAAGCCGAAATCAAACCCGGAGACCTCGTAGAAATATCTCTTGAAGAAGTTAAAACATTAGAAGAAATTATCAAAAAGCACGTCGAAGATAGAGAAATATCTCAAAGCGAAATCGACGAGATAAACGATATAGACGGCGACGGCTTCGTACAAGTTAAACTAACAAGCGGCGCGTTAACAGAAGAGGAAATAGGCGGAAATCCTCTCATACCCGATAAAGCCAAAAAAGAAGCATTAGAACAGGGAATATTATACATAGAGTCTATCTTTCAAACTATCGGCAAATTAGATGAAAAATGTAAAGGCAAGCTTCCACCAGAAGCCCTAGAAGCAGTAGCGTGTATAGCAAATCTATCCACAGAACATAGAAACCAAAAACCTTCATCCAATTCGTTGAGAATTTATTCAGCGATGGCGTCGACACAAACGATATCGAAAAATTAGACGCGGCAAAACTAGCCTTCACTCTCTAGGAAAAAATCTTAAAACTCTATCATAGTGAGTATATAGCAAAAATAGTCACCGAGCAATTACTCCAATATGCCATACAAAACCCCGAAAAAATAGGGGGATTCGTATACAAGCTATCAAATCTAGAAGATTACGAACTCAAAGCACTAGTTAGGAGAGTAGACCTAAAAAGAGAAAACATCGCAACTGGAGACTGGGATAGAGACGGCAAGAACAACAGCGCAGACCCCAACGTCTTCGACCCAACCAACAGCTTTAAAAAGTTGAAAGAAGCAAGCATAGCCTACGTAGACATGCTAATAGCTTACAACGGCAATAATAAGCTCCTACCAGAACTTTACGATACCGGTTTAAAAGACTTTTTGGAGGTCATACAAAAGAACCCGGAGATGATTGAAGGTTTGAGCAGCAGACAAGTTCACATCGGCACTTTACTTACGAAGTTCGTTCCTAAGTTGATCAAAAAGTATCCAAAGGACTTTAGGACTGCTATAGAGCAAGTTGAAATCGTTATTTATAGTAAGGGCTATGATAAGGTGAAGGGTGAGGAGTACGTTTATGCTATGGTCCTTAAGCTGCACATCGAATTCCTGATGAAGCAAAGAGAGCTTGGAAGGATTGATAAGCCAGATGGAAGTATTGATATACTTAACATACGGCTTTTCTACATCGACATAAAGAGTGGCAAATGGCATGAGTTCGATCCGTTAGAAAAGCAGCTCGAGATTGCTGTTAAGAACGTTAATCTCGATGAATCTGGGAAGTCGCTTGAAGAATGGCTCGCAGATAACTTCAGATTATAAATTGGTAAACTCAGAGGTATTAAGGGATGCTTATAAGTACTCTGTCAAGCCAAAGTTAGAAATGTATGGGACTGCTAATGAAAGAATTGAAATTGATGTAGGAGGTTAAATAGGTGTTGAGGTGGAAAATACGTGTTTATAATGTTGTAGCCGTGTTTTTGCCTTGAGGATATATTCATTAGGGGTTTGGATGTAGATATCTTGGAGAAAATGTGGAGTCGTTTTAGAGGGAGAAAGTTTGTTAGTGTTACGAATGCTCTTTTTCTAAATAGGGAGGATAGGCTGATTCTTCTAGAAAAAGAGGAGTTGGGTCCTGAGGATGAGTTGATTTTAGATTTTTCTGAAGTTCTAAATGTTCACAATGTTAGATATGCTGTTGTAGCCGGATATCTTTCTATATTGTTTGGTAGGAATAGGAGGACTGATGATGTAGATATTGTTGTGGAGGAGATGGATTTTGTAAGATTTAGAATGTTGTGTAGGAGTGTTATCGAGAAGAGTTTTGAAGCTTTACAAGTGGATATTTCCATAGAAGAGGGAGTTAAAAAATTGTATAACGAATATTTTATGGCTGGTTATAAGCCTCGATTCGTGAAAAAGGGCGTATTGCTTCCTAATATTGAGTTTAAGAAAGCGTCGAATACTCTAGAGGAGTACGTGTTAGATAATTTCTATACAGTTTTGATAGGCGATAAAGGTTCTATTAAGATATCACCATTGGAACTACAGATAGCGTATAAGCTTTGGTTGGGCTCGGATAAGGATATTGGGGATGCTAGATTTCTCTATAGGCTTTTCGAGAATTTTCTCGATTTAGGAGAGTTGAGAATGTGGTGTGAGAAACTAGGGGTTGGTATGGAATGGCTGGAGTAGAGATTGATTTGAAAAAGCTTGAAGAAGAAAGGAGAAGGAATAGGATGGATATGTTACGGCATGTTGATTGGGTAGTGGATCAGATAAAAAAGGATCATAAGAAATGGTTGAAAATGCATGTTGAATGGCTGTGGAAAAGTCGTAGAGCACAGTTGGCGATGCTTAAAAAGCTAGGTTTTACTAAAAAAGATATCATAGAGCTTTTGGAGGAAGAAGAGAAAATTCGTAAAACTTTACCCGATAGGGATCTTTAGGTTGTCGGATATTTAAAACTTTAGAGAAATTAACTCTAGGGTATTGAGGAAAAAGCGCTTTTGCTATCGAGTGGTTTGATAAATGATTCAAAAACGGTAGATTAAATGTCTATACTACGAAACCTAGAAGATTTCATATAGCTTAATTGCTATGCTGGTATTACTTTCTCCTTTTCAAAGTAGGTTTATAAGTTGGTATATACTCTTAACCCTATGTAGGGTGATAAGGTGGGCGGTAAAATTAAAACTAGTATCGTTGTGGATAGGGATTTGTGGGAGAAGTTTAAGGCTAAGATTGGCGTGGAGAGGGGGTTAAGAAAGCTTAGCGAGGCTATCGAGGACATTATTAGAGAAGATCTCGGCGATATTTTGATAGCCAGCTGGCTGGAAGACGAGCTATCCGGTAGGAAACTCCCTAGCGTGGTTAAGCCGGTAAAGCCTAAAGTTAAAACTGATGCCGGGGTAGTATTGAGGGAGTTGAGGGATTCGAGAACTTGATAGTGTACTTGGATTCGAGTGCCATAGTTAAAAGATACGTACTTGAAACGGGTAGTGATGTGGTCGGAGATTTCTATGAGAGAGTGCTTAATGGAGAGTTGAAGGTGGCTTTTTCGGCTTGGAATATAGGCGAGGTACTGGGTGTGCTCGACAAGTATTTTGGAAGGGGATGGCTGGGGAAGGAGGATTATGAAATGGCTCGTTTACAGTTTATTGGCGAGACTCTTAAGTTAATTCGGCTGAAACTTGTGAAAATAATTCCTGTAAGGACGGAGCTTCTGATATCTACGTGGAATCTCGTAGAGAAGTACCATATTTATCAAGCAGATGCTCTTCAAGTAGTTTCAGCAAAGTATATAGGTGCGGCATCCTTTTTGACAGGTGATAAACTATTATTCGAAGTAGCAGTTAAAGAGAGATTGAATGGTGTATACCTGGGGTAACAACTTCTGCCCTAACCATCGAGTTATAGTGGCTAACGTTAATCGTAGTGTGTGTGGCTAAAGAAAAAGCCTATCTTTCCAGCGTGAAGCACCTGTAGAAGTAGCTATCTTACTCGTGTAAGGAGGGTTTACTTAGAAATGGTATACGTGAAGTATATTTATTTACGAATAGGAGATTCAAAAGGGTTAGATCACCTTATGAAAAATCTCAGGATAGCATTTTTCACTTTGATGGCGAGTACGAGCTTTTGAGGCAGATAATGCTTTATAGAATTAATCGATTCTCTTGGTGAACTTAATTATTAACATAGCTTTTCTTAGGTGTCATGCTGTGTCTTGGTAATTGTCTTAGGAAAATTTAAATTCATAGTATTAATTTTATTCTTGGTGGATAGATGGAGCTTAGTAGGATTAGTAAGAAGTTTTTGACTAATGTGCCTGCTAGGGTTAGGAGGGTCTTAGGTATAGAAGAGGGGGATTTGCTGGCTTGGGATGTGGATGAGGAGAAGAAGATAGTAGTTGTTAGAGTGGTTAAGAATCCCTATAGAGCTCTTCGTGGGAAGTATCGTGATCCGGGTTTGGTTTATGAGGTTGTAGAAGAGAGTGTTGATGAATTATTGCTTGGAGAGGTTGAGGATGCCAGTGATAGAAGTTGATATGTTGATAGCGTTTGTTAACGTTCTCGATAAATACCATAAGATTGCTAGTAGGCTTATGGATCGTATAGTAACGGGTAAGATTAGAAATGTTAAGGTTGCGGCTTCGGCTTATCTGGAGTATGAGTTGATTTTAAGATCGAGAGGTTATAGTGAGGAAGATATTAGGGAGGATTTATATTGTTTTAAAAATTTGGCGAATTTAGGTGAGGTTTCTTTAACGGTAGATGTTTTGTTGAAGGCTTCGGAACTTAGGGAGAAGTATGGTTTAACGTTTTTTGATTCTTTACATGGAGCTACTGCTCTGTTATTGGATAGGATGATAATTTCTGTAGATGAAGACTATGGTAAAGTAGAAGGATTAAAAGTAGTAAATCCTGCAGAAATATAGGCTAGAGTTTTATTGCAATTAACTTTTAATATTTGTCCTAAGGCAGGAATTTCTTAAGGAGAATGGGGAAATCGATGAATTTGATCTATCTCGGTTTTCCCATCTTATATGGCCTACACTTATACTTCGAAAACGAGTTATTCGAAAAGTCCTTCTATAGTCTTTGTAGGATTTAGCTTAGACAGATCAACATCTACGCCTAAATTCTCGTCGATAAGTCTTATAGACCCATCATAAGATACGAATACAGCTTCAGTATAGAGGTAAAATGAAATTTTAAACATCTTAGCAGGATAAGTAATCTTCTCGTCTTTAACAATAAAAGTAAATTTGTAAGGTTCTCTTAAAAATTCATCTTTAATATTAGCTGGATCTCCAAAAAACCTCCATAGTCTAATGAGATACCCCCTAGGAGACGCATCGGGAAAAACATAAACCTCGATCATCATGCTTCTAGAGCCAAAACCATGCCATTTTCCAAACCTAAAATCTCTCAATGGGTCACCAAGACCGATAATAACAGGTTTCTTCACGTTTCCTTCTCTCATCATACCAATACCTTCAAAATTAGATAGACTTGAGTTAGAAAAACTTTAACGGTTCAAACACTATATTCAAATTAATTCTTGATTAATAGAAGAGAAATTTTGAAGAATTTCAGAGTGCGTAAACACGTTATTGGAAACTTAGAGGTTCTTTAAACGAAATAAGGGAACATTTTCAATCTACGCTATATTCGATAGAGAAAATCATGGAAATTTATTAATCTATTACAATACTTTCTAAATCGGCTATTTCTATAGTTTCTGAGGCGTAGATGAAAGATTGAAAAGGAGCATTTTCGGGGATATATTCAACTACTTCATACCCCCTATTCTCGAGAACCTCAATTATTTCGCTTGATTTAACAACGTCAGTATGGACTTCCACTATAAGCCTCTTTACCTTACCAGGCTTTAGTACATCTTTGGAATTTTCCAAAACCTCTAGCTCAACGCCTTCAACATCAAGCTTCAACAGGTCTACACGATTAAAAAGTCTAATTATATCGCCTAGTCTAATACTCTTAACTTTCTCAATTCGCCTTATCTCTCCAAAAGATTCTGCATAATTCTTTAGGATAGACGCATTAACATAACTTCCAGGAATATAGAGCGTTTTCTCGCCATATGAAGGCGCGAGGCAAGCCCTTACAGGCTTAACGTTACCAAAATTATTCAACTCTACGCTTGATACAAGCCATCTAAAAGACTCTCTTACGGGCTCTATAGCTAATACTAAGCCTGAAGAACCTACGAGACGTGCAGCTTCGAAAGAATAAAAGCCTAAATAAGCTCCAGCATCAACTACAATCCAACCTTCCTTAGGCTTAAAGTCTGAAACTTGGTAATAATCCTTATAATAATATATATGGAGAATATTACGCCAAGCCGGAAATATCTCTTCTAAAGGACAATAAGCCTTAAATCTATTTGGAAGCTTCAGTAAAACGACACTCTTCAACGGTACCAGAGATAGGAAAAACATTTTTATAGCGTCTAGTAAAGGTTCTCCACTATTAAGAGCTTCACCGAAAATAGCTAAAGAGTTCTTTACCACACTAACATCAGGTTAAAGCCCCTAATAACGCTTACTCGAAATCAGCATCCCGTGGTAAAATTGAACTTCCTAAACCAGTAGCTCTAGTCCTCAACTCATCTAGATCTCCAAGACTATTTTCCAAATGTTTATAAGAAGAGTTTAAAGCATAATGAAGTAATGAAACAAAATATTATAAGTAGTCTGATATTCTATTCTGGTGAGTCAGATGAGTCTGAAAATTAAGGTTGGTAAGAAATATGCTATATACCTGCCGAAACAGGTTGTTGAAAAACTTGGTATAGAAGAAGGAGATATACTACTTTTAAAAATTAGGGAAAACAGTCTTATTTTGAGACGTATAGAAAAAATTCCAAAAGAAATTGAGTATTGGAGCGAGGTAACGCCTGAAGAGGTTGAAAAAGTTGGTGAAGAAATTTCAGAAGAAATACTCAAATAGCATAATCGTAGATACACCCTATCTGCTCCCAATTGTAGGATTAAGAGTAAAAGGATTAAGCAGAGAAGATTTCGAATATATTCTCGAAAACTATCATCTATTCTATCCAAAACTACTCCTTACAGAGCTTAGCGCGGTAATAGTTAAGCAGGCTAAAAAGAAAAAATTAGAAAAAATACCTAAACAGGCAATTGAAGGACTAAATAGCATAATTTACCTAGAGACGATAAATCTAATACCGCTAGACGGAGAAGACCTAAGAATAGTTTATAAATTGTCAAGACTAGGATGGAAGGATATGTTTGATTCAATTCTTTATGCAACAGCTATAAGGCTGAACATGAAAGTATTGACGATGGATAAGAAATTTAAAAATTTTCTTAAAGAAAAAGGCCTAAAATACGAACTCCTAATTTCACATAAACAGCTCATATAAGCGTATAAGTTGTTAGAATTGAACAGTTCCTAAATCTCTTTCTCCTTAACTTAATGCTTTATTAACAAATCTCGATTAACAGATAGCAAACTGTTTAAAATAATGAGAGACAATATTGCCTAATCACTACTCATAGAGCTAAACAAGCTAAGAATTTGAATAGCTATTCTAGAGAGTAACTGTATTCTGTATATTTTTTAGCTATTTTTAGTATTTGCTTTTTCTCTTCTTTAGGTATTGTATGCCAGTATCCTGGTCCTATGATATTTTCTACTAATCCTTTAAAAGATCTTAAATCATAGGATAATAGGTAGTCTATCTTATGGCTTTTAATAAGGACTATCGTTACAGCATCGGTGTAGCTTAAGCCTTTTTTCCATAGGTTTTTTCTAAATATTTTTAAGGCATTTATTTCCAATTCTGCATCAGTATATAATACGTCAATTACGCCACTATCTATAAACGTCTCTAAAAATACCTTAGCTACTTCGGGTCCTAATCTATATTTGATTATGTTAAGTGTTTCATCTAGTATGTGGTTTGAAATGAAGGCTCTACCCCATTTACCCTTAACAAGGTGTGCTATGAGGCCTAAAGAGTCGAGGTGATGTTCGTCTTTAATACTATAGAATGCGAAGAATACGCCTGTATCGATTAGTACGGTCAATCGACTCACTCTCCTCCATAGAGGTATTTATCAATATCCTCCGCACTAGTTTTGCCGATATCTTTAGCGTGTTTTAGCGAGGATAAGACTTTATCTAAATCCCCCCTCCCCTTATCCATTTCTCTTTCAGCAACGCTTAATGCAAATCTTAACGCATCTGTAAGATTTCTATATTTAAGCAATTTTGCCAATCGCTCAAGCCTCTTTTTATCCTCAATACTAATCCTAATAGTCGTATACTTCAAAACATGTCACCTTCAACAGTTCATAGACATATAGTAATATAAACTTATCTACATATCTATATAGCCTATTCTTAACAATATAACTAGTCTACATCAAAATATTCAGAAAATACCCTGAGAAAATCCGAGAAATATTAAAAAGCTATTTCAGATTCTTCTACCACCGACAAGCCTAAAAACAGGAGGTTAAAGATTTAGCGAACTGAATTAGCCATAATAAGCACTTCTGAATAGTATTATAGCAGTTTGAGGCGTCGGTGTCTGTGTGAAATTGAGTCTAGATTTGATGTTGAAAGAGGTATTGCCTAGCCTGTGTGCGTATATATACTTTGCAGACAGAGATATCTGTAAATTTCTACCTCTCGTATACTCTTCGTTATATCTAGCTGGCCAAATTGATCTACTATTCTTAAAGTTGTTGGGAGTCGACGCGGCGGATAAGTCTTAAATGGAATATACTGTTAATTTGTAGTGAAAGGAGGATTTTACTGAGTTGAGTAGGGAGATGAGCGAGTTAAGGAAAGAGTTTATTGAGCTGGGCAGGAATAGACAGAAGGTGGGGTTTTGACTTGAAGAGAACTGTGCTGGAGATATTTAGAGAGGCTTTAGAGAAGAAGGGCATCGGGGCTGGTAAGGTTGAGAAGTTCAGGTTTAAGGATATGGACGATAGCGTTACTGGTGTGAAGGGGAGAATTGTGGACGTTGATGTTTTAGTGAGAGATGACAGGGTTTATGTGATTGAGGTTAAGTCTAGAGCTGAAATAGAGCATGTTGAAATGCTTTCAGATAAAGCTAGAGCTGTTGAAAGAGTTTTAGGGAAACCCGTGGTCAAAGTGTTCATAATAGCCGTTAATATTGACGGGGAAGCCTACGAGAGAGCTAGAGAATTGGGGATAGGATCATATGCGGTAATATATCAGAATGACGTACTCTGTAAGTATTGGCGGAATTACAGAAGATAGTAGAGCTTTGAGTATGCCTAGTAAGCGTTCATATTCAGAACTGTTAACTTCATGTGAATGTTGGAAGTCATAAAATTATAAGGATTAGTAGTTGGGATTTTCATGTCTGTAGTTTTGGAATTGTTTTAGGATTTTGGGTGGTATTGGGTTTTCGTATTTTAGTTCTGTTTTTTGGCAGAGTTTTTGGAAATCTGTGTCTGTTGTTATGATTGTTGATGCGTTTTCTTGTTTTGCCAATGCTAGGTAGATGCAGTCATATACATCGTGTCTCAATTTTTCAGATAGCCTAAATGCCTCTAGTATTGTCTCTTTTTTGACTGGGACATATTCTGGAATATTGTATTTCTTTAGGAAGTCTGATACTGCTAGCGCTGCTTTTTTCTTATCGATTTTCCATTTCTTTTCTAAAATCCAGTAAGCTCTAATTGGGAGAATATCCAGTAATACGGGTATATAGGCTCCTCTAAGTCCTTCTTCAACGATTGGTGAGACGTATTCGTGTCCGGGATGATCCTCTACCAAGTATATGGCTAGAATATTTACATCCCAGATTTTTCTTTCAATATTCTCCAAACGTTGCCTCCCCCGCGTCTAAGAAAGCTTCTTCTCCCCACTTCCGGTTGGCTCTAATCTTAATAGACTTGGGAATTATAGGTTCCAATACTATACGTCCTTTAACTGTTTTCATTTTAATTTTCGATCCATGTTTCAATCCAAGCCGTTTCCTAAATCTATAGGGGATTAAAATCCTACCCTTTCTATCAATTTTAACCACTATTTCCTCCATTAAATTACCCACCATTATTTTCCCACAAAGATATATAAAAATTTCCTACAGTACTCTGTCATAAACGCAGTAAAAAATGATAGAAAAGTTTCGAAGAAGATAAGATATTGAAACCAGTTATTTACTATAATCACGTGTTTTAAAATTTCAAGTTCGCCTGGAGAATGGAGAAGAAACAAGCTATCATAACTAATTCACGATATTTTTATTCTAATGGCTACCTGCCAACATCTCTATATCCCATAACTCCAGTACTACGATAGGCATAGCAGTTACGCTGGATAAGCCAGCAATATGCATTTTCGGCTATATCCCCCAAATAGGATTTGGAGCTTTCTTCCCTATTGGCTTAACCGAAGCTGAAGCTAAGCATTCAGAAGCTGATGTTGAAGTTGAATTTTACATAGCTGGAAAGGTAGAATGAGAGAGGTAATAGAGCTTTACATGAAAGAACATATTGAATGGTTTAATACAGAAATAGAATTTCCTCTATCGGCTAATTGGGAGTATTCGAAGTATGGGGTAACGTTTCTTCAAGGTAGTTTCCAATATGCGAACATCGCTAGGCAGGCAGCTGAGTTAGAGGAAACAGGAGTTTATATTACTCAGTATATTCTACCCTGGGAGTACGAGCCAGTTACTAAAGTTTCCATAGAAGAACCTCCGCCTAGCTACTGGTATATACTATCTATCGTTGAAGACTGCTCGAAAAAGCTACACGCCTCAAGGCTTAAAAGCGTTAACTTCGCTCTACACAACACCTATGGATAAAAACGGCTATAAGATAGTAGCTAGCCTGCTGAGAGGTCCTAATTACAGGCCCGAAGAGTGAGTGCCTAGAATACCCATGAACCCGGATCCCGATATTCCAGGCTATAACGTATGGAACTACACGATGGACCTCATGAAAATAGCGTTAGAAAATGCCGGGAAATACGGGTTGACTATAGATGGGATTGAATTAGATAATTTTATGGGAAGAACTGGATGTTTAGATTTAAGAAGGGAGGCTATAGAGGCTTTAGACTGGAATCTAGTCTATGATCCGAACACGTTTAAGCCAGCGGTCCATTTATCCTATGCCGCCGTAGAATATTTAGCTAGGCTAAAAATGTGGATGAAGGAATACATGCCCGGTACAGGACTTACTGGCAATTTTATAGCCGAAGGCTATACTAATTTCGGCATACCTTATCTTGATGCTCTGCCTTTCGAGTGTTCCCATAAAGGTTTCAACTGGGGAGACGAGGAACTGCTATATAGAAGGGTAATGTCTGGAAATAGAATTGCAATAGGAGTTGCTACCTGGTCTATAGTTGAGAAGCCCGAGCTTATAGAAGAGTTCATTGATACACTCCTGTTTTATGGTATGCTTTCAGTATACGTGCAGAAAGCTATTCTAAACAGGAAATTATGGAAGAGTACGGTGAAACTCTGGCTAAAGCTTTTCAAGTTTTCAAAACTTTACATGAGGCAGGTTGGAGACCGTTGACAAAGGCGAGTTCTCCCGGTCTATTAATTAAGAGATATGGAGAATGGCCGAGACTTTACTTAACCATAAGGAATCCTTCGAAAGACCCAAAACCTTTGAGAGTAGAAGTTGAAGCAGAGGAGGGAATAGATAGCGTTAATATAGACGTGCTATGGGGTAAAGTAGAGGTTTCGACGGGTATAGCTGATGGAATCATCTTTATCCAAGGCGAGGAGATAGACCCGGGCAAGACTGTAGTACTCTCTTTAACTAGTAGCATGGCAAAGGATATTGATGATGGAAACGGTATTTGCCTGCCATGTATAGTCGCTATGACGCTACCATTTTTACTGGTTATAATTGTGGTGTTTAAGGTTTTGAATAAACGTTGCTGTTCTAGGGTAGAGAATAATCTCTAAAACGCTTTATTTCGATTTTCTTTAAAAAGTAAATATTTTTATTGATAGTTTTAGATATTTATCGCGATGATAAATAAATATACGAAAAAGACGATAGGTAGTATGATAAAATGAGATTAGCTCTAATCCTACTTTTAATAGTCGCCGTAGGGATCATTGGAAGTGCTTTCTATTATTATGTCTTCTATCAGCAACCAGCTAAACCTCCCGAATACGAGTTGGTGAGTATTGTAAAGTTAAATCATGAATTGGATAGTTTTGTAGGTAAGAAAGTGACTGTTGCGGGTTATTATGGACATGGAAAGTACTATGGTGAAGACGAAGCATCTTTTTTAATCCTAGACTATAAACGGCTATTATTAGACGAGCCTCTGCTATACGGCATATGGATAAGACTCGACGGGAATATCCCGCCTGAGGAATATGATGGATATATAGTTCAAGTAACGGGGGTAGTGAAGAAGTACAGTGACGTCTACGGTGGGCCAAGCCTGTACGAGATACCCCTCATTACGGTCGAGGAATATACGATTGTTTCGGAAACCGAGTATTCCAAGATTAACCATTTTGAAGATTTCAGAGCTGGCGGCTTTTTACAGGCTTTTAAAGGGAAAGTTAAGGATTGTGATAGAGTTTTGATAATAAGCGGCGGAATCGACAAACACAACAACCATCCGCGGTACAAGAGGAATATAAAAGAGAAATATGAAAAATTAAAAGCCTTCGGCTTTAAAGACGAGCAGATAATCATAATATACTACGATGGAAACGACTTCACCGTAGACGGCAAAAACATAGACGTTAAATATAGCGCGACTAAGGAAAATATCAGAAACGTGATACAGCAATTCTTAAGAGAAATGGATCCTTGTTGTACACTGTACATATTCGTCACCGATCACGGCTTCGGCTACGATGAAAATCAGGGAGATGCTTGGGGGGCTTATAAACTTAAAAAGTTGACTGGTGAACCCGATCCCCTCGATCCTAGAAATGGGGATCCTGGTAAGAAGTATAGAGAGAGCGAACTAGTTATAGACTGTCGACATTTAAAAGCTAAATATAAAGTTTACAACTTCCCTACTGGCACGTGGTCTATAGATTACATAGAACACACGAAAACGTATAAGGCTTGGAAGCTTGAAGGAGGCAAATGGAAGTTAAAAGCTGTAGGCAAAGATAAAAATGGTGACGGGAAGATAAGTGAAGCAGAGCTCGGTATCAACTTGGATAATAATCCGGGAACAGACTTTAAAATCGATAAGAGTGATTTAACGGGAATAGACCATTATTATAAAAATTTTAAACTTAACGTAGATGGAGAAAAAGAATATAAAATAGAATATGAAGGTGGACGCTACAAGATTAAAGTTAAAGATGCTGCTGGCAATTGGCATGTGATCGGAGAAGATACGGATGGAGATAATATCATTAAGGGCGTTGACCTGGATAATGACGGCAACAAGAATAGTGAATTCACTTTTCATGAATCGATATGCCTCTATAATGGCGAAGAACTATGGGATTACGAGTTAGCCCAATGGCTAAAACCGCTACACGACAAGGGGATACATATTTATGTAGAGATGGGACAGTGCTTTGGCGGCGGCTTTGTAAAAAACCTAGAGGGGATTGTAGATAGAATTGTCACGGCCGCTGACGAAAATAGAAAAGCTTATGCAGATAAAGACGGTAGATGGAGTATTTTCGAACACTTTTTCATACAGAAACTGAGCGAATTAACAGCTGAAGGATGGGATGAAGCTTTTAGGAAAGCTGTAGAAGAGGATGAAAATAAACAGAAAGCGGATTACGGCAAGTTTCTAGATACTCCGCAACTAGGCAAGCCTCCGGAAAAACCCGACCTTATTATAGAATCTGTTAAGCTTCCAGAGAAGATATGTGTGAATGAGGAAACTCTAGTATCGGTGACTATTAGAAATGTAGGATGGGCTATGGTGGAAAATCCCTATGTAAGGCTTTATGTGGACAACAAAATGATAGAGGAGAAAACTTTAAAGATTAAGTTGAAGCCGGGCGAGACTGCTAAAGTATATTTTAAGTGTAAATTTACGGAAAAGGGAAAAGTAAAGGTAAGGATTGTTGTCAACGAGGTTATCTATCCAATCGGCCCATTTAACGAGGTTTTCATAGATAATAACGAGAAAATAGTTGAAGTTGAGGTAAAAGCTCCTGATCTAAAAATCAAGAATATCTCGTACTCTCCGGAAAAAATAGAGAAATGTACAAAAGTAAAATTTAAAGTTGAAGTCGAAAACACGGGATCCTGTCCGGCTAGAAACTTCAAAGTTAGACTTTTAATCTTGGGCAAAGCTGAAGAAGGACCTCCATCAACAGTCTATATGAACGACTCTAGTGTAAAACTAGTTGAGCCGGGTAAAACCAGGACTATAGAATTCGAGTATCATTTCGAAAAACCTGGAAAGTACATAGTTAAAGCTGTAGCGGATCCTGAGAATAAGGTTATAGAGGAAAAAGAGGATAACAATGAGAAGGAAGTGGAAGTTGAAGTTTTTGAACGAGAAAAATTGCCAGATTTTGGGTTAGAGCTGACCGGGCCTCAGCACGTGTTTGTAGATACTCTATACAGGTATGATGTCATTGTCACGAATTATGGAGAAGTTGATGCAAGCACTGAGGTTAGATTGGAAATTTCGGATGGAAGAGTGTTTGAGAGCGGTGTAGTCTTCGTCCCTGCTGGAGGTAACGTAGATATAACATTTTTCCTAAACTTCAGTAGTCCGGGCACTTATACTTTAACGGCGATCGTAGATCCCTACGATACGGTAAAGGAGCAGGACGAGGAGAATAACATAGATTCAATGTACGTCGTGGTTTCCGAAAAACCGCTACCGGATCTTATAGTATCATACTTAAAAGT
>Ga0180301_10001400_pt1 | contig 19076 bp, 20 predicted proteins | sample GuaBasSediGuay16_FD_121797 | JGI IMG/M metagenome (GOLD analysis project Ga0180301, IMG submission 121797) | Subseafloor sediment microbial communities from Guaymas Basin, Gulf of California, Mexico - Guay16, Core 4569-2, 12-15 cm | ecosystem: Environmental > Aquatic > Marine > Hydrothermal... | reverse complement strand
GTGTACAATCCTGGTGCCAGCACGGGGGCAGAGACTGATGTATCGGCCGGGAGGCCTTCGCTTGAGGCGGCTCACCGAGCTTGCCACGCGGACGCAGCGGTCGACAGCGCCGCCTGAGGACGTAGGCTCAGGCTTTGACAGGGCCCGATCAAGGAGGAAACAGTGGCTTTGGACATGAAGAGCATGGTTGAGCCAGCCAGGAGAATCTGGAACGAAGTGTCCAAGGTCGTCATTGGCAAAGACGACGTCAAGTTCATTCTTCTGGTGGCGCTGCTGTGCCGTGGGCATGTCCTCATCGAGGGGCTGGCCGGATCGGCCAAGACCACCCTGGCGAAGAGTTTCGCCAAGGTGATCGGTGGTGATTTCAAGCGGATACAGTTCACCCCGGACATGCTGCCGTCCGATGTGACGGGTTTCTACATGTACACTCCCGACGGCAGTTCAAGGTTCATCCCAGGTCCCATATTCGGCAATGTAGTGCTGGCTGACGAGCTGAACCGGACGACACCCAGGACTCAGGCAGGTCTGCTGGAGGCTATGCAGGAGCACCAGGTCACAGTAGAGGGAAGGACCCACCCGCTCCCCAGTCCCTTCATGGTCATAGCCAGCCAGGTGCCCTATGGGGCCGAGGGGACATACCCTCTCACGGAGGTCCAGACTGACAGGTTCATGTTTCGAGGCTGGAGTGCCTATCCTGGCAGGGAGGTGGAGCAGCAGGTCATCGAGAAGATCGACTACCTCGAAGAGCCGGACATCAGCATGGTGGTTGGCGATGAAGAGATAGCGGACCTGCAACAGGCAGTGAAGATAGTCCACGTTTCGGAGAAGATCAGGGACTACATCGTGACACTGGTCGAGCATACGCGGCAGCACTCGGATGTCTTGATTGGGCCCAGCCCCAGGGCAAGCATCGCCCTCTACAAGGGCGCCAGGGCTGCCGCCTTCCTTCAGTTGAGGGACTATGTCATTCCCGATGACGTCAAGCTCCTGGTCACCGCTGTAATGGAGCACCGGATACATCTTAGGCCTGAAGCGGAGATGGAGGATGTGACGCCGAAGAGGATAATTGAGAGGGTCCTGGAGGATGTTCCCGTGCCCAAGGTCGGTTGATGGCTTCTCCTGTAGCTAGGAAGATCTCTCAGGCATACCTCTTCGTGGCCCTCCTGTTGGCGCTTCTGCTCGCGGTGCTTCCCTACTCGGTGGTGGTCCTGTTCCTGCTGGTGGCGCATGCCTGGTCAGCTTACAGGCCGCTGGAGTCCCGACTGCACCTGGCCCTCACCTTCGCTACCTTGCTCGTGTTGCCGCTTGCCCTTGGAGACTCGGTCCTCGGGCACTACTCTGTCCTGTTGCTCGTGCCAGCCCTACCCTTGCTGGACTGGAGCCTGAGACAGAACGCCCACAATCAGCCACTGGAGCAGTCCACCGGCTGGAAGGCGACCGGCGTCCTCACCACTCTGGTGGTTGCCCTGCTGGCAGTGCTCGTGGTCTCGGTCGTGCTGAGCAAATGGGTGCTGGCCTTCGCCGTTGCTTTGCTGTCCGGCTACCTTGCCGTACTGTCGATATGCGTCTTTCGCGCCGTTCCCGGGGCTCCGCTACAGGTTAGCCCCACCCGCTTGAGAGTAGTGGCAGGCCATACCAGCCAGACCTCGGTGACCGTGGAGAGCAAAGCCAGAATACAGGTCCACGCTCAGACCACTCCAGTGCACTCCTGGCTGAGCGTGGAGCCCCAACGGCTGTCGATTGGGTCAACAGGCGCTCAATTCGACCTCACCCTCACTCCACCCCTCTCTGGCCCGTCGGCCCCTGGTCTCCAGGTCTGGATGACCGACCCCTGGGGATTGTGGCAGAGAGCGCAGCAGGTCCACCCGGTCCAGCTCTACGTTATCCCCCGGGCCCGGTATGCCGAGTGGCTGGCAAGAAGGTTCCTCAGCCAGTCAGCGGCGCAGCCCGTTCGAGCCGCCTTGCCAGCCCCGACTGCAAGCCCGCGGCTTCCCAGGCGAGGCGTGGAGTACCTGGGCAGTCATCTCTACCAGCCGGGCGACTCCCTGAGAGACCTGGACTGGAAGCGGATGTGCAAGATGAATCAGATCGTGGTCAAGGAGTACGGCGGGTCTACCACCGGGACTGCCATAGTGGCTGCCAACATGGTGGTGAAAGACCCCGAAGAAGCTGATACGGTGGCCTATGATCTGATAACCCTGGTGTTGACCCTGGCTCGACTTGGTACGCCGATGGCCCTGGCGGCCTACAACCACCGGGACATCCTGCTCGCTACCGAGGCACTCGACCCCAGAGAAGTCCTCAAGAGGACATTGGGCGTGGCGCACAACATGACCATAATGGGACAGGAGCAACGGTTCCTCCAGGCGCCCGACATACGCCGCCTGGCGCGAAACCTGGCCCAACTGGAACAGGTCCCATCGGGGCCAGCGAAGCGCCTGGCGGCCCTGCTGGGACTGGAGGTAGAGGCGATTCGCAGATCGGCCGAAGACCATCCAGCCACAAGGGCGCTGGCCCGGGTAGCTGCCCGAGTTGCGCCGCCTGCTACGATCGCCGTGGTATCCGCGCGCAATCACGATATGGAGGCCCTGGCTGTGGCGCTGGATAACCTGTCCAGGCAGGGATACGAGACCATGTCGGCGGGGAGGAACGCCCGGTGCCGGGTCATCCGGCTGAGCTAGGCAGAGTTTCGCATGTGCATCCGGGTACGTGGACTGGTAAAGCGAGTGGCGGCCTTGTCGGACAGGTGTGCCGCCCCGGAGGGTGAGGACGACCCGCCCAACGAAGGGTCGGTTGCCTTAGCAAGCCGGGTGGAGTCTCGCCTGTCAAGGTTTGCGCTCAGTGCAGCGCCAGCCATCGAGTTGCTGCTGGCTATCGAGCCGGTCTGGACCACGGCGGCGGCAGCATTCGTTTACCTGTCTGCTCTCGGTATAGTCGGCGGTTACACCCCGGTGGGTCTGGCGGCGGCCGCGCTCCCCTTTGCAGCCAGATGGGCTTATCGCGGCTACGTGAGCCACCGGACGCCGCTTGACCTGCCCATACTACTCCTGATGCTGGCGGGCCTGGTCGGCATCTACGGTGCCTCGGACAAGGGCCTGGCCTGGCGCGTGTACGAGACGCTGCTGGCTTCCGTGCTTTTCTATTACTCTGTGGTCAACTACCACAAGCCACGCCTGCTCCTGCGCTTTGGCCTGCTCATCGCGGCTGTGGCCGCGATCGTGGTGGGCGGCTACGTCTTCCTGCAAAGCCCCACTATCCCAAGCTCACCCACCTCATTGCCCTTCTTCTCCCAACTGCAGTCCTGGATTAGCCCCCACCCGCAGTCCTCCCCCGCGGGGTGGTCTAGCCCGCCGCTGGCGTTCAACGCTACGGGGGCCACCATAGTGGTGGAGGTGGTGGCCATGCTCCTGGCCGGTGTGGCCTTGTTTCCTGGCAGAAGGGCCGATCGGGTAGCCGCGGGCATCGGCACACTCCTGCTCCTGGGTGTGCTGGTCATCTCCACCAGCAATGCGGCCTGGGCAGTCCTGGCCGTCGGAGCCATTTTGTTACTCGGATGCCGCAGCCGGTGGCTTCTTGCCTCGGTACCAGCCCTCGGGGGCATTGTCCTGTGGTCAGTATCGGCCCGCATCAACCGCTCGCTAGGGCCAGCGCTGGATATGGTAGCTGATAAGATTGAATTCAGGTGGCACCGCTGGGACAGCGTGTGGCAGATGATCGCTGACTCACCGGTGGCGGGGGTAGGCCTGGGTGAGTACCCGGCGGCCTATGTTGCATATCCGCCGGAGGACATGACCTTCGACCTGGCACACAACGCGTATCTCCAGTGCTACAGTGACTTCGGCTTGCTCGGGGTGATCGCCTTGATTGTGGCCGCGGCCGTGTTGCTGCGTCTCGGTCTCCAGGTTGCGCGCGCCCCCCGGGACGACCCGTGGAAGGGGATAGCAGTCGGAGCGTGCGCCGCCGTGCTCGTGGCCGCCGTCTACAGCATGGTGGAATCAGCCCCGGCAGCCATTCTGGGCATGGGCGAAGGCAGCTACGATTATGCTATCTCTCCACTCTTTGCAGTCCTGGGTGCTACACTGGTGGTGGCACACCGGGGCCTGCTCGGCAGGGGAGCAGGCCCCGGCATGAAAGGAACGTCAAACGGAGCCGAGACCTGAGGACAGGCTGTTGCCACGATTGCGGTCAGGAGTTGCCCGAACACGCCAGCGGTACCCGGAGCGACTGCTCGTCCCGTTGCGCCCGCTCGGTTTGACCATGAGGGGCCTCTTCGTTCGACTAGCCCGCCCACCTGCGTCTCTGCTGCTCACCGTGCATGGTTGATGGCCATCGTAATATGATGAACGAGCCAGCAAAGCCGGGCAATACTCCGCGGCGTCATGGCCGCCTGGGCAGGTTCCTGTCCGTGGTCCTGGTACTGGCCGTCCTGGCCACCATCGGGACACTGGCTTACTCCATCGCCTCCCCTGTCAGCACGGACAAGTTCACTGAGTTCTACATTCTGGGACTGGAGGGCAACGCCGACTGGTACCCTTCCATGTTTGTGCTGGAGGACGGAGAGGTGGTTCTGGTGCACTACACCAGCGGGGATCTCTACCAGGAGCGGGAGGAGGGGTTCGGGAGGGTGACACTGGGCGTTGTGAACCGCGAGCAGCGGGAAGCCAGCTATGAGATTGAGGTCAGGATCGGCGGTAGCCCGGTCGATTTCTGGCTGGATGAAGAGCAGGTGGCACGGATAAGGCCGGTGACATTGGCCCACGGGGAGAGCCGGGAGTTCGCAGTTGCCTTTGCACCAGGCGAGGTATGTGGTCTGACCTCCCTGAGTGCGCCTGCCGCGGAAGGAGACACTCAGTTAGCTGTTGCGGCGGTTGACCACCTGGCTGCCGGAGACTATGTACATCTCGGGGCCCCTGACGGTGGCCACACGGAATTCGTCCAAATAGAAGCTGTGAGTTTGGGCGAGTCCACGATCACGCTCAAGACCGCGCTGGTACATGATCACGAAGAGGACGAGAGGGTAGCGGAACGGCAGAAAGTGGAGTTCGTGCTCTACATGGATGGCCATGCCTACTTCGACGACGGAGAAGCGCCACATCTGTGGATCGACGTGAGGCCATTTTGAAACAAAGCGCGAGGCTGTAGCGATGCTCGTGTTCGGACACGCCGGTCTTACCCTGGGTGCTGCCGTGGTACTGGACGGCGTGGTCTCCAGGGTTCGCGCTGCTCCGACTGCGGCAAGTGAGCAGCCCCAGCGCTCTCTGCTCCGGCGAGTCGACCTCAGGGTGCTGCTTGTAGGCTCTCTCCTGCCGGACCTCGTTGACAAGCCGGTGGGATGGCTTTTCTTCGACTGCGGACGCGTCTTCTGCCACACCCTCCTTTTCTGCCTGCTGATCAGCCTTGGTGCTTTCTGGGTCTGGCGCCACAGCCACGGCACCTGGGGTTTCGCCCTTGCGTTCGGTAGCTTCCTGCACCTCATCCTGGACAGCATGTGGGACTATCCTTCCACCCTCCTCTGGCCCCTTTATGGTCTCGAGTTCAAGAGGCCGGAGGACGGCGACTGGGTTGACGCGGCGCTGCAGGGGCTGTGCACCAACCCTGCGGTGTATGTACCAGAGGCCGTAGGCCTGGCCATTCTGGTTGGTTTCCTGCTGGTCCTGGTGCGCCGGAGGAAGCTACAGGCATTTGCCGGAAGTGGTCGCTTCGAGTGATACGAGCCCCGTGACCGCGTCCACCTCGACGGGGGTCTCCTGCGTGTGCCCCTACCATTCGCAGAAGGAAGGCCTGCTGTCTTCGTAGTAGCGGTCATCCCTGACCCTGATTGCACTCATTCGACCAGCCAGATGTTGACAGCTACCCGCCACAATTGCAGGCTTGGCGGCAACCCTGGTGCTGTAGTCTAATCATGTGGAAGCTCCGATGGTTGGAAAGATGGATATACTACCATGGGGTAGGCGAGGACACGTCGCAAGGTGGTGGAGGCCCTGGCCAAGGGACAGACCACCATCCCCAGCGAGTTCCGTGGGATCCTGGGTGCAGAGTTTCCCATGCGCGTGATGACGCCGGGCGGCTTCCTCAAGGAGGTTGCTACGAAGGGATAGTCTAAATGACGCCATTCGTCGCTGTGCGCCCTGCAACTCCTTAGCCAACTACTCCAGGACTGCTTCAGCTAACCTCTGCCAACCAGTACAGCCGCTGCGGCTGGTTTCGTCCCAGTGCTCCATCAGCGCTATGCCTAGTGGCCCGTCCAGCCCTTCTACTGGTACGCTCTTCCTTCCTGCCAGGTGTGCTCTCCCCAGGCTTCTCGGAGACGTCTTTCTCCTTTTTTTGATTCCCGCCGACAGACCCATTCAGTATCGACAGTGCTGAAGCCATTTGCGTCCAGATCACCTCTGTGCTATCTTGACGGCGGTGATACCCGAACAGAAGGCGCGGACTGGAGACTGCACCTGGCTGGGGATAGCACAGTGTCAGGCAAGAAGTACGACGTAATCATAGTCGGGGGAGGACCGGCTGGCCTGTTCGCTGCGCTGGAGCTGTCCCGGGAACCAGGTATCAGGGTGCTCCTGCTGGAGAAAGGCCGAGACCTGGAGGACCGCACCTGCAAGGGTGGGGAGAAGGGTGGCAAGTGCCTTTCGTGTTCGCCGTGTGACATGGTGAGTGGGCTGGGAGGGGCCGGTGCCTTCAGCGACGGCAAGATGACCCTCTCCCCGGAGGTCGGGGGGCACCTGAAGGAATACCTGGGCCGGGCGAAGACCTCTGACCTCATCAAGTATGTGGATGACCTGTATCTCCGGTTCGGAGCCAAGGACAAGCTCTATGGCACGGGCGATGCTGTGGAGGAGCTGGCCCGCAGGGCCAGCCTGGCAGAACTGCACCTGGTCCCCATGCCCATCCGTCACCTGGGCACAGAGCACTGCCGCGCCATCCTGCGGGCAATGCAGGAGTGCCTGTCCGCGCGGGTCGACATCAGGGTGAGGGAGGCGGCTGCCAGAATAGTTGTGGAAGACTCCGAAGCAAAGGGAATCGAGACTGAGAAGGGCGACCGGCTGGCATGCAACTTTGTGATTGTTGCCCCGGGCAGAGAAGGTACTGACTGGCTGGTGCAGGAGGCGAGACGGCTGAAGCTCACCCTGCGCAGCAACCCGGTGGACGTCGGGGTGCGTGTTGAAGTGCCACGGGTGGTGCTGGACGATTTGACCGAGGTGCTGTATGAGCCCAAGCTGGAGTACTTCACGCCGACCTTCGACGACCGGGTGAGGACCTTCTGCATTTGCCCCGGAGGCGAGGTGACCATGGAGTCCACCGGAGGAGATGACCCGGTGGTCACCGTAAACGGGCATAGCTATGCCGAGCAGAGTACGGACAACACCAATTTTGCCCTCCTGGTGAGCACTCGCTTCACCAAGCCGTTTCGGGAGCCCATAGCCTACGGCAAGTACCTGGCCCGACTGGCTAACCTGTTGGGTGATGGCGTTCTGGTCCAGCGCCTGGGTGATCTCCTCGAAGGACGAAGGTCAACGCCGGAGCGGATAGAGCGGGGCATCGTCCAGCCAACGCTGCAAAGCGCCACCCCCGGTGACCTCAGCTTTGTGCTTCCCTATCGTCATCTGAAGGGCATCGTGGAGATGCTGCAGGCGATGGACAGACTCGCCCCGGGGGTGGCCTCGCGCCACACGCTGCTTTACGGCGTGGAGGTCAAGTTTTACTCCTGCCGTCTCGAGCTGAGCGAGAACATGGAGACCCAGATATCGAACATGTTCGCGGTGGGGGACGGGGCCGGGGTCAGCCGCGGGCTGGTACAGGCATCGGCGTCCGGTGTCCTGGCAGCTCGTGGGATACTGAGAAGAATGGGGAAGCTCCCCGACGCGTCGCTTGTGCCTAGTGCCCGTGCATGAGTCAGACCGTTTTCGTTGGTCTTGATCTGACCTCCTCAGATGCCAGACCCACTGCCTGTGTCGGCCTTGACGAGAGGTTGGACCTCGCTTTCGCTGGTTTCGTCAGCCGCGACGCAGACCTGCTGGCGCTGGTAACTGCTGAGGGACCGCGCTGCACCGCTATTGATGCACCTCTCACCCTGCCAAGAGGGCTATGCTGCCTGGAGGAAGGCTGCAACTGCTGTGCAGGGAGCGGGACTGGACGGGAATGCGAGCGAGAGCTGGCACGCCTGGGGATCCCCTGCTACTTCACCACCAAGCGATCGATCATAAAGGGGATGGTCTATCGAGGCGTGAAGATGCGGGCGGAACTGGAGCCGCGAGGCTGCTGCGTTATAGAAGTCTACCCCTATGCCAGCAAAGTCTGCCTCTGGGGCAGGCCGATCCCTCCCAAGTCGAAGCCGGAGGGGCTGGCCTTCCTGCATGACGGGCTCGCGCGCCTGATGCCGGGCCTTCGGCCCTACGTGAGCGACTTCAACCACGACCTCTGTGACGCAGCCATCGCTGCCTACACAGCCTACCTGTGCCACCAGGGAAGGACAAGGCGGATCGGGAACGCCGAGGAAGGGACAATCGAGATCCCTGATAGACAGATGGGCGGGCCAGAGGTTGCTGTTGAGACCGGACCAGGTAGCCCGTGGTAGGGTAGCGTGAAGATTAGTGTGTAAATTCAAGGAGGGGTTTCTCCTTCCAGGTGGCGTTCAGATGACTGACTATGCCGTATATGATGCGATCCACGCTTGCTTTATTTTGGAAGCAACTCATCGACTTGGTTCGCTGCCGCACCTCGCGGAAGGCGCGCTCTACCGCATTTGTCGTCCGTATCTTACGCCAGTGCATCCTGGGACAGTCCAGGAAATCCAGTAGTCCGTCAAGGCCCTTCCCCAAACAGCATACCGCTCGCCTCTGGCTTTCTTGCTATATGGCCGCCCACCCACACGGAAGCGTACCGGTGATATCGACCTATGGCTTGTGTTTGGAGTTCCCCTGCCCGATCTCTGGGCAGCCTCAGATTCCCGATTAGCCCAATTCGGATAGGGGGGCTACGATACCGGTAACCGTTGCGATAGCCACGCCGGGAGTCGACCCTCTTGTATAGCCCGGCACCAAGCCGGTCGATGATGTCCCCTTCCATGGCCCCCTCCAGCACCTTCTTGATGCTGCCCCGAACCGTCTCGTCGAACTCCTTCCCGTCCTCCCCCCACTTGACCCCCGCCACAAGTCCTCTATTGTGGACTGCGTCAGATCCTTTACCTGTACCACGGGGCGTTACCTCCTTTCTGGCCCTTGCTTTTATTCTCCTTGAAAGGGTACGCCCCTTCCTTCTTACACACAATACGTTACACTACCCTTTACTGACGAATAGTACAAGTTGAATCTGCCGAGAGCGCAAGAAGGCAAAAGAAAGACAGGGAATATCGTTGTAGATACGTGCTTGATGTAAGAGGATTGGAGATGGCTCTGGCCGAAGCCCTACAGTTCGGTCTAGCTCGCCGCCCTGGAATCCACCCCAGGCGTCATTTCCACAAAGGCGATCTGCACGCCGTGCAGCGACCTGGGGTGGGCAAAGACCACCCTGCCCTCGGGGAAGGCAAGGGGCCCATCGGTGATGAAGGTCACGCCCTTGTCGGCCAGGTGGCGCATATCCTGCTCCAGGTCGGTGACCTCCACTGAGATGTGGTTCAGTCCCTCCCCTCGGGTCTCGAGGAACTTGGCAATCGGGGTGCTTGGCTCCTCCGAGGCTACCAGGCTGATGGCCACGCTGCCCAGGTAGAACCTGGCCCCTTTCAGACCGGGGTATGCATAATGCTCCGGTGGCAGCAGCCTGGGCTCCAGGCCCAGAACGGCAGAGTACCTCTGCACCGCCGCATCGAGGTCTTTCACTGCGATGCTGACGTCCAGCAGGCGCTTTATCGTTTGGCTACCCCCTGCCTCCAGGCTGAAAAACCCCGAGGCCATCTATGGCGACCTCGGGGTTTCGGTGTCCTCTGTCTGGCGCACCGCACGGGCGGGCACCCCGTAGCGGCGGGTCCAGGTCTAGTCCTTAGGCTGGATGAACTCCATCTGCACGCCGTGCAGTGACTTGGGATGTCCGAAATTAACGATGCCGCCGGAATATGTCATCGGCTCGGGGCTGACCAGCTTCACGCCCTTCGCTTCGAGGTCTTTCATGTCGTTCGGCAGATCGGTCACACGGAAGGACAAGAGGAATACGCCCTCACCCCTGCTCTCAAGGAACTTGTAGATCGAGGTCTCAGGGTTATCGGAAGAGATGAGATTGATGCTGACGCCACCTACCTTGATGGTGGCCCCCCTCAGCCCCGGAAATGCGAAGTCCTCAGGCTTGGTCCACTCCGGTTCTCCACCGAGTATGGCGGAGTACTTCTGCACCGCTGCATCAAGGTCCTTCACCGCTATGTTTACACCATATAGCTCTTTTATCATTTAGTACCTCCCTTTCTTTGAGTTGCTGAGCGGCAACCACATTCTAGCAAATCTGCTTCAGCGCTGCAATCAGAGCATCGGTATGCTCGGGTCTCCCCACGCTGATACGGATGAAGTCCTCCAGCCGGGGGTTGTCGAAGTAGCGCACCGAGATGCCCCTCTTGCGCAGCTCCTGGTGAACGGCCCTGGCCCGCCCGCCAGCCACGTGGCACAGGAGGAAGTTAGCCTCTGAAGGGAGGGGCCTGAGGCCCTCGAACTGGGACAGGGCCTGGAGCAGCCGCTGCCGCTCGGCGATAATGGCCTGGACCGTCTGCCTCAGGTAGGCGATGTCCCTGAGCGACTCTAGCGCCGCTACCTGGCCCGCCGCGTTGACATTGTAGGGCGGCTTTACCCGCATCAGGTGCCTTACAATGCTTTCGGGAAAGATGCCGTAGCCCACTCTGAGACCGGCAAGACCTGCCCACTTGCTGAAGGTGCGTAGAATGACCAGGTTGTCGTACTTCCGCGACTCGTCCGCCATGCTCTGGCCACTGAACTCGTAGTAAGCCTCGTCCAGCACCACCACCGCTCCTGTCTCCAGGATGTGCCGGATATCATCCTTCGGCGTGGTGTTCCCGCTGGGGTTGTTCGGCGAGGCGATGAAGACGAGCTTCGCCCCCTCTTCGGCGATGGCCTGCCTGACGCGGGCAACGTCGACAGCGAAGTCGGTGTCGCGGGGTACTTCAACCAACCTGCCCCCGCATACGCCGGTGCTGAAAGAGTACATACCGAAGGTAGGCGGGCAGTTGATCACCGCCTCACCTGGCTCGACGAAGAGGCGCACAGCCAGGTCTATCAGCTCGTCGCTGCCGCTGCCTGCCACCAGGCGCTCGGCAGATACGCCAACGTAGCCCTCCAGGGCCTTCCTCAGTTCGCGCTGCTCGGTATCGGGGTAGACGTGGTAGTAGGGAAAGGCCGCCAGCGCTTCTCTTACCCTGGGAGAGCAGCCGTAGGGGTTCTCATTGCCATCGAGCTTGACAATGTGCTCTGCGGCAACCCCGGCGTCCTGGCTCAACGCCTCGAGGGGCGACACAGCCGCGTATGCCTCCGTGTGGAGAAGGTGTGACCTGATGAGGCGTTGTGGGTCTTTGTCCCGGGTCAACTCGGTTTCTCCTGGGGCATATTCAACATGAGCACCTCGAATACCAGGCGGGGATTGGCGTTCTGCTCCAGGTACTTACGCGCATCCTGGAGCCGGCGAATGAAGCCCACGATCTGCTCCGTGCTCAGTGTCTCTGCCTGGCCGGAGAGCACTGATAGCCGGTCTACGTTTGTGACGGGGCCGCTCTGGCCACATTTCAAGATGAGCAAATCGCGCCACCATTGTATCCACAAGCTGAGCAACTCCTCCACGTCTTCGCGGCTCTTGGAGAAGCGGTTTGCCAGCTCTGCCGCGTAAGTGAACCGCTCCAGTAGGCCTGCGTGGACCAGCCCGGCCAGAGCGTTCAGCCTCCGGTCGCGCTCCTCCAGAAGCCCCCCGTCCTGCGTAGCCTGAATGGCCCAACCCAGGCAACCACCTGAGACGCGGGCCAGCAGCTCGGCCTTCTCATCATCGATCATGTAGCGCTCAGTCAAGGTCTCTCTTACGACATCGATGGGGAGGGGAGGTAACTCCACTCGCTGGCACCGCGAAATGATGGTAGGTAACACATCTTTCTCTCGCGAGGTCAGCAGAATAATGAGCACGTTGGAGGGAGGCTCTTCCAGCGTCTTCAGTAGCCGGTTGGCTGCGTCCTGCGAGAGCAGCTCAGCCCCGTCGAATATAAATACCTTGCACCTGCCCTCAAACGGGGGCAGGCTGGCATCATTGTCCATTTCTCTCACCTGGCTAATGGTGATCACCTTGTGTTGCTCTTCTCTGCCTATGATCTTGACGTCGCTGTGGTTGCCTTCGGCGATGCGGCGGCAGGCAGCACACTCGCCGCAGGGGACACGGTCTGCCTGGCAGTTGACTGCTCTGGCCAGGTCGAGCGCCAGGGTCAGCTTCCCCACGTGAGGCGGGCCGACGAAAAGGTAGGCGTGCGAAAGCTGGCCCGCCTCAAGACTACGGCTCAGCAGTGTTCTCGCCCTGGAATGTCCCATAAACTGCCACATGACGCTTCTGTCGACTCCCGCCATCCTTAGAACAGGTCGTGGCTGAACAGGTCGTCATAGGTCTCCCGCCGCCGCACCAGCCTTGCTTCGCCGTCCCTCACCATCACGATAGCTGGCCTGAGGCAGGCGTTGTAGTTGCTGGCCATGGAAAGGCAGTACGCTCCGCAAGCTGGCACGGCCAGAATGTCGCCTGCTTCGACCGCGGGAAGACGGATGTCCTTGATCAAGATATCACCCGACTCGCAGAACTTGCCGCCTATGGTCACCTGCTCCGTCCTGGGTCGGCTGGCCTTGTTGGCGATGACAGCATCGTACCTTGACCCGTAGAGGGCGGGCCGGATGTTGTCCCCCATACCGCCGTCAACAAAAACGTACTTCCTTATACCAGGGACTTCCTTCGCTCCCCCTATGGTGTAGAGGGCCACCCCCGCCTGCCCCACGATGCCCCTCCCGGGCTCGATCACCAGCCGCGGTGCTGCCAGCCCAAGCCTGTCAACCTGGTCCAGCACCGCCGAGGTGATCGCCTCGGCGTAGTCGGCAACGGCGAGAGCGGTAGATTCCCGCAGGTATGGTATGGCAAAGCCGCCACCGACGTTCAGTTCCTGCAACTCGAGGCCGTGTTTCCGCCTCATCTCAGCGGCAAAGCGGAGCATGATGCCAATGGCCTCCAGATATGGCCCTATCTCGAAGACTGGCGACCCGAGGTGACAATGGAGCCCTACCAGGTTGAGGTTGTGGCACGTCATGGCCCTGACCACTGCCTCCTCTGCCTGGCCAGTGCTTGTGGGGAAGCCGAACTTGCTGTCGAGTACCCCGGTAGCAGTGTAATGATGGCTGTGCGGGTCGACACCGGGTGATAGCCGGAGCAGCACATCCTGCACGCTGCCCCTTCGTTCGGTCAGCCTGGCCAGAAGGTCAATCTCACGAAAATTGTCCATCACCACGCGGCCAATGCCCCAATCCAGCGCCAGCTCGAGCTCCTCCTCCGACTTGTTGTTGCCGTGGAAGTAGACCTCATCCGGGGGAAAGCCGACCGACGTGGCGATGGCTATCTCCCCGCCCGAAACGACGTCCAGCCCCAGTCCCTCCTGCTGGAGGACCAGCGCCAGGGCCGGGTTGATGAAAGCCTTGCAGGCGTAGATGACTGCTACCTGGGGGTACCTCTGGCTGAACTCGCGGCGATAGTCGCGGCACCTAGCACGCAACGTCACCTCGTCGAAGAGGTAAAGGGGTGTGCCGTAAGTGGCTGCCAACTCCACCGTGTCACAGCCACCAATCACCAGATGGCTATCCCCGCTAACCTGCGAGGTCAGCGGGAAAAGAGAGAGATCGAAAAGATTCTCCTTGCTGCTCACTCAAGCAAAGCGTCCATGGCTTCTCGCCGGATCAGGCGTTGCCGCGCCCTTTGAGCCTGCGGGTTGAGACCGGTTACTCGTCGTCTATCCCCAGGTTTATGATGTAGTCAACGGCGTCCTTCACGGTTACTATCCTTCTGGCGTCTTCGTCGGGTATCTCAACCTTCGTATTCGGACTGCTGAACTCCTCCTCCATGGCCATCATCAGCTCCACCAAGTCCAGGGAGTCGGCATTAAAGTCCTCGATGAAAGATGAGGAGGGCAACACCTCTTCTTCTTTCACCCCAAGTTGTTCCACAATGATTGCCCTGACCCGCTCGAAAACGGAAGCCACTGTATATCACCCCTTTCTACTATTGTCCCTGGTCAGCTCATCATAGACCGAGCCCAAAACCCCATTAACGAACCGCGCAGAGTTGCTGCTTCCGAAAGCCTTGGCCAACTCGACTGCTTCGTTGATAGCTACCTTCGGCGGGACCATCTGAGATACCAGCTCAGCCACACCCAGGCGCAGTATGTTTCTGTCGATGGGAGAGAGCTGGTTCAGGGGCCAGGCGGGGGCAAACCGCTGTACCAGCCTATCGATGGCTTCTCTGTGCTGCACCACCTGCGACACCAGATCCCGAGTGAACTTCGCCGTCTCTTCAGGTAGCGTGCTCTCCTCCAGCAGGCGATTCAACGAGTCGTCCAGGTCGTGCCCGGTACAATCGGCCTCGTACAACGCTTGCAGTGCCACAGCCCTGCCCCTCCGCCGCACAGCCAAGGGTGCCTTTATCATAGCCCTGTCTTCTTGACCTTCTAAGTTGCAGACAATAGAAGCCGCCACGCGTTTGTCACCAAGTATAGCATTGCTCAACCAGCAAGTGAAGGTTTCCCAACCTGACCCTTCTCAGTCCCTGGGCCTTTGCCTCCTCCAGACACTCCTCGGCATGCTGCCTCGAGGTGGTCGGCAGGTCATTCATCATGAAGTGAGGATGAAAGGCCAGAAGCGAGTATGGGATGTCCGGGCTGATCGAGGCGATGAACGAGGCAATGGCAGACACCTCCGAGCGGTCCACGTAGCCTGGAACCAGAAGCGTGCTGGCCACAAGGAAAGGCGGCGAGGGCCTTGCAGACACGTAGTCGGCGAGCGACCGGAAGTTCTCCAGGGTCCTCTTGTTGCTCACCCCGCACAGGGCGATGTGCAATCGCTCGCTCCAGCACTTGAGGTCGAACTTGATGCAGCCGCCGGACTTGAGTGACAGATCGGCCATCTGCTTCAGCAAGCCCGGATGCATTGACCCGTTGGTCTCCCAACAGATGCGCAGTATTCTGCCCCGGTTCTGCTCCAGGGCCAGACGGGAGGCGCGGAGGGCGTGGGGGAGCTGGGGGGTGGGATCACCCCCGAAATAGCAGATGCAGGAGGTGTGCTCGTCAACCGCCGCGGCCAGGGCCGCGGCACCGACTGTTTCCTCTCTCCTGGCTGCGCGGCGATAGTGCCAGTTCTGGCAGAAGAGGCAGTCGAAACTACAGGCCTGGTAGAAGACAGCCAGGTTCTTGTAGCCGCGCTCGGGGCCGTCGGTGTAGGCGTACTTCGGGAAGCCCTCCCCGGTGCCGCCGGGGCAGACCCAGCCAGCTACGCAGTTGGTGGGCAAAGGGTCATAGTACCAGCTAACGCTGGCCCTGTCCGCCGTCACCCCTGTGAATCTGCCAGCTTCGGCTGTGCGGAGGCCACAATAGCTGACCCCGCCGTCAGCGACGCTGCATTCATTGGCGCACAACCGGCATGGCACTCCCCCGCTGTCGCGAGGCGGTTGGCCGGGGAGGTGAAACGGCTGCCTCGACCGATGGTGGGCCTCCCGGATCTGGGGCAGAGCGCGGTCGAACTCCTCACGGATGCAGTCTGCGCACAACCCCAGGTGCCGGCTGATGAGGGAAGAGCGCCTGCCGCAATTACGGCAGACGGCATCGGTCGTACCGTCGGTGGATCGTTCCCCTCTCCACATTTCCTGCACCAGCAGGTACAAACTCTCTACACCACCTGGACGTAGCCTTACTCTTGTCTGTCCCTCAGTCAACAGGGACAGGCAGAACGCGAGCCATCGAATGGACGCTCGGTACCCACACCTCTCAACATGGAATCCGATCCCCGGCACGGAGACATGCCGGGCGCTAGAGGGAGCAGGACCACCGGGCTGCTATCAGCTCCTGGCAATCCTCTTGCTTTCTGTGTTCACCAGTTCCACTTCCCTGCTGATCCGCTTGATCAGGCCAGTAAGCACCTGGCCCGGGCCCACCTCGGTAAAGGTGGACACCCCTTCGTTGACCATGTACTCTACACTCTTGTGCCACTGAATGCAATGGCATAGCTGATCCAGCAGTTCAGCCTTCACTGCCTCACCACTCTCTATCGGCCGGGCCGTGGTGTTGGCTACGATGGGGATGACGGGGTCAGCAAAGGAGAGCTCGGAGACAGCACGGGCCATGCCTTCGACAGCAGGCTGCATTAGCGGGGTATGGAAGGCCCCACTGACTTGAAGAGGCACAGTGCTGCGGGCCCCCTTGCTCCTGGCCAACTCCGCGGCCTGGGCCACGTTTTCCTTTCCCCCACTGACCACAATCTGCCCCGGACAATTGAGGTTAGCCACGTATGTCCCCGTAGCCCGGCACACTTCCTCCACCAGCGCCTCGTCCAGGCCAAGGATGGCAACCATGCCGCCGGGGTTCTGGCGCCCTGCTTCCTGCATCAGACGCCCCCGCTCCCGGGCAAGGCGAAGCGCGTCAGCAAAGTCCAGCACCTGAGCGGCCACCAGCGCGGTGTATTCACCCAGGCTGTGACCGGCTACAAAAGAGGGGCGTGCCTCTCGGAGTTGGGCGTTCGCCCTCAGGTGTGCCACGCTTGTCACCAGTATTGCCGGCTGCGCGTTCTCAGTCTGCCGAAGCACGTCCTCTGGACCTTCGAAGCAAAGTCGCGAAAGGGCGAACCCAAGCACGGAGTCGGCTTCCTCGAAGACCGCCCTGGCCTCAGGCGAGCTCTCGAATAGCTCCCGGCCCATGCCTACCCACTGGGAGCCCTGGCCCGGGAACACATAGGCTGCTACCTTCCCTTCGCCAACCACCGCGTACCTCAACTGGCCAGGCGCCGGGTAAGCGCGTTAATGGTCATCTCTGCCTCGTTCATCATTTGCTGAACCACCTCCTCGGCAGTCATCATCTCCCGGACCAGCCCCACGGCCTGCCCCGCCATCACAAACCCGTCCTCCACGTTGCCCTCGACCGCGGCCGTATGCAGCTTGCCGGCCCCGAAGTAGTGATCCACGGTCTGGCCGCCTTTCTCCATCTCCAGAATCTGCCGTATCAGTTCGGTGTCGAGACAACGCACTGGCCGACCCGTCGATCGCCCAATCACGCGGGTATCGCTTCCGCCAGCTTCCAGCATCCTTTCTTTGAACCGTGGATGGGCAGCACACTCCCGGGTGCAGACGAACCTGGTCCCCACCTGAACCGCCTGGGCACCGAGAGCCAGGGCAGCAACCAGCCCTCTCCCGTCGGCTATCCCACCGGCCGCTATCACCGGTATTCGGACGGCGTCAACCACCTGCGGCACCAGGGCCATTGTGGTGACATCCCCAATGTGTCCCCCCGATTCCATTCCCTCGACCACGACCGCGTCCGCTCCCAGTTGCTCCATCCGCCTAGCTGCGGCCACGCTGGACACCACGGGCATAACCTTGACCTGACCCGCCTTCAACACTGGAAGGCACTGGGTGGGGTCACCTCCCCCCAGGGCCACCACTGGCGCTTTCTCCTCGATGACTACCTCCAGCACTGCCTCTATGTGAGGTGAATGGGGCATGATGTTCACAGCGAAGGGCCTGTCGGTAAGGGCCCGGGTGCGGCTGATCAGCTCCTCTACCCAGTCGGGCGGCAGATACCCGGCCCCGAGAGTGCCCAAGGCGCCTGCGTTAGATACCGCAGCCACCAGCTCCGGGCCGGCCAGGTATGCCATGCCTCCCTGAATAATCGGACACCGTATCCCGAGGAAATCACAAACGGGGGTTCCCAGCAAACGCGGCAGTCACCCCTTTCCTACTTCTTCTTTTTGCCCTTCACCTCGATGATCTGTTCGCCACCATAGGTACCACATGTAGGGCAAACGTGGTGGCAAAGCTTCGTCTGGTGGCATCGAGGGCAAAGCTCCACCGGGGGCAGCGCCAGGGCATGGTGGCTTCGCCTCTTCCCCTGACGCGCCTTCGCATATCTTCTCTTAGGCTCTCCTCCCAATTGGTCACCTCAACTTTCTATCGGACTGATTCAGTCTTACCAGCTCACTCTCCGGCTGGCTGCCGTGAGACGCCGCGCAACTACAGGAGACCTGGTTCAGGTTGGCCCCGCACTCAGGGCAGAGTCCGGCACAGTCCGGTCCACACACCGGTTTCATCGGCAGGGCCAGCAATAAGTACTGGCGAGCAGCCTCACTCAGGTCCAGTGTATGGTGCTCGTCTGTTACAAAACCACCCGCGTCTTCGTCAACGTCCAGGTGCGCACCGGTGTTGACGTCTGCCAAAGGCAGATACTCCTCCTCCAGGGCGAACGACAGCGGCTGCTCAAAGAAGCATAAACAGCGGCTGCACGCCAGCGAGGCTGTGCCAGTGACGTCACCTCGTACCAGGATGCCCCTGCGGGTACGGAGGAGCTCCACCTTGCCTTCGATCTTGCACTGGGTCCCATTGTCAAGGCCTATAGTCTCACTGAGCCCAAAGCTCCGAGTTGCCCCCGTGCCTTCTTTCAGTAGCTGAGCGACATTAATCAGCATTTTACCCCTTTCTCGCCCCCTACGAACAATTGTACCAGGAACAGCAAGGTCTTGTCTTAGGGGGCCAGTCTCGACATCGGCGCTTCGCATCGAGAGGCCATTTGTGACTCTTCCGTGTCATTGTGAGGCCGCCTGTGACGGCCGACTCAACGTTCGGGGTAGGGTGGTGGTAGATTGCAGTGGGCTAGCCCCATCGCCAGACCGATTCCCTGTAGTAAGTCCCCCCACCTATCGACTCCGCGCTGGTCACATAAACACTACCTCAAAACGGGGTGCCCCCACCCGACGCGGCCCGTGTACTCGTCCACTACATATGAGACAGTTGGAGGTCCGGGGCGATCTCCGGATGGCAGTCTCTAAGATACTCCGCAGGCGTTCTCCATTGCAATGCTTGATGAGGGCGGATGTGGTTAT
>Ga0180301_10001399_pt1 | contig 19084 bp, 11 predicted proteins | sample GuaBasSediGuay16_FD_121797 | JGI IMG/M metagenome (GOLD analysis project Ga0180301, IMG submission 121797) | Subseafloor sediment microbial communities from Guaymas Basin, Gulf of California, Mexico - Guay16, Core 4569-2, 12-15 cm | ecosystem: Environmental > Aquatic > Marine > Hydrothermal... | reverse complement strand
ATCACTCAATATTATAAACAGTCATATTTTTATTTTAAACATACATGTTTAAAATATAGACAAAAAGGTTATGTCTATGACCCATGAGAAATTAGTCTTCGTCGAGATCGATAAAATTGAAATTCCAGAATGGGTCAGACAAACTGAGAGAGATTATCTGGAAGAAAGTGTTAAAGAACGTGGTGTTTTGATGCCAATAATTCTGGCAAGATTGCCTGATGGAAGATTATTGCTTGTTGACGGCATGGGAAGACTACAATTAGCTAAAGAGAGAGGAGACAAGAAAATCCCAGCAAGAATAATCCAAGTATCTCAAGAAACCGATGCTATTTTGTTATCAATTGAACTAGAAAAAACTAGAAAAGAATGGTCACACGCCTATACATTAAGACTAATCAATTACCTGATAGATAAAGGATATACGAAAAAGAAAATTGCTAAAATCCTAAAAATAAGCAGAAGCGTATTATACAGATACTTATATGCTGCAGAAATGTACCAGGAACTTCGCAAGTTAGATCAGGAGATTGCAAATGAATTCATGAGATTATTAGATGGTGTTCAACTTAGAGAGAATCTTGTTAGGAAAATACCATTAAAATTCCTCGAGGAATTAAACTCTTTAATTAACAAATGTAAAGAACTTGGGATTCCCATCGATTACTCAAAAGTCGCAATGCTTATAGTTAAATTAGTGAGAGAGTGGATGGAAACACAAATACTATATAAGGAGGATCCTCTATATCTAAAGACTTATCACGCATTCCGAGAAATCCAGGATTTCCTCGAGGCACTTGCAGATAAAAAAGACTGGCATTCTTATTTCTCATGGGGACAATACACACATATTCTACGTTACGTACCAGAAATCGATGAAATAATCCAGAAAGAAATCAAAGAAGAGGAGGAAGAAACGGAAGAAATAAAAGAATTAGCAAGAAAAGTACTTGAGAAAGCGGAAAGAGAAGAAAAAGAAGAGGAAAAGCTTGAAGTAAAGGAAGAGGCAAAAGAAGAAACTGAGGTTACACAAGAACCAACTGAAAAAGCTTCTGTGCAAACTGAAACTGCTGAGAAAATTACTGAGAAATCAGAAAGTGTCCCTAAGGGGACAGATGAACTACACATAAGGATGTTACTTGATGACGCAAATGAGTATATTGACTGCTTAAGAAGCATAATCGACGAATTAATAGAAATGGAGTTAATAACTGAATCAGACGCAAGCAGAGTTAAAGAATGCTTAAACACTATCGAGCAAGTACTACGATCAATCACATTAGTTCAAGGCGAATAAAGTAAATTTATCAAATTTACTTAGTTTAAATACAAAGCAAAAGTGATGACAATGCATGATGATGTAACTAATGCACTTGATAAGATTATTATTGCCGTTCGAGAACTAAAAAATGCAACTAGTTTGCTCGAAAAAGCATGTGAAAAATGTATTGAGGATCTCGCGAAACAACATAACTTATCGAGAGAATCAGCAGCAGAGAAATTCTGTGCCAATTGTAAAGTTCCGGAATTACTAGAATTACTAAAAAGCATTCCTTACGCAGGATTCACTAAAATCTTTAACGAAATATTATCGAAGTTAATAAAAGAATGCAACAAGGAATTTGATGAATTGATAAGGAAATTTGATGAATTAAGAAAGAAACTATACACGTAGTGGTTCTCGAATATTAAATAATTCATCTAATGTAGCATCAACTTCATTTTTCGGGGGCACATTATTTGCAAATTCAAGGAATTTCGTAACTTTTATTTCGTCATTGTTAATCAAAAATTGTGCTATCTCTGCTGGTGGATATCCCTTCCTCAACAACAGTTTAATTGCTTCATGCCATCTTCTTACTTTCCAAGGACTATCTAAACCAAGCTCTTTAGCTAATTTGCGAAAACCTACACCTTGAGCAATCTGATCAATTGCCCATATCAATCTTTCCTCATTTCCAAATACTGCACGCCATCCTACTGCTGGTTTCTCAACATAAATTATCTCTTTAGGTGCTTCTTTCTTAAATATCATTCCAAGAAGCTTCTCTTCAATTCGATCCGGAGCCTTCTCATGGCTTGCTAACGGTGGTATAAATTTAACAAGTGCTTTATCCGGGAGCAATCCGACTGGAGACATTACTAACGCAATATGATATTTAGCTCCCGCGTTTAGTAATTCTTGAACTTCCTTATCAACTCCAAATAACCCTAATTCTTTTTCAACTCCTTTAAATACTACAACATAACCAAGCGCTTGCTGCCTCACTCCTGGAGGAAAGTGTCCAATTATTCTCTGGCTAATGAATATTCCTACACCTCCAAATTTACGTGCTTCTACAATCCACTTTTCGAGTTTCCGCATTATCATTTTAAAGTTAGCAAATGCCTCATCTATTACCAAAAACAATCTTGGTTTTTTGCTAGGTCCCTTCGATTTGAGCCATTCCCTTGACCATTCAATTAGAATTTCTGCAATCAGTGCTCGAACTTCTTCTGATACTCCCTCTGCTCTAAATATTGCTATTTGATTTCCACTCTCAAACAGTTGCTCAAAGTCTGTAATTCCCTCAGGATGCATCAATATACGGTACGCATACAAACTATTAAGCTCATTAATTATTGTTGTTAAGGATCGACCTCTAACATTTTCATGAATCCAATTAACTATCTTATCTAAATCAGCATCTTCTCCTCTTTCCCAATAGTACATTATCGCATTATAAAGTGCTGCTTGCAATGTCTTGCTTTTTGATCCAATTATGTTAAGTAATCGTTTAACAAGCATTCCTGCCTCCGCTTGTAGTAATTCTTTCTGCTGAATATTTGGTCTACGCAAAATATTTAACAATAGATTCTCACCAACAATCCACAATTTCGCATTAAATCCCCTAACTATGTCCCTTGGAATACCGTACCTTTCAAATAATTCTGGATTTCCAGGTAATGCTAATCCAGAATACGTTCCATCATCAAATATGAAAAACCGGATATCTGGGTTAAAAGTTGCAAGCCAAGTTACTATTGTCTTTGCAGCGAAGGACTTGCCAGTACCAGTTCCTCCAGCAATAAGAGTATGTCTCGCTTTTTGCGTGTCTGAATAATCAAACCATATAGTATATTCAGGACCTAACAACTTACCAGTTTTCGGATCTACACAAAATGCTACTGGAACCACACCATTCGTAACGAATCTTTCGGGATTTTCCAATATTGTTTTTGGTGTTTTAATAGCATATCGTAGATCAATATGCGTTACTCCTAGAGAAGAAGACTTCAGAATTTCTGCTAATTTTTCCCACAATTGTCTACTCATATCTGTTATTTCTTCCTTTATAATCGCTTTATCTAAATAGTCTTCGATTACCTTAGGAATTACATCAACACCTGCTTGAAATGTCAATATTTCGTCTAGTCCCTTACTAACTGCCTTAATTGTAATATAACCTTGCTGATATGCAATGGATTTTAATTGATCTTCTGCTGCTTGTACGGTAGCTACCAAATGTCTAATGTGATTTTCGAGTGTATAGTAATCAAAACGTTTTAGTTCGATTGGTCCCGCCCAAACATCTATGAGTATTACTCTTACTACTCCTTCTGATAATTTTTTCCTTAGCTCTTCTAATTTCTTTATTTCACTCTTTAATTGTAATTCTCTAATCCTAGCCGAAACATATGTGTGCTCGTTCTTCTCTCGAGTTACGCTTATTTTTATTTCCTCTACTTCGCGTAGTTCCTTGTTTAATTCCTCAAGCTTATTATCAATGTATCTCAGCAACATAGCACCACTATAGTGTTGTACGATTATCCTTGCATTACTACTTAAAACAGGGACAGGAATATCTTTAGGAGTTGGGGAGACATTAAAAATCCAAAAGAATTTGTGTACAGATAATGTAAATTTCGATGGATTTTCGGGATCGTCTGGATGCACATATAAGATTAAATCTCCGTCATCACTCACATATGTAAATGGACCAACCAGTCTAAACTTCTGGGGAATTGACAATTGCTTAATCATCTCATGAACTACTGGATGCGTAGCAGGTATCACTGGAGTTTGATATTTTCCAAACTCGGCAAATGCAAATATATCTCTTCGTTTTAGGTTTAATGATGCAATAATTGCTGTAGTTGCCAAAAATGCTATATAAATTAGATCTCCGTAAACCATTTTCGTATATATGTAAATTAACGTGCAGAAAATAAATGATAGCGATACAAAAACTATAGCGGATCTTTTAGGATTTCCAATCACGGCTCCTATCATTAGTGCAAAAAAGATTGCGATTAAGTACATTCCAAGTCCCACAAACGGATGTACTTCCATTTCTATCCCTCATTTGCTCCATTTTAAAAAATGCGGATTGCGATATTAAATAGTGCCGGTATGATGTATGTTATAATTACTATAGTGAATGCAAAGTACGCTAATCCAGCACCATATATTATTACTAGTTTCATGCTTTCCAGAGAACTTTGCTTCAGATCTATCACTGTCATAAATCCTGGTTCTCCATATTCCTGTGCGTATTTGAGTCCAGATAACATAGCTTTTCTAATTAGTTGCGGAAATACACTCGCTAATTGCATCAAATCGAATATTTCTAGTATTAATGCAATGGCCACAATAATTCCCGTAAGTATAAAAAGAATCCAGTTAAATGGCGAAAAGGTCCATATTGATTCTGCAATAATATACATTAATTCCCCAAGTAGCGTATTTGATAATTCAGTAAATATTCCAATGGAATGAAGCATTGCGTATCCTATTATCAGTTGCGTTATCTTTATTATTACTGGTATCCCCGCTAATACTGCAAATCCTTTAAAAGTAGCAAACAGCAAAAAGAAGCTTGCGGTATACGAGTCACCAACATTTTCGTATAGATACTTATGTAAATTACGCCAAAATGAAAACCAACTAGTTATTATTAGTAACGCTGAAATTACTGTAATAACTATTGCTCCAATCATATAAAAAACAGCAACAATTATTCCTAAAGCTCCCACTTGAATAAATAGCCAAAATATAGTCCAAGCTAGCAACATTGCAAAGAATCCAGCAATCATTGGGGCTACTAAACATCTCCAAAGTATGCGCCTCCAACCCTCTACCCAGACTTCTTTCGCAAATAGTTTAAAACTTGCAACCACGATATTCGGTGCCAAAACGAATGCATGATAAACAATTAAAAATAGTATTATGATAAACATGTGGATTAATGTTTGAAGAAAAATAAGTTGTGCGATTTGTGAGTTTCCTAAAATTTCAGCGAAGACATTAGTAGTGCTGATTCCCGTGACTATTCCAGCAGAAACTAAGTAAAATGCCAAAACGACAAAAACAATGACAATCACTATCGAAAAAAGAACATAAATTGAAATTGATAGGATAAGATCCCACGCTGAGAACTCGTACGCAAGAATCTCAAATGGACTGTGAATATACCGTATAATTCGCGAAAAATCTCTAAAATATCTCCCAGCGAGCAAGCTCCCGATAGTTGCCTCACGTCTAAATTCAAATAAAGAAAATTTTAATTTGGGATTATTTCTGTCATTTTTCTTCTTTTTTCTAGCTATCTTTTCACCATCAAATTGAGGAACACTCATAAAATCCCCAAAAAAATAGAAACTCAATAATTCAACTTCTGCTAAAATGGAAATATTGACTTTAACCAACTCTTAAGCCAAGGCGGCATCCACACGAAGTTTAGCAATACCCAAATGATAAACAAATCAAGTGCTAATAACAGAGCCCACCTAAAGTAGATTAAGAAAATTGCAAAAACCTTAGTCAAAGTATTATTCGTTTCCTCAGCACGTCTTAGCAAGCTTTCAAGCAACCTTCGCAATGTTACTCGCGCCAAAGGATCAGCTTCTACGAATATGTCAACAAAACTTGCCACAGCAATAGCGGGAATCCCTATCATTATCACAAATGCAATAATAATGTACGCGAATTGCCAAATCAAATCCATCAAAGCCATACATTCTCACCATAAAATTTGGATTTGTAGTAATTTCCTAAAACAAAAATAATTAATAACTACTATTTTAAAATACAAGAAGAGTTATTTCATAAAGAAATATAAAAGAGCAAATAAACACAATATGCAATTATATAATTATAGTTTGTTTTAGTGATTAAAAATGCAAAAATCATCGCACATTGCAATGATATTCTTGGCAATAGTTGTTGTCATCATATATTTCCTACCGTGGTTTGAAGGAGCGGGATCAAAAACAACAGAATCAATTTTTGGTACAGTGACTGGAAAATACATGTTTTCCATAAATGGTTTTGGACACGGAGTATTTGAGCAATGGGTCGATTCAACATACTCTTCAGCAATTATCGATCACAATTATGGATGGTTAAATATCATTGGCACAATAATGTTAATAATTATAATCGTACTGAATATAGCAAATTATATTTATCCACTATACAAGTTCGCAAAGTATTTTCCATACTTGCAAATAGTACTATCTATGATTACATTTACTTTCGGCTTAATATTTGGAATAATTTTAATTACAGAGATTGGAGAAGTACGAATAACTTATGGCACAGATGTAAGCACAGTAACCTGGAAATACTTTCTGCATGTTTGTCGAGAATACAACATTGGATATGGATTAGGAATAGGATTCTTCGTATTTCTAGGTCTTAGTTTGCTACTATTAATATTAAGCTTAATTCAAATAAAGCACACAACAAGTTGAGTTTCTTTGTTTCTCCCTTTCTCTGAAATTGCATTGAATTTTTCCAAAATCCTGAACATTTGTTCAATTTTCTGAACATATTTCAGAATTCCTTATAAGTTTCAAAAGAGGAAAAAATTATATGAAAAACAACTAAAAGGTAAAAAGGAGAAAACTATCTAGCATTAGCTTGTCTTTCTAATACCCTTTGTGCAAATACAAGATTGTTGTTTATTTTCGTTTTCTTACTACCTCTTCTGGTTGCTAATCCAATTATAGCTACTACAATAACCGCACCTATTATTAGTGTCAACCATTTGTCACCAACTTCAACATTTCCAAGCTCGTTTTCCTCTTTCTCTGGTACTTTTACAGTAGTTTCTGCTGTTTCACTATACTTATTTTCTCGTATTTTAACAATGAGTTCCTTTCCTCGATAGCTTGAAATATCAAAGACTACTTTTCCTTCATAGTCGGTAATTCCATCTGCTACAATCGTGCTATTGTATATCAAAATTACAGGAATCTTTGGAACAGTAGTATTTTCATCATCTATCACTTTAACGATCATTGTATTTCCATTAATTGTTACATCAATTCTCGTAATCTTTTCTTTTAGTACGCTAACTATCATGCTTTTCTCATTAGCAACATACTTCTCACTATTAATTTGCACAATTATTCTATATGTTCCCTCAGGTAACTGTACCGTGAAGAATATTGCAGCATAACCTGTTTCATTTGTGGTTCCATAGCCAATTGTTATCCTGCTTCCATTAACTTCAACTTTCACTTCGACTTCAACTCCAACAGCTGGATGATTATCATCATCAATAACATGTATTATAATGTACGCAGTATCGCTGTACCTAAGCTCACTTATACCTGTAATCTCTATTTCAGCAGTTTCGGCAATTGCATTAAATGCAAATTCTTTTTCAGCTGCTTGGAAGTGTTCGCTTTCCTCTAATTCTATCTTGTATTTTACGGTTCCTACATTATTTACATATAATTTGATAATCGCGTTTCCTTGATCATCCAGCATTCCAGTAGCATTCAGAACCCATCCTTCAACATCATCCCAGTAGTATACTCTAAATGTTCCTCGAGGGACATTTGTGTCAATCATAAATGTCGCAAAATCACTATACACGAGAGTATCCTCAGTAGACATGCTTATAGTTGGAATCTGCTTAACGGTGATCGGACCAACTACTTTTTCTCCCTCATACTTTTCACTAACCACAACGAATCTCAAGTAAACGTAGTAATCAGCGTCATTTATTATTCCATCATTATTTAGATCACTTATGTTCCAAGTTCCAGTAAACTTGTAAGCAGTACCACTAATCACAGCACCGTACAGGAATATCCATTTTGGTGCAGGAACTTGCCAAGTATAGTATACGTTAATAATGTATGTTGTTTCTGGAACTTCACCAGTTATCATGTCTATGATATCGTATAATTGTATCTCATAGTATCCGGAGACATAAAGTGCATTAGGCACTTTAATATCAAAATCAATTGGATGCTTCAATATCCTAATCGTAAATGTTTTTCTGATGACTTCTACTTGGCCATGATACTCGATCATAATGCTATAATTACCAGGAGTACCTATACTCAATGGTAGGTTTCCTTCTCCATTCACAATATCGACTGTATAGTTTGTTCCGTTAAACATTACTATTGCATATCCATCTTCATCTAAATCGATGCTATCATCAACTATTATTGTTAAAGTAAATGTTCCCCAGTAGAAAGTATCGTTCTTTAAACTAATCGTAATCACTCCATGCAATAATTGCTTCTCAATTGTCACTTCCCCTTCATAATAGCCTCGAACCACTACCTTAATGTATACTTTGTCTCCAGCGTCAATGGTCCAAGCACTATTGATTATTATATCATTACCGTTAAATGTCACATTATGCAATAAATACCAAGTGACCTTATCTGGACTCCAGTATACTTCAAACCAGAGTGTCCTATTAGGAACTACATTTAGTATTTTGTCAGTAATGTTTTCGATCTTCAAAGTATAACTTCTATTTACAGCTATCACAGAAGATGTAAATAAGAAATAAAGTGGATGTCGCATAATCTTAATTGTAAACATTTTTCTAGTAATCTCAACCTGCCCATAGTAAGTAACTGTCATATTGTACTCTTCAGGTTCAAGCATCGTAAGCTTAAGTGATCCCCTACCATTTACAATATCAACAGTATAATTATTGCCTAACAATGAAACTACAGCATAACCATTCTCATCTAGATCCAGGGTGTCATCAACTATTATCGTAAGTGTAAACGAACCCCAGTAGAATGTTGTGTTAGAAAGACTAATTGTAATTGTTCCCCTCAATAACTGCTTACTAACTATAACTTCTCCACTATAGTAGCCTCGAGGGATTATCCTTAGGTAGACTATATCTGCATCAGTATCAATTGTCCACGCAGCATTTATAATCACATCACTACCATTGAAAGTAACATTGTGCAACAGACACCATGGACCATATTGGGAATCTGACCAATAAATCTCAAACCAGAGAGTTCTGTTTGGTATGAAGTTAGTAATATTATCTAGGACATTCGCAATCTCGATAGTGTACGATCTGTTGATAGCTAAGGTTGATATGTCAAGATCGTAACTCAAAGTGTGAGGCAGAATCTTAATCACAAAGATCTTCTTTATTATTTCCACTTGACCATAGTAAGTTACATTTACGCTGTATTCTCCAGGCTCAAGAATCGTTAGCTTCAGATAACCTTTTCCATTCACGATGTCAACAGTATACGATGTCGAATTGAATAATACAGTACAATAACCATTCTCATCCATATCCAATGAATCATCTACAATTATTTCAAGATTAATTGTTCCCCAGTAGAATTCAGTTTCAGCTAGATCTACGCTTATCTTTCCTCTAAGCACTTGCTTTTGAACTACTACATCCTCTCTCTCATACCATCCACAAACAACAATGCGCAAGTATACATAATTATCATTACTATCGATTACACCATCATTATTCAGGTCATTAATCGTCCAAGCAGATTTAATTAGAATTGCTGTTCCAGAATAACTAATGTTATGTAGTAGGAACCAAGGACCATTCCGAGTATAGCTCCAATAAATCTCAAACCAGAGAGTTCCAGATGGTTTAGTATTATCAAGTGCATCCAATATTGATGTTATGTTTATCCAATAACTTCTGTTTACAGCAATCGTAGAAACAGCATAATCGTAAGTCAGAGGATGCTTAAGAACCTCAAGCACAAATGTGGCATTCGTATCCAATCCATCACCTTGATAATATGTCGTATCAACTGTATATGTTCCAGGTGTTAAATAAATGTATGAAAGCACAGCAAATCCATTTGTAACACTAATACTATACAACTCTCCAGCGATAGAGATATTTAACCTACCATCCAAAGACCGACCAACAATATCAGTAACATTAAAGTATAGATCTACATGACCCCAATACACACTCTCGTTTAATAACTTTATTCTCACTCGAGGCTTGTAGTTCAATGTGTATGTAAACCATTCTGTATCCCAATAACTCATTCCTTGTGTGACCACTTTGATTATGTGTGATCCGGGAGTTAAATATGTTTCATTTAGTATGATACTAATGTTATACCAGCCGTCTGGAGAATAATATCTGTCCCAATAGTCATTTGGAGTGCCAAAACTTCTATTTAGTAATACTTCATCATCTAAATACACTACAAACCACTTCAACCCAGTAGGCCAACCTTGACCAGATACATGCGTACTAGCAATATCCAGTGAAATTATCAATACAAACTCTCCACTTGCGTAGATACTACCACCACTTTTAGTATTGTTAAGTAATGGATACGGATCATTATGCTCAACGGCAATAATATACTTAACTACGGCTTTGTTTCTTACTTCGTCCCATGCACTAAATGTTATAATGAAAATGCCACTTCTTATCGCTGGTTCTGTCAAATCCCATATACTTCCGTTTGTTGGAGTTGGTAATATTGTTCCTGTATAGTTCTCTTTGATTACTATCTCGAAATCATAATAGTCCTCCACACTATAGTAGAAATACCATTGACCACAAATTATGCTGTAGTTTCCTTTCCACTCACTCGGATTATCGACATCATAACTTTCTAGCCATATTCTTAAGTTTCTTGGTGGTGTCCAGTCGATTCTTACATTATTGCTCCAACTATTTTCATAACCAGCAGCATCTTTTGCGTAAATTTTTGCTTCATAATTTCCTTCTGCTATGCTTGTTATATTTACTTTTATGCTTATTCTCACCCAACTTTGATTACCATCAACGCGTACGCTAATCACTTTCTGGTTTAGTGTATTATAGCTCCACTCTATACCACTCCATGTAAACTCTATTATCCAGATCTCTTCCGTGGAACTTCTCAAACTAACATTTATGTATACTAGGTTATCGCCACTATCAGTTATTACTGCAGTTATATTAACTATGGGATACTCCCCGCCGTAGTAATATACGCTTTGATAGTAGTATCCATAATCGAACAAGTAGTTCGTAGTTTGCAAACTTGGTAATGCATTATCTAATCTAAATACATAATCTTTGCTATTGCTATTTCCTGCAAGATCAGATGTTACTACACTCAGAGTTAATGTATCACCATCCCAAATATTTTGTGTTTCTAGCCATACATACAGATATGTGCCATCATATATGTATCCTATTATTGACGGTGTTACATTTCCTGATTGTTTACCTATTAGGCTTAACGCTATTGTATCTATCTCATAGTTATCCGTTACTTCCACGCGAATTGTTACTCCCTCATGTTCAGCATCAGTTACCCAGTCTCCATACAATAATTGTGTCCATGTCGTCGATGATTCATTATTTGGTCCCCAAATACCGTGTGCCCATTCAGCATTTCCTATACTTGGCTTCGTTAAGTCAATGATTACTTTCTTTGTTCCCGTGGTTTGAAGACTATGTGTTGCGTCCCAGTATTTGATGTAAATTGAGTATTCTCCTTCTGCGTAATCTGGGAATTGTTTCGTTATTGTTTTCCATGTTCCGTCTGCGATCGTTGTTCCATTTGCTACTTTAATATTATTAATGTATATCTCCCAGTATATTGTGGATCCGGTAGAGTTTAGATAAAATGTTACTATTATTGTTGTGCTATTTTGATACATTGTGCTGGTATCGAAGGAAATCTTAACGGGGGAGTTGTCGATTTTGTATGATAGTACTACTTCTTTTCTATTTCCTGCTTTATCTATTGCAACTAGGGTTATGTTTAGCTTGTGTCCATCTTTCCATTGTGTTGTATCTATGTATTTTGATGTTGTATCGTATTTTGTATTATCAATAATCATGTATGTTTGATCTAAATAATTGTCACTTGCTGTGAATTCTATGTATATTGTTCCAGATATCCATGTGTTATCTTCTGGAGCTGATATTACCGTTATTGTTGGTTGTGTTTGATCAATTACAACAATCTTTTGCGGTGGATTGGATGGCGGATCGTGTGTTTCGTCTCGGTATTTAATAGTGATAATGTATACTCCCTCTGGATACACGAAACTCCTATTGATTAGTTGCCATGTTCCATTTGCTTCCGCAGTACCTGAATCCTTGAGGGTTTCGTTTATGTAAATCTCCCAGTAGATTGTCGATCCTGTAGAATTTAAGTAGAACATTACGACGATCACTGATGAATTTTTGTAGATAGTACTCGTGTCAAATATTATTTCTATTGGCGTGTTGTCTACGTATACTGTTGTGTTTTGCCATTTGTAATGTCCGGCCTTATCTATGTACTTTATGCTTATCAAGTGTTCTCCGTCTGGCCATAGTGTTGTGTCCCAATTATAGTTTATGCTGTTTCCTTGTGTTATTAGCTTGTTGTCGATGTACAATTCCATGTGGTCTGGGTATTTTTCATCTGTATTCCATGATGCGCTTATTGCATGTGTGCCTGAAATCCATCCGCTTGGTACGGTTGTTGTGATTGTTCCTAGTATTCTGTCGATTATTATTGTTATTTTGATTGATGTGTATCTTCCTGCCTCATCATATACATCTAAATATATTGTTACTTGACCTTGGAAGTCGCTTGGGATTATTGTGTTTAGATCTATGTGATAGTTTGTTTTTGGATTTGTATATGTTGCGTATGTGAAGTTTCCAGATCCTGTGTTGTATATTAGTTTTGCGTAATCGAAGTACAAGTCTGTGCATGTTATGTTTACATAGAGTTCCTCGCTGTAGTTTGATGGATAGTCGTCAAATCTTGCAATTGGATCGTGTAGATCTACGTGAATTATTATTTTTTGGTAATTCATGTTTCTTGCTTTATCATACGCAATAATTTTGATTTCATGATCTCCTTCTGCGAAATTCCAGGATAATGTTGTACTCCAATTCACACCATATACATATGTTCGTTTCCATACTCCATCGATGTAAACTTTTGCGGAATCTAGGTAAGAATCTGTTATATCCCAGGTTATAGTTATTGATGATGTTGTTATGTATGAATTATTAGCTGGCTGTGTTATTTTCACACTTGGTTTTGTTGTATCGATAATCACTTTCTTTGTTCCTGTTGTTACAGGAGAATGCGTTGCGTCCCAGTATTTAATGTAAATTGAATATTCTCCCTCAGGATATGTGTATTGCTTGGAAATCGTTTTCCACGTTCCATCTGCGATCGCTGTTCCTGAGTCTACTCTTACATCATTAATGTATATTTCCCAGTGGATGTCTGATCCCTTTGATTTCACACTAAATGTCACTTTTATTGTCGTTGTATTCTGATAAACCGTTGATGTGTCAAAAGATATTTCAACAGGAGAATTATCCACATATATTGTTATTGGCACGCTCTTAACGTATCCAAACCAGTCTTCTGCCTTAACATATAATGTTATGGATCCGTCTTGAAATTGCGTTGTGTCGATGGGGAAATTGTCACTTACTGTGTCTTGGTTACTATATGTATTTTCATCAATTACATTTCCATCATGTTCTATCCATACTCTCTGCACGTATGATTCATCCGATACATCGTAATAAACATATATTGTTCCCTTAACCCAGTCTGTTGGATATGAAACTGATAATGTTGGAGACTCTTCATCATGCACTATGTTCGTTATTTTAACAATCTTCCAGCAAACATCCGACCACATAGCAATGTAAATCGTACCCTCCCAATCAGGAGGAGCATAAATATTACCATTGTTGTCTTTAAAGGGAACACTATCTGTGGGCCTATTAGCAATTCTATCACCATCTAGTGGATAAACACCATATTCAGCGTATCCTGTACTTCCAGTATCAATGTAATATCCAACTCTAAAATCAATACTATTCGAAACATCAGGAGTTGCTGGTGAAACACCAAATATGCGATCATCTCTGTTTTTAACCCTTTCTCCTGAATCCTTCACTAGTATTCCACTCTCAGTTGTTACTGAAAATGACCATCCGGAGGGAGCATATACCGTAGGTACTTCCTCTGTATCAATTCCCCAGCTTGTGAGCCATGAATTGGTTGCACTTGACCAGGAGAAGTACTGTTTAATTCCGTTACTGTCGATATAATATGGAGTTCCTATGTCCCACTGCTTTTCAATTATTATCTGTTTAACAAGGTAAGTGAAATATGTATAATAATCAGCAGTTTGTATCGTATCATCCAAGTTACATATAAATTTTGCAGTATTTAGTTCAATTGTACTGTATAACTGGAGATACGTTTTACACTTATATCTTACTATAATGCTCACAGATGTGACTCTTATTCTTGCTTTTACACTATTATCAAAGTTATTTTCTGTCTTATCTCTTAGTTCAATTTGAACCTTGAAATTGCTTGTATATCCAGTAGCATCCTCATATGTAGTGCTAACGCTTTCTGCTGTTATGTCCGCACTGTTCGACGCTAACTCATTTCCATCTGCATCTAATATTCTTACATAAACAATGTTGGTATCTTCAATGGATTCCGCCGTCCATGATACCGATACTGTTATCTTCACTGCCTTATACTCATATGTCGCGACAAATTGTTTAGTTTCTACAATAATGTATCCGTCCCTAGCTCCTAGCAATGAATCAAAATCATCTGCCTCCAATTTAAACGGTACCCATGATTCTGTAACTTCGTTTCCATTGTCATCATACATCCATCCATTATCCGCAACAACTTTAATGAACTTTGCTTTATAACTTATCACTACGGTCATTGCTTGCCGGTCTCCAAAATACCGCAAATCGTAATTGATTGTGTTAATCAGATCATTTAATGATGTTCCAGATCCAGCCACGTAGTCTCTAGTTTTAAATACCACATCGTTCTCAGTGCCATACTCAGTTATTTTCTCTACCTTAATTATTTTCCCTCCTGTTAAAAATGCCCATTTAAGACTTTTTTCATTTAAAACCGCTTGAGATTTAATAGCCACGCTGGATACATTTTGTATGAGTGGTATCATTAATATTATTATGAATACTAATGTTGCAAGTCTCTTCATTTCCATCACTCAATTCTAATTTTTATATACTAGTAAATTTTAAATAGAATCCAAAAACATGATTTGCTACTTTAAATATGATTATGAAATAGTTACCTGATAATCTTCGTTTTTTTCTTCATGATAATTTGTAGATACATTTCCAAGAAACTGAACAAATGTTCAGAATTTTGGAAAGTTTCCTCGAACATCTTTAAAAACCATTTAACATAATTCCAATATTCGGGGAGAGCGAGAAAATCGCAATGAACCCCGTAAAAGGAGCAGAAAAAGAGGCCGTGAGGAAATAAAGAAACTCCCACGCAGGGAATTGAAATAAGCATATCGACTTTGGCCATGAGGAGATAGAGAAACTCCCATTTAGGGAATTGAAAAAATATAAAAATCAAAGGACTAGTTTCATCCTTAGTATTTTTTTGACTATTTCTTCTGCTTTTTGTTCAATTGTTTTTGGATCTTTTTGGGATTCTGCTATTTTTTCAAGTTCTTTGATTGCAATACTTCTTGCTAGTCCTTGTAGGTTAATATTTACTACTATGTAGTATTTTCTACTCTTAATCGGAATTATTATTTTCTTTTTGTCTTCTTCATTTATTTTTTCTACGATTTTGACGAATTTCATATTAATATCACCTTGTCTATCTCAATTGTGTGATCTCTCTCGAATTCGTTTAATAGTTTTTGACATTCTTTTATGATTAGTGTTAGTAGGGATAGTGATATTAGGAATATTATTATTTCTCCTGCTGTTGGTATTGCTTGGTGCACAAATGTAAATAGTGTTATGAATATTGCTTCTGGTATTATTAGTAAGAATTGTAGTTGGTCGTATTTTATTAATTTTTTTGATACATATTTTGAGAAAAGCAATATTTTCTCTAGTCTTTTTTCTACTGATGCCATTAGGGTTCCTGTTAGTATTGCTAGTGCTACTAACAATATTATTAGTATGGCGATTAGTCTTACTCCTAAGGAGCTTCCTGCTATGATTATTACTATTATATTGATTATTGATGTTAGGAATGTTCTTCTGATCGTCCATGTTGGTTTCATGTACGCTATTATGTATGCTAAAGCTGCTGCTAATGGTATTATCCATATGCTTAAGTAGAGTCCAAATAGGATTTGAGATATGTCCTTTGTTTTTTCGAATAGTTCTATTACGCTTTCTGCTTGCACTATATATTCTATCGATGTGAATATTAATAAGAGGGTTCCTGATATTATCAGTGCTACTCCAATGATTTTCTTATAAGGTGCTTCTAAGAAAATTTTCTTGAGAAAATGAGATATATAAAATTGGCTCAATCCTAAGCAAATTAGGTATAGTGCTACAACTGTGTTTGCAACGATCACGAGCATCATAAACCACCTAGAATCGCTTTTATTAGAACATTTTCATCTAGTGTCACATATGGTTTTCTTTCTGTGATGCGGTATATTCTCAATAGTATTTGTTGCAATTTCGGTTTAAGAGCAATAAAAGGTGCTACTAATTCTCTGCTTAGCACAAATAATCCAGTAATTTCTTTATCTCTTATTTGCTTTGATACAATTGCTATTTTACCGATTTCCGTCTCTAGCATGAAATTTCCTCCTAATTGTGCGCTGTACGATGATAAGAGTTTCTTTATTGCACTCCAGAATGCTGTTATAAGATCGATACCTATGTTAATGTCTCTAGTTACTACTGCTTTTCTGATAAAGTTAACTATATCCTCTGGAAGATCTCGTCTAGTATATTCTGCAATAGTTATATCATCCTCGAGGATTCTAACTGCTAAAATTGGAAACACCATTGGTATTTTAGCACCTATGGCGTCAGCTATTGCTTTCAAAACAGGGTATATGTTGTATGTTGTTTTTGCAGATATTGGAATTACAGCGGCTGGATTAAAATTCACTCGTCTTATACTAAGGAACACATCATTTACGGCATTTAGATCATAGTTAACTAGGTCCATCTTGTTAACTATCACAATAACATTTTGCGGATGTATGTAATTCCCAAGCACCTTGAACAATTCACCATTATATGTTTCATTTCTTGTAATATCGACGAAAAAAAGTACTAAATCAACTTCTTTAATTTTTTTGAAAATCCTTTTGAAGTCCTTTGGAGACACTAACAAATGCCCAGGGGTATCAATGACAATAAGTAGTAGGTTTCCAATTTTCACACGATATTTTTCAAAATACATTGTAGGTATTGGCTCTTCAGGAAGTCCAAAATGCTTGCCAAGTACTGACAACGCCTTCATAAATGTTGTCTTCCCTACTCCGGTCATTCCTAATAATGCAACTCTCTTCATGTTTAACCCCCCATAGATTATTAACTTACTAAAATAATAAGTTATTAATTTAATAGATTATTAAGATGATAAATTATTAACTTAATAATGTTTGATTACAATGTGTTTGATTAGTTTTGGAGTTTTTTCTCGATTTATTTCATGAACTATGAGTTCTTCGTATACTTCGTCTATGAACTTTTTGTTAATGATGTTTTTAAACTGGAAATTGTATGGGGTTTCGAATCCACTTGGGATGTGACTTAATTCCTTTATTATTTTTGTTAGATCTATCTCCTTATCAGAGTATACTTCAAAGATAGCGGAGGTTCCGAAGTCATGTATGATTACGAAGTATCTTACTCCTGGGTATAATTTAGACATTACTTCATGGAATGCGTTCATTGCTAATACTTGCCCCCCTGCTTTAACCGTCCCACCTGTTATTCCTTCTAGTTGTTTATTTAGCGCTTTTGAATAGCCTAAGTTTACTTTTGCTTCTGCACGTCCTAGCACTTTGAATTTTGGAGGAAATTCTGGATTTACTACTTGAATTAAGTCCCACAAGCCTATGTAGTTTATCAGTAATAGATCTCTTAGACTAGTTACGACGATGTATCCGATATCTCCTTTCTTTGCTTTCCAAATTGGTAGTATTTTTTCTGTTCTTTTAATTCCATCTTGGGTTATTTCCACTATATTTATGAAGAATATCGCTGGATCTGGAACTTGTTCAAGGATTTCAATATCGTCTGATGATATTGCAGCTATGCCTAGAATTTCGCTTGCAGCATAGCAATTAACAACTTTGCCTAATTTAACTCCTTTTTCTTTCATCTTGTTTTCAATTGCTTTAATGATTCCCTTAGTTAATACGCTACCTGTGAGTGCTAAATCTACTGTTTCTGCTAGAGCTTCAGGAGGTAAGTGTGTTAATGCTGGAAAAATGTGGCCTAGTAATGTAAGTATTTTTGCTACGGGAAATCTTGGTGTAATTTTTTGTTCACAAATTTGCTTTATGAATAAGCATTGGGCTTTTCCTCCACACAAGTTTATTATTTCAGCTCCTATTGAAAAGTAGACACCTGATGTTGCATGTGGAGACGAAGCTATTAAAAGCATTCTGTCAAATGCGTTTATTTTGTTAAATATTACGCGGAACGATTGGAATCCTAGGATTACATCATCTAAAGTTAGTGGAATTGTCTTAGGTTTTCCAGTAGTACCACTAGTTTTTTGATATGCTATGACATTTTCTATTCTCAATTGTGGTATTTTCTCGAGGATTGGAAATGATAATAACTCATTGATTTCCTCAATCTTATGTCTCTTGTAGAATTGTTTGTTCCAAGCTAGAGATAATTTTTCATTTATCACATTAATCCAGTAATCTTTCCATTCTTCAATATTCCAATGTTTCGTTATTTCATTCCAAGTTTTCATTCTTTCGCAAATTCTAATAGCGAATTCTTTAGAAATCATCTTTATAACCTACATTTAAAAATTAAGGTTTTTATAGATTTTGATT
>Ga0180301_10001398_pt1 | contig 19086 bp, 15 predicted proteins | sample GuaBasSediGuay16_FD_121797 | JGI IMG/M metagenome (GOLD analysis project Ga0180301, IMG submission 121797) | Subseafloor sediment microbial communities from Guaymas Basin, Gulf of California, Mexico - Guay16, Core 4569-2, 12-15 cm | ecosystem: Environmental > Aquatic > Marine > Hydrothermal... | reverse complement strand
TTAAATCTGTGTGCGCTGAAAGCGCCTCCTTAACTTTAGGCACTTTAGTTCACTTTAGGCACTCTTGGCTTGGTCACTGTGGCCCCCTTTGAGGGGGCTAAGCCAAGGCCGGGTCCTCTGGGCCAGGATCTTTACTTAGGAGATCCCTTAGTTTATATGATAGCTCTTTGATATCAAAGGGTTTTTGAATAAAGCCATTACAGCCACGGTCCAGTATCTCGTCTGCTTCGCCTTCAATGCTGTATCCGCTCAAAAGCAGGACCTTGATGTCTGGATTGATCTCCTTTATCCTGTCATAGACTTCTCCACCACCCATTTTGGGCATGACCATATCAAGCAGGATTATGTCGATCTCATCCTGATTTTGCTTATAAATCTCTATAGCTTCTTTTCCGTCCCTGGCAATAAGCACCCTGTAGCCCATGGCTTCCAACAACTCCCGGCCGACTTGCCGGACTGGCTCTTCGTCGTCCACCAATAGGACCGTTTCGGTTCCCCTGATGATGTGATCAGGCGTCTGGACAGCTGCTTTCTGGGCCTTTTTTCCTGATGCAGGCAGATAAATACTGAAAGTGGTCCCGTGCCCTTTCTTGGAATCGACATCGATATATCCGCCGTGACCCTTTATAATACCGTAAGCAGAAGCCAACCCAAGACCGGTCCCCCGGCCCATCTCCTTGGTTGTAAAGAACGGATCAAAGATGCGCATCCGGGTCTGTTGGTCCATGCCCATGCCTGTGTCGGTCACCGTTAACACGACATAGTTGCCCGGCTTTGGATCATAGAGCTTGCCCCTCATATCCTCGTGGGTCGTGTTTTTGGTTTTCAAGATGAGATCTCCGCCACCAGGCATGGCGTCTGCAGCATTTACAAACAGATTCAAAAGCACCTGCTCTATTTGCCCGTGGTCTGCCTCTATCGTAAGTAAGTCTTCGGCAAGCTCTCGATGAATCGTAATCTCCTTTTTGGCCCTGCCAAACGTATCAGAGGCCTCTTCCACCAATTGGTTCAGGTCAATGGGCTTGACCTCATATCTTCCCTTTCTGGCATATCCAAGGAGGTGCGACGTTAGCTTGGCGCCGCTTTGAACCTGCTTTTCAATGCTCCTTAAACGTTCATAGTACGAGTGCGTGGCGTCCATATTCATAAGCATCAATGAGACATTTCCCTGGATACCCATAAGCAGGTTGTTGAAATCATGGGCAATACCACCAGCCAAGGTGCCAATGGTCTCCATCTTTGAGGCTTGTTGGAATTGGGCCTCTAAGCGTTTTCTTTGGGTAACATCGTTTAGAATAATGATCATAGATGCATGCGCTTCATCTGCGACCGGCGAAATGTTCAATAAAACGTCCTTACCATTTAGTGTGACAGACGCATCGTCCGCTGTTTTTTCTGGTGTACTGCGTATCGCAGCACCCAGCAAGTATTGAATCCTTTGGCGATCCATCTCGCCAAAGAGCTCGATGAAGTTAGAGCCCAACAGATTTTCCTCGGATGTACCAATCAATGAGATGGCACTCGGGTTAGCATAAACGATTCTTGCCTCAGGCGTGATTTCCAGAATCCCTTCAGACATACTTGCCAAAGTGACTTCAAAATGCCTTCTTATAGACAGCAACTCCTTGGCAACGTGCCGGGCAGTGATATCTTCAAGTCCCACGATTTCTTCCTTGAAGTCGCATGAGGTCCCCGGGTCCAATTGATCTAAAACGGCATGAACGTGCCGGGCCATTTTGTTAAACGGGCCCTTAGCAATACATGCATTCGCGCCCATTTCAGCTAGATTCACCTCATGTTCTGCTGCAACAGCCGACAGGATAATAATGTAAAGGTCCTTCAGTCTGGGTATCCTGCGAATAACCTGACACAGCTTCTCGCCACTGATATTGGGCATGATCAGGTCAACAAACATGATGTCCGGCGTCTCGGTCTTCAATATATCCAGCGCGGAAAGGCCGTCTTGTGCTGTCAATACCTGATGGCCCTCTTTTACAAGCAGGTTTGTCATGAATTGTAATATGAGCGGATGGTTATCTACGACCAGTATCTTCTTCATATCGCAGGCTCCTTTCGATTCGCTTTGTTGCCCAGTCGCTGGTTATTTAACACCATGTCAACTGAAACAGATATTTGGAACCTTTGCTGTTAAGAGTGCCAGGTGAGTTTTTCGTGTTAAGCAGAGACAGAACAAAACCACTGTTTTGAATATATATCATCTTTATTTAAGTTAAGCACGTCCTATGCCAATTGATTCGGCTTACACCATGTTGTAGAGGCAGGTTCAGAATTGGCACGAAGTTTGATAAACTAATAAGGAGAGATGTTCCTCCGAGGTGATGGGCAATGAAGGTTTCCTATGAGAAACGAATCGGCTCTCAGCCGTCCCAATCCCTGCCAACCCATTCCACTGGGGTCAGGGAAAATAGCAACAAAGATGTTAACCCATTTAATATGTTGCTAAAAGATCGTATTGAAACCGCTGATACAAAAAACCTTCTTTCTCCAGAAACATTGCCCCTGGATCCGGATAGGCTCCTGCAACTGGTTCAGATGATTCAGATACAGATGAACCATCATTTATGCCAGGTACTCGGAGAGACCCAAGATGATACCCTGATCTGTGGCCCTTCACATCCCTGGATGGGCTTCCGCGGCATGGATCATTTGCCGAAATCATCAGTGTCAAAAATCCAACACTCTTTCCGAAAAACAGGGACGGTGAGATACCATGATATTGATCATATCATTGACCATGCCTCAAAGAAATATGATGTCGAGCCCGATTTAATAAAGGCCGTTATAAAAGCTGAAAGTAATTTTGATCCCCGTGCCACCTCGCCCAAAGGGGCCATGGGGCTTATGCAGCTTATGCCTGAAACGGCCAAAGAGCTGGGCGTCAAAAATCCCTATGATCCTGTTGAAAACATCATGGGGGGGACTCGCTTTTTGAAGAGCCTCCTGAATCGGTATGATGGGGATATCCCGCTTGCACTGGCAGCCTATAATTGGGGGATGGGTAATGTTGAAAGACACCCCGGCAAGTTACCTCGAGAAACCCGAACCTATATTGCCAGGGTCAATGATTATTATCGTGAGGCTCAATCATAGCCACTCGTCTTTAAGGGCCCTTTACAGGCTGTTCCAAATCACGACGATTCAGGTTTCAGCCCTGCAAAGAGATGCCCCTTGACGGCCTATGCCAGGTACCCGGCTGTTTGGGCAACAGCCTGTTTATGCTTGACCCGAATTGGTTGATGGGGGATGTATAAAAGGGCACGCGGGAAGCCTATTTAAGAGAAGACACTTCCTTCTCAATATCCTCAGGATCGGATGCGTTGTACATAATAATGTTTTTTAGATGAATATAGCTGTCAAGATCGATAGAATCAAACGCAACCCCCAACCCGGATGCATCCTGACGTTTTATGACCCCCTTTACGGTTAGGGCAAGCTTGGTGGATGTGCCTGTGAGCAGGATCTCTATGTCACACGGTGTTCCCACAGGAATCTTTTTTTCCGTATTAACGAAGATGCCTTTCATGCTGATGTCTTTCGAGTTTGCTTCTGCTACGATTTCCGACTCATCTGTCTTTAAGATGACCTGCGTCCTAAAATGAACTCGTGTCTTTTTTCTTTTCTCCTCATCCATCTCCTTTAACCCTCCACTTTGTCTTTTTATAAGACCCTGTCTACGAGCCCATCCTAATATTATTAATACTTAGAGGCTTTCAGCCAAAACCGCAAGGTCAATTCTGTGTTGCATGGGCTGGAGCAAACAATAGAGACGACCTTTCATCAATCCGAGCATTTGGGCTCCTTCCTGCCGCACAAAGGCCCGTACGGACAATATTGGCAGGCCTTCTGTTGCCTGGCATAATCTGAGGCAGGGTAAGGCTCTGCCCTGAATTGACCGGAAGCAAGCATCTTGCCTAAGCTTGCCACTGCTTCTTGCCACCGCTTCAGGGCCTGGTCCCAGCTTTCCCCTTTTGGCGTAAGCTCTTTATGGGTAACCCCAGATGGGGTTTTGAGGGTTATATATCCGCCGGAGACCTGCACGTTCGGTCCGGGCTCTTTTCCGATTTCAACAACCCGGTGCGCTTTGGCGGCTTGGACATAAGCCGGGATCTGGGGGTCAATAAGGTATTCAACCACAGCCTCCCTGCTGGGATGTTCTCCGCTCTTGTAGTCCCACAAGATGAAGCCCTTATCTTTGTGATAGTCGATCCGATCGATTCGGCCAGCAATAGAAAAGGGCCAGTCAGGAAATGTAAGACCTTCAAAAGAAGATTCCTCACTTAGCCAGCGCCAGCCTTCATCAAGCCGCCGTAATTCAAGATCCAACCACTGCATCAGAAGGCCCGGCACCCTTTTGTCCCCCAGCCATCTGCGGTGTTCCACCATCCAGCCGTGCCGGTCCAAAGCATCTTTGCCCATGCGGCGAGCCTCAGTGAGAGCGGATGACAGCACATCGTCTGCACACGCTTTGAGAAGTACCTCCATAGCCGCTTTGCCCGTTTTTTCAACCAGGCCTTTATCACGACACCCACGGGTGAACAGGGCCAAGACCTTGTGGAGGCGGTTTCCGCGGTCCAGGGGCGAGATGCCAACCACGAGTTCATCGAGCGGAAAGACCTTCAAGATGAATTCCGCATAGAAGCGGAAGGGGCAGGCAAAGGCCGCAGAGAGCTGGGAGACAGAAACGGTTTCGGGAAGAATGTGACCTTCAACAGGGAGATCAGCTGGCGGAAAAACCGCTGGGCGTTCCAGTCCCTTCTTGGCCCTGTGAAGCCAGGCTGCGCGGGCCCAAACCCCGTCTGGTGCATTCCAAAGATCGATCACATGGTGTGTCTCTTCAGGCACAGCCTGTGCCCAGAAGGGGGATGGCGCAAGGGGTTCGGCCGCATCTTCCTCTGGCCGGATCAGCGTGACATCACGGGCGCATGCAAGAAGGTGGCCGAAGGCCTCCTGAGCAAATCTGAACTGACTTTCTGCTGTTGCCCCCTGGACCCGTTGACGCTCCCATGGGTCGAGAAAAGGAAGCGGACGAACAGGCCTTGGCAGACTGCCGGCCGAAAGGCCAAGGATATACAGTTTTTCAAAGCTAAGCCCTCTGGACTCTATGATCCCCAGGACCTGAATACCTGCTTCCTCACTCCCCTGGATGTGCACCAGTTCCCCTGAGAGGAGGTGTCGCACAACGCCCAAGAAGTCCGTAAGGCTCATAGCCGTTGTTTTCAGGTCTTCCTGGATGCGGTGCAATATGGTCTTTAAGTGCTGCCAGGCACCTATGTCGGCCTCATTTGTCGCTATTGGAAAGCCCATCACATTCCAAAATGTTTCCAGGGTGCGGACCCAGTCCTTACCCGTGCGTTCCGATTCCTGGGCAAATGCGCTGAGGGCGGCCTCAAGCGTTGGCTTGCCTTGGTTCAGGCGTGTAAACAGCTCAGGGGATTGATCTGAAAGTGTCTGCAAGAGAGAAGAAAGGCCACCATCCAGACCTTGTTTGCGCCACACGCGATCTGCCTGTGCGATGCGATCCCTGCCTGTGGCCCATCGGCCATAATAAGGTGAAAGGGCTATGGAAAGCAGCAGGGTGCGAGCTTGGTCTTCTACCCAGAAGCGCAAAGGGAGAAGTCCTGCTTGAATCAGGGATCTTTCCAGCAAGGGGGTGCCTATGGAGATGTTATAAGCGGACAGGCCCTGATCAAGCGGCTTTCCCATGATTTCACTAAAAGCCTCTTTGACATACGGTGCATAGCTTTCCGTATCCGGGATGACCACCCCGATTCGGTTTAAAGGCATGGTGGAGGCATCCATAACCAATTGCCGGGTTAACCATGCCACTTCCTGTTTTCGGTTGGGCATTACCACGCCCACGATTTTTTCGGGGGTACCTGTGGGAAGGTCAAAGCGCCTCACCCTACATACGCTCGCCAGGCAGTCAAAGAGCGCCTCTTCAATGGGAGCAGGGGCTTCAAAAGCAGCCAGGGCGATAGCTTCTGGCGGCCGCACCGCGCCTTTTTGGATGGCCCGAGCAAGGTGTACAGGCAAAAGGGCCGGGTGAAAGCCCTTACTATCCCTGGCCAGCCCTTCAAAGGTCTGTATGATTTCCCGGCGCCATGCAAGGAGCGGTGTAGCAGGTATGGGTGGGCCTTCAGGGGAAAGACCGTGTCGGACCACGACCGTATATGTTGCATCCAGGGCCTGAAACAGCTTCAGATCGGGCAGGAATGGCTCAGGGGGTGGCACGCGGCTTGATGCTTCCTTCCACAACGCAAGACAGCTCAAGTACGATAACGGACGTGTTGAAGGCCAAGTCATGTTCCAGGTTTTCCAAACCCAGGCATTCAGGGTCAAGATCTCTGGCGATGCCCAGCCCGTCTTACTGGCGGCCATTTGGGACTCCCTGTATCGGTGTTTGAGGTGACGGGCAAGGCGACCCCCAGAGGTGAGGATCAAGGTGCCTGGCTGGCACTGAGAAAGGAGTGCGATCTGGAAGTCATTATTATTGTGATAGACCATTGGGAATTGTGCCGAAATTATTGAAAATAAGCGTGGGACGTCTTGACAAATCGCTTTTTTTTACATTACAGTCCTGCGCACTATTGTTCCTCACCACAGAGGCACAGCGCACGGAGAAGAAATTTTTTTGTTTGCCGGGAGACCCCGTGAACAGCGCCTTCTCCGGGGCAGGCGGCGGCAAACAAAAAGCATCAGTCCGCCGTAGGCAGAGCAAAAATCATTGATTTTGCCCATCGTGGTTCCGGATGGGCAAAAAAGCAAAACCCCCAGTGTCTCCATGGTGAACCATAACAGCGAGCGCATTCTCCACAGGAGAGCTAACGCTGCCCCTGCAGGTTCTGCCTGACGGCAGTGCTTCGCGGGCTGCAGGGAGCTTCAATTAACACCCGAAAGGTAATAGCAACAATGGCGAATTTCTTGGTTACAGGCGGTGCCGGATTCATCGGTTCGAACATTGTGAAGACACTTCTGAATCGAGGGGATACAGTACGCGTCTTGGACAATTTTTCTACTGGGAAACGTAAAAACCTCAACTTTAGCGGAATGTCCGCTGAGCGCGTGAATAACCTGGAGACCCTGGAAGGCGACATCACAGACCTAGCCACTTGCCGTCAGGCAATGGACGGCATCCAATATGTACTTCACCAGGCCGCGATACCTTCGGTCCCAAGGTCTGTCGCTCTTCCCATTGAGTCAAACAATGCCAATATTAATGGGACCCTTAACCTTTTGGTGGCGGCACGAGACGCAGGCGTAAAGCGGCTGGTCTTTGCGTCTTCATCGGCCGTGTATGGGAATGCCCCAGGGTTTCCAAGGAAAGAGACAATATCCCCTGCCCCACTTTCACCGTACGCCGTCCAAAAGCTGACCGATGAACACTACCTTCGCGTTTTTTATGAGCTTTACGGCCTTGAGACCGTATCACTTCGATATTTCAATGTGTTTGGCCCTCACCAGGACCCGGATTCAGAATATGCGGCCGTGATTCCTCGGTTCATCAAGGCGTTTCTCACAGGCACCCGGCCAACCGTGTATGGGGATGGTGAACAGTCCCGTGATTTCACCTATGTGGATAATGTCGTTTATGGAAACTTGCTTGCGGTTGAGGCCCAGGATGCCCCGGGCAAGGTCATGAACCTTGCCTGCGGCGGCCAGCTTACCCTGAACCAGCTCTTAGCCCTCTTGAGAAAGATTACAGGCTCGGATACGGAGGCCATCTATACGGATCCCAGGCCTGGCGATGTCCGCCATTCCTGGGCGGATATCACGGTGTCCGAACAAGTCTTGAATTACAAAACCCAGGTCCCCCTTGAAGAGGGCCTGCGCAGGGCTGTAGATTACTTTGGGACTGTGTTTCACACTTAGGTCATAAAAGTAGCAAAGGGTTGAGTGGCTGTCAAAAGAAAAGGTGGTTGAGGCTCTTGCGCAACATCTTTTCCTCGTTTGATTGACCATTTTTGAAGATTCTAAGTTTGCTTCGCTAAGAATTTTTGGCAAAAATGGCCAAAATGGAGTCGTCAAAGGGTTTTGAAATAGCTTGTAGTAAAAATGGTCAAAAATCACTCGTCCAAGACATTTTGCAAGAACCTTGGTTTAGATAATACAATGATAGTGAGGGGCTAAAGGTGGTCAAGAATGATGAAAGTCTTTAAATATCCATCAGCGGCTGCCCAGAAGCGACTGGATGCCATCGTGAACCGGGACCTTGCCTTCAAGGCCAGGGATCTTCAGGCTGTTAAAAGGATTCTGGCCGATGTTCGAAAAAACAAAGACAAGGCCTTGATTGGCTATATTAACCGCTTTGATGCGCCCAAGCTCACGGCCGGAACGCTGAAGGTCACAAAGACAGAGTTTAATCAGGCCCGTAGTCGGGTGGATAAAGGGTTTCTCAGAAGCCTCAACAAGGCGGCAAAACAAATCGAGGCCTTTCACAGGCATCAGGTTGAGCAATCCTGGTTTACGACGAATGTTGACGGCACAATGCTTGGGCAAATGGTTAAACCTGTTGATGCTGCTGGTGTGTATGTGCCGGGCGGACGAGGAGGGGAGACGCCCCTGGTATCCTCGGTCCTCATGGGTTGCATCCCTGCCAGGATCGCAGGGGTAAAAAATATTTGCATTACCACCCCCCCGACCAAGAGCGGCGAGGTAAACCCGCACGTACTCGTAGCCGCCCAAAGGGTTGGCGTGGATACCATCTACAAGGCCGGAAGCGCCTGGGGCATTGCGGCATTAGCTTATGGCACCGAGACGGTTCCCAAGGTGGACGTCATTGTCGGGCCGGGAAACATTTATGTGACCCTTGCCAAAAAGATGGTGGCTGGCACGGTGGGGATTGACATGGTCGCAGGCCCCAGTGAGATCCTGGTCATTGCCGATGAAAAGGCAAGCCCGGCCTATGTGGCAGCCGACCTTCTATCGCAGGCCGAGCATGACCCGCTTGCCTCTGCCGTCCTGCTGACAACGTCTGCCCGGTTGGCCAAGGCCGTGTCTGATGCCGTCGCGGAGCAACTCAAAGCCCTTCCGAGAAGGGCTATTGCCGAGGCTTCGATCAAGACGTATGGGGCTATCATGGTCGTACCCGATCTTACAGCCGCCTTTGACCTGGCCAACCAGATTGCCCCTGAGCACTTAGAGCTTCAGATTGAAGAACCCCTCCAGTACCTTGGCCGTATTCAAAATGCAGGGGCGGTCTTTCTCGGGCCTTATACACCTGAGCCTGTTGGAGACTACATCGCCGGACCAAACCATGTGCTCCCAACAGCCGGCACCGCCCGGTTTGGCTCAGCCCTTTCCGTGGATCATTTTGTCAAGAAGACCAGTGTTGTTTACTATGCTGCAAAAGCGCTAAAAAGAGATGCTTCCGACATTATCCGACTGGCAGAGATTGAGGGGCTGGTCGCCCATGCCAGGGCTGTGAGGATCAGGAAGAAAAGATAAAAGCGTTTTCACCTGTTGCCTGTCTGCGAATACAAAACCGACCTTAAGGATGTTCAATGCCAACTGGAGCCTGTGGAATCAACTGTGATACTTGCAGGCTGAGTCTTTTGGCAATCTGTTCCACGTGCGGACCGGGCAAGAGCTTGGAGGCACAAAAAAAGGTTGCTGCGCAACTGAGGATATTGGGCGCTCCATGCCCTATGCTTGCATGTGCCATAGAAAATCGTGTGGACTATTGTCCAAGAGACTGTGACAGATTCCCCTGCGATCAATTCAAGGCAGGGCCTTATCCTTTCAGTCAGGGATATTTGAATATGCAAGAAAGGCGCCGCAGGGAAAGGCCCACGGCCAAGATCCCTTGTGGCGATGTTCCGAAGGTGCCATCTGAGTACTGGGAGGATCTCAAGCGCAGGGATCTCAATGTCCTCTGTGGGAACGCCCTGGCGAGAACCTATCCCCCCGATGGCATACGCCTTTCTTTTTTGGGAAAGGAACTCCTAATTGACAGGAAACATCGTCGCCTGTTCCGTCTCAGCGGTGGTCACTGGGACGACATAGACGCTCCCCTTTTGGAATTACTCTGCTTGGTGTATCTGCTCAATGTAGGTCCTGAGCCGGTTTGCGATGAGATGATCAGTGTACATGAACTCAAAGAGGCCCTTTTTTTTCAGGGGCCACATGAACTCAAGGTCCGGCCCCTGCTGGAGCGTTACGGCAACGATCTGGATAGTTTCAAAAGCGTGGCACAACGTCTGGGCGGTGAAGTCTTGGATCTGGCCGATGTTGCATACAAGGTTTGGGCCTTCCCCAAAGTGCCCATTTACTACCTGTTCTGGGAGGGAGACCAGGAGTTCGAACCTCGCCTCTCTATCCTCTTTGACCGGTCTATTGAGCACCATCTGTCAGCAGACGCCATCTGGGGACTTACAAACCTGGTGTCAGATACGATGCTCAGGGGAATCAAAGGGAATGACGTTGTGGCCTAAAACCAGAGGTCCCCAATGTCGATTGACCGGCCTCAACAATGACACCCCTGACGGTTTTCTGACGTTTGAGCAATAGCCTGTCAGAAAAGGGCACACACAAAGGGTGCCAGTGTCGAGCCCTTGCCATGCCAAACCCTTTCCTGTCCCGAATATTTCATGAATAAAGTCGATCCCCTTCACAGCAAGCACCAAAAAAAGCAAATTGGTCACCACACGGATTCGTGGCTGCAGATGTTCAAACTTTTTCGGCTTAAGTTTTGCAAAGTGTTTAATGTTTAAAAAACTTTTTTGGCTTAAGTTTTGCCGAAACAGTGTCGATAAAAACGTCCAGGTGAAGACCGGATCCACGGGGCTTGCTGCAGGGAGCTTCAATCGACCTGTTCAAACATTGTTTTGATCAATTTCACCTGGCTTATACATAGAAAGCGTTAATGCCTGCCTAGATTTTAAGCAAAACCAGCATCAGCCTATGAGTATCCGAGCCACTGTTAATTCAAACCAGCTCATCCTGGGCTTTGGGGCCCTTGTCATCGGCCTTGTGGAATACGTGGTCAGCCGACCGGCCGATTCCACCTACCTGGGGAAAATGATCGGAGCGCTTGCTGGAGATTTTCCTTTCAAAATGGATATCTTTGGCATTTTTGGCGGGGTTGTGCCTGAATTTGTCCACCCTTTTTCCTTCGCCCTGATCACCATGGCCATATTTCCCCAGGCAACCAAAAAGGTCCGGGGCATGATCTGCCTGTTTTGGCTTTTCATTGAACTTTTTTTTGAGGTGGGCCAGTGCTGTGGCCACCAGATCGCCCAATACATTCCAGAGGTTTTCGGCCAGTCATCCATTGTCTGTAGCCTGAAGAGCTATTTTATCAACGGGACCTACGATCATCTGGATGTCCTGGCCATATTTCTCGGCATTACAGTAGCCTATATAGCCGGAGAACACACATCGAAAGGAGGGAATGATGATGACGCGTTTATTTCCTCGAAAAGAGGATGTCAAAAATTTGAAACAAAACCGCAGGCCCTGGTCCTGGAAACAGGCCCTTAAATCTTTCTTGATGGTGGTCGTCGTCCTTGCAGGCCTTTGCTCCATCATCGCCACCGGTGGCGGCAGCAGTGGCAGCGGCAGCAGTAGCAGTGGTGGGACCGTATCCGGATCAGGAAAATAGAATAGAAATGAAACTTGAAGGGGAGGTGCTAATCATGAAGTTTATCAGGCTGTACATACCGGCCATATTCATCATGATATTGGTCACAGTCTTTTCTTTGCCAATATCAGCACAGGGGGCCGCCTTGACGCCTGGCAACAGTTATACCGTCTCCCTCCAGGGGGTGAATAGTGACGGAACTTTGACAGGAGATCTGGGCATAGGCACCACTGCCGTGGCAGATGCGAACGGTAAGATAACGTTCACGCTCTCAGGTAGCGTGCCGACGGCCGCTTCATATAATTTCCTTCTTGTTACCGTAACAGATGGCACAATTACGAGGAAGTCCGTCATACCAGCCCCGGCAGCAGGTGGCTCAGTCAACCTGGGCGTTTCTGAGACGTCTACTGCCCAGGCCAATGCCCTGATATCTGCATTCGAGGCGATCGGGAGCGACAACCCGCTGATGGCGGCCATCATCGTGCTGGCCTGCCGTTCCGCTGCCTTGAATGAATACGAGGCCAAATTTATTGCTGTGGCAATGAGGCAGGGGGTTTTGGGACCTCAATCGTGGCTTACGGACAAGTATCCAGCAACAGCGGGCCACGGCCTGGTCCCCTACCTGGAGGGTAAAGGCTATAGCGCCACGGATTTGAGCAACTTTTACAGCGCAATACAGAGCCGGTTTTATCAAATCACCGCATTGATGAAAGAATCGGTGGATAACTACTTTGCCAACGCCAAAGATGCTACTGAGGAAGCAAAGAAAAGAGGCGAGGCAGCCGGAAAAGTCATGGACGTGCTGGTTGAGGCTGCTGATGCGGCAAGTATCGATCCGGAACACTTTCTCAACGGCTTTCCCGAGATGGGGTTCGTGATGCAATACCTGGGGCAATATATAGATTACATATTGGGCTTAATAGGTAACGGTGGAGACGAGCTTGCTACGGCCAATGCATGGTTGAACGAACATTTTGGCATCACGGTAACCAGTAGCGCTGATTTTGATGCACAGTTTCCCATCCTGGATCAAGTTGAGAGTAGTATTGGAAGCAGTATGCAACAGGGGGTCATGAAGGCCAAGGCCAAGGCAATGATAGAAAAGTATGAGGATGGCCTTGTCACCCTGAATGCGACCGCGTCGCAGATTTCCAGGTTCACAGAGGCAACCACAAGGTTGACCAACACAATGATCTCGTGTTTCCAGGAGTTTGATGAAATATTTGCCAATTGCGATCCTGACGATCCGAATACCATGCCAAGTAAAGCCGACATGGAGGCTCTTCAAAATACCGTATTCGGACCCGGCGGCACAATGGATACCGCATTTGATACATACATGACAGATGCTGCTTCAACTGTAGTGGAAATTGACGGTGATCAAAGTATTGCAGAAAGCCATCCTAAAGTCTCGGAACAAACAGATGACGGGCTCCGGTGGAAGGTAGCCAATGCTTTGGGGCTTACCTACTATAAGTGGGCCGACAGATATGGCGTCCAGGCTGACCCGGATGCAACCTATCTCGGTGACGACGTAGGTAAATTTTGGGGAAAGACCGGAGAAGACTGGATCCCGATCACAATGGCCGTGGTCATTAACTGGGCCGCTGATGTGATCAACAATGGGGGCTACATTTCATATTACGGCACCGGGGAAGATCCTGATGATGCGGATCTAACAACGGATTATTCTTCACTATACCAGCATACAGGAGCTGGTGGAAGGACCACAAATAACCCCGTGGACATCCCAGACGGCTCGGTGGATGCAAGTATCAATATGAGCTGGCTAAAGGAAGTCGATCATTTCTTTGTCAGTTCGAAGAATGACGTTAATCGTACAGTAACAGATCTGATAAAGAATTATACAAATAATGAACATCAGAACAAGCTTTTTGGTAGCTGTAACTTCACGGAGAGTGGGCCTGTATATACACAATTGGGAACGATCGCTTCTAATACTGACACGACTTTGACCTTAGCAGCTGGTGTCGACATGAACAACATCAATGCAGGTCAGTCATACTTTATTTACACGAACGCCCCCGCGAGAACGAATTTCGTCTCCAAGTGTCCTGTTAAGAATAAGGCCCAGATAACCATGGCCAACATCAAGGCGATCAGACAGGACATAGAAATCATAGAGTTCGCCTTTTTTGAGGACATGTTCAACAAAACCAGCGATACTGACTTTCAGATAGCCAACGCAACCAAGAAGGCCAGTCTCGACGCCCTGGTTTCACATATTGGCGGCATGCTGAACTCCGATGGTGACCCGATTACAACAGCACAAAAGAAGGCCCTTATTATGATGTTTGTCCAGCCTGATTTCTAAGAATCTAAGAAGCAAGTGGGGTACACAGCAACATGACTGAAGTAGGGGGCCGCATGCCGCAAGGCAGGCGGCCCTCAATGCTTTTACCTGGTGTGCTATTGTTTGGGGTGGAAATGGCTGCGGGCCTATGTTCAGCGGTATCCCTTCCCTCCTGGTCATAATAAATGGTTCGCGATACCTGCGAAATTCAGGATCATGCGTATCCATGCACTGAAATCTCAACCCCTGTGGGAAACAGCCTGTCAGAAAAGGGCATACACAAAGGGCGCCAGTGCCGAGCCCTCGCTGAGGATAATCAGGGCAGACAAGAGCACCAGCATGATGATGATCGGCGCAAGCCAGTATTTTTTTCTGTATTTTAAAAACTCCCAGAATTCCGCCAAGATGCCTAATTTGCTCATAAGTCTATCTTATGCCTAACACTTTGCGCGGTCGATATCCTTTGAATCCTACCTGAAGGCCAAATCTTTTTCAATAACGCTTCCATCTGGAATGGTGACCTGGTGGTCTGTGCGATTGGCAATCACGACCTTGCCTTTGATAACAATCCCTTTGCCAAAGAGAACGTCCCCTTCAACATCAAGGGAGGCACACTCAAGCAAAGACGGGGCACCATGGGGAAAACGCACCTTAAGCTGGTCGATTCTCTTGTAGTACTTGGGGTCAAGTCTTAGCACCAGGGTCCCGAGCTTTCGTCTGGGATTTTGGATTACAAAGTCATCGTCTGTGAGCACATAGCAGTCCGACCAGAGGGCAAGAAGGTCCTGGCATTTCTTGACAGGCGCGAACCGCGTTCTTGGCACGCGAATAGCCGAGGCCCCGTCAAATATGGAAATAGCCGATCCCATGGCGGTTTCCACCTGATAGACAGGAGGGGTTGAGTCATCTCTGGGATCAACGGTCTTTGGGTTTCTGATCATGGGCAGGTGGATCACATTGTGATGGGCGTCAAGCAATGCCTGCAAGGCCAAGAGGTTAATCCAAATCGTGTTGGTATTAAAATATTTGTAGATGTTGATGTCCTGGAATTCCGCCATTTCATCTTCGGGGCATTGCGCGATTTCCCGCAGTGTTAATCGACCGTTTTTTAGACGCGCCAGATGGCCGCCCTTGCTGTCTGCCTCGGTTCGATCCGCCACCTCCATCATGAACGGAAGGTTGTTTTTGGCAAAATAGCCCAAGATGGTCTCGTCCACGACAGCACCCAGGTTGTCCGAATTTGAGATGAACGCATAACAGATGCCAGCACCAAGAAGCTGTTGAAGCATCCCGGAGGTCACCAGCGCTGTGTAAATGTCACCATGACCGGGTGGATTCCATTCCAGCTCAGGGTTGGAAGGCCAGTTGACAGGGGTCAGCCCATCCTGAACGACCTTTGGGAATTTGTGCTGCAAGAAAGTCAAGGGGATCTCTGTGGCAAGGTCTCTATAGGAAGAAAGGGCCTCTTGCGTATCGGCCTCTGTGTTGAAACTATTCATCAACACAAGAGGGAGCTTGACCCCGCGCTTACGCCTATAGGTGAGGATTTGCCTGGCAATAATATCCAGAAACGTAAGGCCGTCCTTGACCTCCAGTAGCGACTTGGCCCCGGACAGGCCCATGCTGGTCCCAAGGCCACCGTTCAGTTTAATGACCACCAGTTTTTCCAGGGCTGCTCGTCCAGCCTCCGTCAGCCCGGAAAGCTTTTCAGCATCAGCGATTTCACCCTCATGGACCGGATCGATGTCTGCCCTTGTGATTAAGCCGGTTTCACCTTTCACCAGCAGGGCATAGTAATGCCTGAAGGTATCAATCACCATGGGCCGAAGGCCGTTTTTCTCCATCTTCTCAGCAAATGGCTGAAATTGTATGGCTATTTTCGATTCTAATTGATTATGCTCATTCACGGTCGTTGAATCCATGTCTCAAGGGGCAGCGCCTGGTACCGGGCTACCAACAATATGGGCTATGATAGGCCCTAAAACAGCTATGTATATGATGATGGTTATGACCATGGCTAATACGGCCCGGGAGGTTCTGATAGAAAAGACACGACTAAGACCTATGACAATCAGATAAAGCCGATAACACTCAAGGAAAAAGCCTACCAGGGGAATCCAGGAGAACAGGGCTGTAGCTGCTGCATAGGCGTTTACCCTGAAGGTCGCTTCATAGGTCCCTGATGCTTTGAAAAGCCTGGTGATGATCAAAAAGAGGATGCCTGCTGTTACAAAGGGCATCCCAACCCCGCCGACGATATTAAGGATGATGAGGATCTGCTTCTGGCAAACCAGGCCAATGATCAATGAATGGATAAGCACACAGCAGGCCAAAAAAATAGTAGGATTTCGCAGCCCTCCCTCAGTTTCCATCCTCTCATAGAAAAGTTTGGGAGAAAACAAAATGGCCTTTGCCGTACGAAAAAAAATGCTCAGGAAACTGGTGGGTGCAAAATCATTTCCCCTACCCTGGTCCGGGGATATCATAGAGTCCGCCTTGCTATATTAGTTGAAAGTCAGTGATATAGGGGTTGTGTGTTTTTTCAAGTGCAATGGTGGAGGTCGGTCTCCTACCATAGTCGTGGCCCGGCCAGATAATCGTATCATCAGGAAGAGAAAGTATTTTGTTCTTAATAGAACCGAGCAGAGTTTCCAGAGAGCCCCCCGGCAGATCGGTTCTCCCGACTGCGCCTACAAAGAGCGTGTCTCCGGTGAAAAGGTTGTTTTCTACATGAAGGCAGATGCCGCCAGGAGAATGGCCCGGTGTGTGGAGTACGGTCAGCTCTTTGTATCCGAAAGGGACGGTATCCCCGTCCTCTAAGAGCACATCTGCCGGAGGGGATGGTGTAAAGCCCATCTGCATGGCCATGGACTGCCCCTGGGGCGTGTTGAAGAAACGATCGTCCAGGGCATGCATATATATCTTTGCCTGGGTCTGCTCGGCGATCTTGCGGTTTCCACAGGTATGATCAGGATGGCCATGGGTATTTACCACGGATTCAATGGTAAGGCCCCACCCCAGGGCGGTTTCAAGGATGCGTTCTTCCTCCCCTGCCGGATCGATCACCAGCCCCTTGTGCGTGTCCTCGCATCCCAGGATATAGCAAAACACGTCCATTGGGCCGACCTTCATTTGTTTGATAATCATCTTACTCTTCCTCTTCCACCGGCACCACCCACCCAAAAGGATCTTCGGCTCGGCCATATTGGATATCTGTTATTGCGTTATAAAACTTTTGGGCCATGGGACCTACCCTGCCGTCTGCAATAGTCAACACCTCACCCTGCCAGGCTAAATGGCTCACCGGGGAAATGACCGCTGCCGTACCCGACCCAAAGATCTCTTGAAGAGAACCGTCTTTATGGGCTGATATCACCTCGTTGATGGTGATAGGACGCTCTGTTACGGGGATGTTCCAGTGTCTGGCAAGGGTCAGGACCGAGTCGCGCGTAATGCCAGCCAAGATGCTCCCCTTCAGAGGTGGTGTAACAATCTCTCCGTTGATAACAAACAAGATATTCATGGTGCCCACCTCTTCGATGTAGCGGTGTTCAACGGCGTCGAGCCAGAGCACCTGGGTGTAGCCTGCCTTTTTTGCCACCTCAGCGCCATACAGGCTGGCTGCATAGTTGGCCGGCGTCTTGGCCTCGCCAAGGCCGCCTTTCACAGCCCGGACATATTGGTCCGTGACCCATATCTTCACCGGATTGAACCCCTCAGGATAATAGGCACCCACCGGAGATAAAATGATAAAGAAACGATAGGTGTGGGAGGGGCGCACACCAAGGTAAGGGTCCATTGCCACAATCGTAGGGCGAATATACAAAGAGGTCTCAGGCGCCTTCGGGACCCAGGCTTTATCCATGGAGATGAGTTTTTTCAGGGCGTGCAGGACAAAACCCTCATCGATTTTCGGGATGCACACAAGCTGTGCCGACCGGTTCAGCCTGGCCATGTTGCGATCCGGTCGGAATAGCTGAATCTTTCCGTTGGTGGTCCGGTATGCCTTCAGCCCTTCAAAAATGGCCTGACCGTAATGAAGGACCATGGTCGCCGGATCCATGACAATGGGAGCATAAGGTTCTATGCGCGCATTATGCCACCCAGACTCCGGGGTGTAGTCCATGTTAAACATATGATCGGTGAAAATCTGTCCAAACCCCAACTTCGAATCATCTGGAAGCTCCTTGGACGTTTTAACCCTGGTGATCTTGAGTTCCATTTTAGCGCCCCTTCCTCATTTTAGGGTATTGGCATGTAGCATTAATTCTCTATCTAAAGTTGCCCCAAAAAGCAATCCAAAGGAACTTTGTGAAATGGCAGTTGCCCAACTCACGAAAATTGAAGCGCCCAGCCCACAGGGCAGGTGTTCTGCCTTACGCCAGCGCTTCGCGTTCGGGCGGCAGGCCGGTCAAGTTCAACCCTCTTTTGGTGTTTTGCTCTCCTCATGCCAGGTGCACGGCTGTTTTGGACAGCAGCCTGTGAAAGAATTGACCTGTTCGGCTCACAGCCGCCATAATAAAAGCCCTGTTGTGTCGTCGTATTCTCTTTGCAGAGGCTTGCCCAAAAGCTCCTGGATGTATATCTCTCCTGCATAGACCACGGTTTCTGAAAAAATGTGCCCGCCTATGGTCCGGCCGTTGATGTCGGCAAACACGGCATGGGCGTGCACGGCAACCTTGCCGTCTTTAAGCGAGACATTGCCTATGCAATGGACGATTTCGAGCGCCTCCTCTTTTTTGAATGTGACGTATACCTGCTGGTTCTGGTCGTAGCCTCCTAAGGTGGCCGAAGTAACAGAACCGATTATGGAAAAGACCGCCATTTCAATGGCGTGGTTCGCACAAAAATCCTCGACGGCCGCGATAAGGTCCTTGCGGTAGGGGAGTCTTCCCAGCATGCACCGGCCTGCTTTAAAGTCCCATGCCGATATACGATTTGCACCTTTCATATAGACCCCTTATTTCAACCTGGAAGACCTGGTCCTGTGGGCCAGGTCAGAGTTCAATGGCTCTGCCATATATGAAACAAGTGAGCTAAAGTGCCTAACGTGAGCTAAGGTTGAGGAATTGTGTTGTTATTAAATCTGTGTGCGCTGAAAGCGCCTCCTTAACTTTAGGCATTTTAGGCACCTTAGTTCACTTTAGGCACTCTTGGCTTGGTCACTGTGGCC
>Ga0180301_10001397_pt1 | contig 19096 bp, 19 predicted proteins | sample GuaBasSediGuay16_FD_121797 | JGI IMG/M metagenome (GOLD analysis project Ga0180301, IMG submission 121797) | Subseafloor sediment microbial communities from Guaymas Basin, Gulf of California, Mexico - Guay16, Core 4569-2, 12-15 cm | ecosystem: Environmental > Aquatic > Marine > Hydrothermal... | reverse complement strand
CCCGACTCTTTTTCTAGTCGTCCTCTTATCTTTCCCACCGCATCTGTTTCATCTGTCTCTTCTGGTTCTAGGACCTCTTCAGGCTCTAATACCTCCTCTGTTTTCCGGGGCGATGTCTTCTTTGCCTGCGCTTCATCCTTGCGTCGTAAGGCCTCCAATAAAACGGCTTGGAGTTCGCCTTCTATCTTCTTTTGCATTTGGGCACAACTGTTCTGTATCCATATGGAGACATTGTCCCATGAGAAAATCTCATAGGCTGCAGGCTCTCCCTCAAGTCCATTGGACCGGGCATCCAACAAGTCGCCATTCTTAAAAAAAAGGACTCCTCTTTTCCTTGTGACATTATCCATAATCCGAATGGTACACGACCGCTGCTCCATCTGGATGAGTTGGAGGAACATACCTGAGGACACGTTATGAAGTACGCCTCCATCTGCCTGGCGATCTAGAATTTGCTCGATTTTCGCAACCACCGTAGCAGGTTGGTAAGGCTTTTCAATGTACTCGACGGCGCCGTTTGGGCTGACCAATTTTTTGAATTTCTGGGAGGTCAACCCGCCCACCACTATTATGCCAACCTCTGGGAAATGCTCTACAATGTGATTGACAAAACTGATATCTCTGGCCTTGGGGATATCAAAGTCAGAGACCAAAACAGATACAGTCTCTTTCCTGAGCAGTTGAACAGCCGTCTTGCCATCTGCCGCACTAAGCACCTCAAACCCATGGCGACGTTTCCTGAGGCCTTGTTCAACCACCTTGGTAAGATATGAATCATGGGCTACAACAAGAACCTTGTCTTCCATCTAAGCCTCTAGAAGAGCCGTATCCCGAACCTTGTTAGGGCCTTCTTGTTCTGTTGATACCAAGGACCGAGAGCCTCCAATAACTTGGGAGAGACTTTCAGTTCCTTTGCCAGTTCCTTGACAGATTCGATCACGCCTCGGGCCAGATCTTCGTCCGTGGCCTCCCCCACAAAAGTGATCTTACGGTCTGCGTACTCAAACTCTCCAGCAAAAGGGTCTAAGAAATCATATTTATTAGCCTTACTCAAAAATTTCTTTTTAAGCAGCGTTCTAAAGTCCTTACCTGGAGTTCCATTTGAGCGAACTACCTCTTCAAATATCCCTAACAGTTCCTCAAGGGCCGTTATCACATGCCAAGAATTTTTCTGTGTGACCTGTTGAGGTTCTAGGGACAACCGTTCAGTCTGAGGTATGATCTTACCCACATAAAACGTGGCCCCTGCCTCTTTGCATTTTTCAATAAGCTCCTCAATACCTTGCTCTATATCTCCCGCAGAAGGGGGGCGCCAAGAAAAGGACCCCCCCACCACTTGCCCACCGTTGAAAAAGATCATGCCTCCGCTGATACCATCCCGCATAATTACATTGATGAAGCCAGTAAGTTTCTCGTCTTTCATCTTTTTCACAAGGCCTCCCAGCTCGGTAAATTCCGTGCTGAGATTCTTATAGACTTCTTCAGAATCAGGCACGTTCGCCCAAAGATAGATATACTCTGCCGGTATCTGGTGGATACTGATGGTAAAGTTATAACTGTCCACCGCCTCCACAATGTGCTCCACAGCTTCCTTACCCTTCATGGTATTCCCATCTTCTCTAAAGAAGCCGTTGAGCATCTCATCCTTATCAAAATAGATCACCCCTTCGGCAAAGGGCGACTTGAAATGGATAGCGCCACAGCCTAACTCACCTTGGTAGTGTTCAAAAAGTTTCTTGATATGCAAGTAATAACTATTCAGCTTCTCGACAACCGGCTTTTCCTTTGGAACGATAAGCATATCCTTACCTTCTCCTCCATATTTTTCTCTAGGCTACATATCTATCTTTCTAGAGGGACTATCTCCGCCTTCGAAGCCTTTCAATGGAAACTCGGATACTCTCTTGCATTCGACCAATTGCGTCTGCCAAATCCCCGATTTCGTCGTTGGAGGTAATCTTCATCTCCGCATCCAGATCCCCTACACTTATGCTCTCAGCAAGCTCTGTAAGAGATTTGATCTTTCCGGTGATACGGTGGCCATAAATGCTAACAATTAGGCCAATGAGGATAAGGGTGCCCACAAGGATAATAATACTGAGGTTTCTAACCTTCTTTGTAACCCTCGCAGCCTCTCGTTTCAATTGCTTGACAGGAAGCGTGAACTCATCCAAATAGGTGGTGGCAGCCACCACATACCGGGTACCAGTAACTGGGGTGCAGACCATAAACTTGGCCCTGATCTTACCGTCTTTGTCTCGCCAATTATAGTAACCCCTGGACTCCTTACCGCCTCTGACCCCTGTAAAGACCTTCCAGAACCCGGGGAAGTTCTTCCCCAAGGACTTGCGCAAAAGGCTCATGTCAATACCTATGATCTTGGGATTGACATGGGCCCAAGTCCTCCATACGCCCTCTTTATCAGGCAATTCATAAAGGGCAGTATAGCCTGTTCTTCCAACCTTCTGAACAGCTATCTTCTTGAAAGATTCACTCTTATTAAATTCCTCCTTTTTCAAATGAGGATGTGCCAGTAAAAATAGTTGAACTTGGGCTGCTACGGACTTCGCCTTTCCACGAATAATCCGCTCTGCCAACTGGCTGGCAATACGCGAGCTTTCATCCGTAACCAAGGTGGACAAGTTATTCAATTGCCTCATATAAAACACTGCAGCACCTATCATGAGCGCAATAGGTACTACCATGAAAAGGAGAAACATCTTCACCCTGAGACCCATCCTCCGTTTCTTTTCAATGGTAATGGGTAGGGACTCTCCTTTCAAAGTTCCCTCTAGCGATTCCTGGGTTGTATCCGGCTGAGCAGCCTCTGGTGTTGATTTGACAGGCTCAGAGGCAGGTGGTGAAGAAGGCTCGCTTCTCTCTTCCACTGCTTCCGACCTTGTCACTACAAATACATGCTTACATGCACTACATCGTACCTTGGCCCGCTCGCCCTTGATTTTTGCCGGATCGACGCGGTATTTCCTCCCACATTCCTCACAGATGACAATCATTGCAACACTCCTTATAATAAAATTGATCTCTCATCTCCGGGGCTATTCCTCCAGCCATTTCCGGAAGGGACTCCTCTTATTAGCCCATGCCAAAGCCAAGTTGTTTCAGCTTTTCCAGCATCTTTTGCTGGAACAAAACTCTCTTTTCATCCCTCTGGATCTGTCTTGCCAGCATTTCTACCAGCTCTGGAGCACTTGTTGCAGGAAAATTAGATATGGTGTAGTTTAAATCCATCAAGGCATCCTCTATCAATATGTCGGCAATAGGCCCGATGGCCAGGGACAACTCCTTTCGTAAACTGGCGAAGAAATCATGATTCACCACGGCTGCTGAATCCGCTGTTGACTCAATAAGCCCCAAGTCTAAAAGTTTCCACACAACCGGAGCCAGTTCGTTCATGCTTATCCCTATTTTTTCGGCCACCTCTTGCAAGGTCTTCTCACCATCTAACTCAATGAGAGTCTTAAGCATCTTACTGTCCAATGAGACCTCACCCATGTCATCCCTTTGGACACGCCTGAACACCCTTTTTGATATGTCCCCAGATTGAAGTGCCATGCCTTCTCCTCAAACGCCCCTAGGATCTCTCCTGAGCTTCTTTCCAAGACCGCAATTCGGCCTTGATTTCTTCAAATTCAGTCTTGATGAACACCTTAATTTCGTTCAAAAACTGTTCCATCAACTCTCTTGATATTACTACCCGGGCCCCAGGCTCCATATCTTTCTGCCCTTCTCTCTTGGTCCCCTTTGCCCGGGGCTTATGCATAATGGCCTTCTTGAGTTTCAGGAACTCCTTTATACTCTTGTCCAAGATTTGTTTTCTTTCCGCATCAGGGGTACCAGCGGTCTTAAAGACCTTTTCAAAGCTCTCAAAGGTGGCACTAAGTAACTTTACAGCATCAGGATGAGATCCCCCTTTATGGCGTCGGATATATTTGCCCAATGCTGAAAGCATCTGAATAAAAGTGGAAAGCACTTTGTCATCTTTGCAGCCTTTACGAAGCTCCTCGGTCTGGGACAGAAACTTGCCCATAACCTCATCGGTAATCTCCCACTCTAGGGACAAAACGATTGACTTTAGATCCTCCAGAGGTTGAACATCCTTGCCCTTTTGGTCAGGAGCACCTTCAAGTTGCTCCTCTGCCTCTTCCCGAAAAAGGCTTTCCAATCGTTTTTCCACTTCAGATGTCAGTGTCTTGCCTATGATTGGCTCCAATTTTTCTCCCTCCTATTGAAGTTCCCGTTCAAGAGAAGCCACTGTAAGTAAGATAATCTTTTTCAGGGTCTCAGTGACGTTCTTTCCTTCTAAGGCACTTGCTTCCAGTGCGGGGGCCTTTAATTTGCTGTTCAAGTCCTTTTGTAGAGTTGCAACAGACAGCAAAGGGATGCCTTGGCTCGCCAGATCCCTTTTGTTATATTGCATGACCAGGGGGATCTTAAAAATGCTCTTGTTATATGCGGCCAAGTTTTCCTGCAAATTTTTCAGAGATAAGATATTATGCTTTCTCCTGACCGCCATTGAATCCGCCACAAAAACCACCCCGTCCACTCCCCTTAAGACCAGCCTCCTGGTGGCATTGTATTTTACCTGACCCGGGACCGTGTAGAGCTGGATCTTTATCTCATGGCCCTTGATCTTTCCTAGGCCCAAGGGAAGGAAATCAAAAAATAGGGTCCGGTCTCCTTGCGTCTTTATGGTAATCATTTCAGTTTTGATCCGGCTGTTAAACTTCTTATAAATATATTCTAAATTGGTAGTCTTCCCCCCCCTGCCAGGGCCGTAATACACGATCTTTACCTGAACTTCCTTGTTCTTCAAATTTACAAATGCCATCTAACAGTCCTCGCCCCCCCCCCTAAACTCGCTTTACAATCAGCTCCGCCAGCAGCTATCCAAACTTACACTTCCAAGGAAGGCCCCAGAGTCTCCTTTATCTTTTCGATGGCCTCAGCCACCTTCAATCGAAGAAACCCCAGAGATATCTCCTGGCCAAAAATGGTTATCAATAAGAAATCAGTCAGCACCTTACTGAAATGTATGCTCTCTTTCTGCCCCTTGTGAAAAAGCAAGGAGAATTCTTCCTCACCGATAATCTTGGCCATTGTGCTTACGGCCCCGAAATTGCCGGCGGCCAGCGCAGCAAGGGAGTAGATATCATGCTGGTTCTTCCCATTGTCCAAGCTCGCGATGATATTCCCCGCCATGTCAATGAGGAATACACAATGCACCCCAACATCGATGAGATCTGTCTTTAAAACTTCTTCTATGCCGTCCAGCTCTACTTGTCCTAGACTATAGGTCAATGCTTCACCTCCCAAGCAAAATATCACACAGTGAAATCTGGTGTTCCTCCGTCAAAGGGTCCACGGCCCTGCGTCAATATCCAGATACCCTTAGGCTCCCCTCTCGCATCCTCTCAACATGGGCGGATTCAAACCTGTAAGGCCTGCAGAAAACACCAGATTTCATAGCTGGTCTATACATGCATTTCGTCTCTTTTCTGGGGCAACTTAAATACTTATTTTATTCTAATTGGTATTTGTCAAATTTACCCACCTGCAAAATACATACCACTCACCTTCTCCATGCCTTAGAAGAGAAACACAATAAAATCAGACTTAAGCCTTTTTCAAAGGAAGCAGTATCAGGTTGACGGATATTTCCCAAATGTGTAAAAATAGTATGGACAATGACATACGATCTTTACCATTTCATGAAAATCGCCCTGAAAGAGGCGGAAGCGGCTTTCCGCGAAGGCGAGGTGCCCATTGGCGCGGTGGTTGTTTCAGGGGGGGGCTCCATTTTAGCGAAGGCCCACAACAGCCCGATAGCACTAAATGACCCAACCGCACATGCCGAGATACTGGCCCTTAGGGAGGCTGCAAGGAGAATCGGCAATTACCGGCTCAACGGTGCTCTGTTAGTGGTCACCTTGGAGCCATGCCCCATGTGTATGGGTGCAGCCCTGTTGGCCCGGATCGATCATTTGGTCTATGGTGCGGCTGACCCCAAATCGGGAGCTGCAGGGTCTTTATATGACTTAAGCGCTGATGTGCGACTCAATCACCGCTTTAAGGTGACTTCAGGTATTTTGGAACAGCAGTGTCGTTCTTTGCTTCAAACCTTTTTTCGGGCCAAAAGAAAGACGGCCCGGTAGCCATTTGGAGAGGTACCGAAGTGGTCGTAACGGGGTCGACTCGAAATCGACTTGTCTCGTGAAGAGCGAGGCACGTGGGTTCGAATCCCACCCTCTCCGCCATATGTTGATAACCCGCCTTATCCGGAGTTCTATCTATTCGTAGGGCGGGAGCTTTGTGTTGCAGGACCAATGCGGAGAGATGTCCGAGCTGGCCGAAGGAGCGCGATTGGAAATCGCGTGTACCACCAAAAGTGGTACCGAGGGTTCGAATCCCTCTCTCTCCGCCATCTTTTTAAGTCCTGTCATACTATGCGTTCTTCAGCAGTTCACCTTTTTGAGTCCTCTCGAAGGGATCCTTGTCTCTAGTCATTATCGCCGCTTTTGACTGGGTCAAACGGATCAGAACTTGCGTAGACTGAAAGCACACTCCCAGCTATTGGGATAACAGCAGGGAAGGCATTCAAGAGAGGCCTCTGGGGGCCCGACCATGGCCCCTAGTAAATATCGGATATAAAATGACACACGAAGTGCTGGCAAGAAAATGGCGACCCCAAACCTTTGACGAGGTGGTGGGACAAGATCATGTCACCCAAACCCTGAGTAACGCCATCACCTCAGAGAGGTTGGCCCATGCTTACCTTTTCGGTGGGCCCAGAGGCGTGGGTAAGACCTCGGTAGCCAGAATTCTTGCCAAGGCCCTGAATTGTAAACAGCGCAATGGGGCCAATCCGTGCAACCAGTGTACCTCTTGCAGGGAAATCACAGAGGGTTATTCCGTAGATGTGCAGGAAATTGATGGCGCATCCAATCGGGGAATTGATGAAATCAGAGAACTGAGGGAAAACATCAAATACATGCCTCAATCGGGCACCTATCGTATCTACATCATTGATGAAGTACACATGTTGACGCTCCAGGCCTTTAACGCCCTACTCAAAACCCTGGAAGAACCCCCCGAACATGTCAAGTTTATATTCGCCACAACCGAACCGAGAAAGGTCCCGGTAACCATCCTTTCCCGGTGTCAGCGATTTGATTTCAAGAGGATTCCTCATGAGGCCATTGTAGCCCATCTGGAAAAGATCACCCAACAAGAAGGCATAGAGATAGGAAGGGCAGAACTCGGCCTAATTGCACGGGAGGCCGACGGGAGCATGCGGGATGCCCAAAGCCTGTTGGATCAGGTGGTCTCCTCCCTAGGCCCCAAGGTTAGTGGACAGGATATCCTAGATATCCTGGGTGTAGTGGATACGGCCCTTATGTTTGAAACCTCAGAGGCCGTCTTAAGGGGTGATCAGAGCAGGTGTCTAGAAATCGTGGAGCACATCTATAATGCTGGTTATGACATAAAGTCTTTTTACAGGGCCCTGATGGAGCAGTTCAGGAACCTACTCATCAGTCTCATTTGCCCAAATCATTCGGCAGCCGAAATGGCAGAATCGGATCTTAAAGAGGCCAGAAGACAAGCTGAGAGGGCAGGAGTGGAAAAACTGGAGGCCATTTTGAACCTCCTTATCAAAAGGGAAGAGGATTTAAGGCTTACCTCGCATCCAAGGCTGCTCCTTGAAACCGTTCTTATCCGGCTCTGCAACCTCGGCCAATACCTATCGTTTGAAGAGGTCATTCGTAAGATTGAAAATCTTGAAAAAAGGCTCACAAGGCAGGCGGTTCAAGAAACCCCGGGCCAGGCCCCCAACCGGAAAGCCCCTTCACAACAGCCCAAACAGAGGCCTGCGACCCAGGAGACCTGGGAAAAATTTCTTTCCTTTGTCCATTCCAAGGACAAAATCATGGCCAATATCCTGCACCAATGGCAGTTCCTGGGCATGGAAGGAAACACCTTGACCCTTGCCAAAGGAATAGAGCCCTTTTCTTCCACCTATTTCGACGAGCCTGGGAGAAAAAAGGCCCTGCTTGGATACTGCAAGGGCTTCTATGGAAGGGATATCCATATTGAAATGGTGGAACCAGAAAGGGAGGCCGGAACCAGGCAAGAAGAACAAAGCCCTCCTGAGTCAGAAAAAGGAGGTGTAAATATTGAGCTATCACCTGCGGTGAAGAGGCTTGTGGATACATTTGAAGGAAAAATAATTTTAGAGGAGACAAACGAAGGAGGTAAAAGGTGAAAGGAATCCCCAACATGGGCAACATACTGAAACAGGCCCAGCAATTTCAGGCCAAGATGACCAAACTTCAGGAGGAGCTGGGTGAAAAGACCGTGGAGGCCAGTGCCGGTGGTGGCATGGTCACGGTGATTGTAAACGGACGCCAAGAGTTGGTCTCTATCACCATTGACCCAGAGGTCGTGGATCCTGGGGATACGGAAATGCTCCAGGATCTTATCTTGGCGGCTGTCAACGAAGGGCTTGCAAGGGCAAAGGAAATGGTCAATGAAGAAATGGGCAAATTGACCAAGTCCCTTAATCTGCCTAATCTGCCGGGGCTTTTCTAACAGGAGGACATAATGGGAATCTACCCTGCCCCGCTGGAAAAACTTATTGCATCCCTTTCCAAGCTGCCAGGTGTGGGACAAAAATCCGCCACCCGCATGGCGCTTTACATACTCAGAAGTGACAAGGCCCTGGCAGAAACATTGGCCCAATCCTTGATGGAGGTCAAGGAAAAGATCCGGTTTTGCTCCACGTGTTATAATCTTACAGATGATAATCCTTGTTCCATCTGCCGCGACCCGGCAAGGGCCAATGGCAAGATCTGTGTAGTGGAAGGCCCGGGTGACCAGCTCGCCATAGAAGAGTCAGGAACCTTTCGAGGGAGATACCATGTACTCCAAGGCGTCCTATCCCCCCTTGAAGGTGTAGGTCCTGAAGACCTTAAGATATCTGAACTCCTGGGCCGCCTGTCCAAGGAAAACGTCATAGAAGTCATTCTAGCCACCAATCCCACCACAGAAGGAGAGGCCACCGCCTCATTCCTTGCCAAGCTTATCAAAGAGAGCAAGGCGGACGTGAAGATCACCAGAATAGCCCTTGGTGTTCCCATGGGTGGGGATTTGAAATATATGGACAAGATGACCCTCCAACATGCACTCAATAGCCGCGTGTCCATCGAATAATGATCCCAAAGTCCATATTAAGAATCATTGAAGGCATCGTGGGTCAGGGAAACCTCAAAGCCCACTCTGAGCAAATTGCAGAGTTCGGGTCAGATGCCACCAAACTTCAGGCCATGCCCGATGCCGTGGCCTTCCCCAGAGCCACGGAAGAAATCTCGGAAATCCTGGCCCTTGCCACCAAGGAAGGCTTCCCTGTTATACCAAGGGGGGCAGGAAGCGGCATGAGTGGGGGTGCAGTTCCTGTGGAGGGCGGGCTGGTCCTGGCCATGAGCCGTTTCAATCGCATCCTATCCATTGACGAAGAGAATATGGTAACCAAGGTAGAGCCTGGGGTGATAACCGCAGATCTCCAACAGGCCGTGGAAAAGTACGGCCTGTTTTATCCCCCTGATCCTGCGAGCATGAAGATATCCACCATAGGGGGCAATCTAGCCGAGTGTGCCGGAGGACTCAGGGCGGTAAAATACGGGGTTACCAGAGACTATGTACTGGGATTGACCATTGTGCTTCCAACTGGCGAGGTGCTCAATACAGGCGTAGAAACCATGAAGGGTGTTGCAGGCTATGACCTAACCCGCCTTATTGTAGGCTCGGAAGGGACCCTTGCGGTGATCACCTCTTCCACCCTAAAGCTTCTTCCTCTGCCAGAGGCCACCTCCACCATGATCGCCTTTTTCAAAGACATCCCATCGGCCACCGCAAAGGTCACGGAAATCCTTCGCTCAAGGGTTCTGCCCTCTGTGATGGAATTGGTTGACAATCTTTGCCTTAGCTGTATCAGGGATGAGATAGACCTGGAGATTCCACAGGGAGCTGGGGCCATGTTGCTGCTGGAGGTAGATGGAGAGGAAGTCTCGGTAGAAAGGGACGCGGAAAAGATCCGTCGGGTGTGCAAGGGACCTGCCTGTATCGGATTTGTGAGGGCCTCGGGCAGCGATGAGGCAGAAGGCCTGTGGGAGGCCCGCAGGGGCATTTCTCCTTCGCTTACCAAGTTAAGGCCCCATAAAATCAGCGAGGACATAGTTGTCCCAAGAAACAAGATGCCACAACTGGCCCAATATCTTAATGATCTATCAAAGGCATTCAATCTGCCCATTCCGGTATTCGGACATGCGGGAGACGGCAACCTTCATGTTAACATTATGCTGGACAAGGACAACCCTTCAGAGCTGGAAAAGGCCCATCTTATTGTCACTAGGCTTTTTCAAAAGGTCCTGGAGCTTGGAGGGACCATTACAGGTGAGCACGGTATAGGCATAACCAAAAAGCCATATCTAGGTATGGAAATACCTACCGCCGGTCTGGAGCTGATGAGTAGGATCAAGAAGGCATTTGATCCAGCCGGGATCTTGAATCCCGGAAAGATCTTGCCCTAAAGGATCTGGTCCAGGCTCTTATAATCCTTGGTATTGTAAAACTTCTCCACATCTACTAGGTGCAATCGGTCCAAGGCCTTCTTAAGGGGTACGCTTGTGATTTCTCCGTGCTTCAAACTTACCATCCGGCCGAAATCCTCGTTGACCACCATATCAATGGCGGCAATACCGAATTTACGGCCCATTCTTCGGTCATAGGCGGTTGGGGCGCCCCCTCTTTGGAGGTGCCGGAGGGCCACATATCGCACTTCAAGATCGCACTTCTTTTGAATCTCCTCGGCCAGGAATCCTCCAACGCCTCCAAGGTAATAGTGCCCAAAGCCGTCGCGGCCACGCTTTTCGTGGATTTCCTCCATTCCTCGCGGCTTGGCCCCTTCGGAGATCAAAACAATGCTATAACGCTTGCCTGACTTCTTTCGCTTATTGAGCAGTTCCACCACCCTATCAATGAGAAAGTCGTGCTCAGGAATCAGGATGATGGGAACACCAGAGGCCTCCCCTGCCTCCAGGGCCAGCCAGCCCGCCTTTCTCCCCATACACTCCACCACGAAGATCCGACTATGGGACCCAGCCGTAATGCGCAACCGGTCCACATCTGCCGTAATGATGTTTACGGCAGAATCAAAACCCAGGGTGTAGTCCGTCTCAGATATATCCTTATCAATGGTCTTGGGAATTCCAACTGTCTTGAGTCCCTTTCGGTAAAGCTTATAGGCCACCCCTAGGTTGTCAAACCCGCCGATCACCACCAGGGCCTCCAGGCCGAGTTTCTTGCAGTTCTCAATAATGAGATCTGACTTGTCATCTGTCGGATTAAAGGGATTAATGCGGGTAGTCCCAAGCCGGGTACCCCCATATCTGTCCCAGGTGCGAACAATATCCGGGTCAAGGGGCATGGTCCATTCCTTTTTACTGTCCCTCTTTTCAGGCCGGACCTCAATGAGCCCCTTCCATCCATCCCGTATACCCAGGACCTCAAACATCATCCCCCGCCTTGGTACCAGGTCCTTGTCCATGGCCGAGTAGACCAGCCAATGGATGGCGCTGTTGATCCCGGGGCAATCCCCCCCTGCCGATAGAACTCCCACTCTTACCTTCATGGGTCAGCCTCCACTGTTAGGTTGAGAAAAAGGAGGAAAAAATACATAGATCTCAATATAGGATACTGAACGTTACCTTTATCCTTATAGAGCATGGCAGTTGACGTGTCAAGCAATGCCATGAATGCCTTTCCTTTGTCTACATGGAACAATAAGTTTCACCTTGCCAACAGTCCTTTCCTTCTGCTAATGAACAATTGCGTCGTTGAAACTGATTTTACAAAAACGCGGGATACATTTTCATGCACCTATTGGATGCCATTATTTTAGGTTTTATTCAGGGCCTAACGGAATTTCTTCCCATAAGCAGTTCAGGCCACCTGGTCATATTTCAAAACCTTCTGGGTTTTGCCGAACCCCAACTATTGATGGATGTCACCCTTCATGTTGGGACCCTTTTGGCCGTTGTGGTCTATTTCAGAAAAGATATTTCATCCCTCTTGGGTGAGTTCTTGGGCTTTATTGGGATCCATCGGACCCGCCTTGAAGTAGACAAGGCCAACAATAGGCAGGGCCTTATCTTATGGATACTCGTGGCCTGTATTCCCACCGGACTTATTGGATATTTTTTCAAGGATCCCTTGGAAAGCCTCTTCGGTTCTGTGTCTGTGGTAGGGGGCATGCTGATTGTCACCGGTCTCATCATCGGAAGCACTTATTTTATCCCACCAAAATACACGTCGCGAGGTAAGATAGGGCTTGTCATAGCGTTGCTGATAGGGACTTCCCAAGGGCTGGCCATTATTCCTGGCATATCACGCTCTGGTGTAACCATTGCCTGTGGCCTACTCTGTGGGCTGAATAGGGAGTTGGCGGGAAGGTTTTCCTTTCTTATTGCCGTGCCAGCCATCATTGGGGCCCTCTTGCTTCAATTGCAGGAGCAACCCCTTCACGGAGTCCATTTCTTTCCGTTGCTGACTGGATTTGCCTGCTCGGCTATCGTGGGCTTCCTGTGCCTTAAGATCCTGATGACCATGGTCAAAAAAGGACAACTGGCCTATTTTGCTCCCTATTGCCTTGCGGCAGGGGCGTTTGCCCTGATTGTGCTGTAACTGGTCGAATCTGAAAAAGTCAAATGAAAAGCCTTGCGAGCGCGCCACATCTTTTTGCAATGGTGACGGCAATATCACCTAGGCTTTCTATGCGAGACACAAGCTCTGCCTGTGGCAGGTTCCGTCTCGAGGCCTCCTTCACCACTGTAACTAATTGATCATAAACCTCCAGATCAGTGGTGCCGGGCACAATGGCATCGATCTCTGTCCGGGAAAGGCCCAAAAGCTCATTTATTTCCTCTGCGTACCTGCCCACAAATGCCTCATGGTTCTTCCGCAGAATCTCCCTAAGCTCCTCTTCCAAATCCTTTAGGCTCTCATCATTCACTATACCCACCCCCCTTCTCTGAAAATATCACTTTCCCCAAGATGCATTCTTTAATTCGGCTGCCAATTCCTTTATGGCCTTCATACGATCTTCAACCTTGTCTATAGTTTCATTAGCCTTTCTAGCCTTTAAAATTATCTCTGAGATCTTATCAGAAAATTCCCCGGCCCTGCCCGCAATCTCTTCCCGTAATCCTTCCAGCTTTGTGCGGCTGAGTAGCTCGGCCTGGGTATCATGGACCTTCCGAATTGACGCCAAATGACCTGCGACAATAGCATTGGCATTTTGGATTTTCTGGTATGAGTCATCTATGGCCAAAAGAACCTCAGATTCCTGTTTTGAGATATTCTGGAGGAGTTCCTTCCTATAATTTTCGATTTGTTCTGAAAGTAGGCTGACAAAAAGCTTCATAATGTTGAAGGCCCTTGTTTCATCACCCCTTTCTACTGCCCTCTGTATTCTCTGAAGCAACCTGAAATCTGCCATTGTCTTCTGAATCATATAAGGCCGATAGACTTCGTCGATGAATTCGTTGATATCTTTCTTCACACAATCGAAATACTCGATGGCAAGCTCACGGTGGGCCCGGTGAACCTCGGCCAAATCACGCCCCACGGTCACTGAAAGCTCGACAGACTCCTTGGGCACCTGGGCGCAGGCAGAAAGGAAAAACATCAAAGAAATTCCCAAAACAAAGATACTTTTTTCATTTTGACCCCCATTTCTGCTAGGAATACATTCGCTTGAGCAGACTGATCAATTCATCCACCTCGGTTATCCCAAGGGCCTTGATGTCCCGGGCACTGGAAATCGGCTTGTTTTTCTTCTTGGCATGTTCCTCTATGGCAGTCCTCTTTGCCTTGATTTCTTCCAAGTGGCTTTCCCCGATCTTCTGGGAAAATTCATTCCCCAGGTAAACCGCGCCGCTTCATAGGCTATATGGATCCCTTGGATATGGTCGATGAACTGGGGGGTCCCCAAATCTTGGGCAAGCTTGGCCTGTCTCAGGAGATCCTTATGGATCCGGATCTGGAATACCGTTCCCGGTGCTAGCCTGCACCTTACAAGCTCAAAGGGGTTGATACGCAGAGCCTTGTTTAATTCACCATCTCCTCCGGCTGCCTCCCTTAAGGGGAGCAAGAAGCAGAACAGAAAAATGAGAAGGTAAAGAAACGGATTTAAGGGGCGGGCCTTTGACATGATTCATCTCCTTTTGTTGGAGGGAAGTCAATATCAACCTCACCAGCGGCAAGATTCAAGGCGTTATATAAATTTTACTAATTATTTACCTTTTCATCCCATGAAATCAAGGCCAAATACTCAATTGCATCAAATGCCTCAAGAAGCACCAGAATACGTGGAGGTCGCTTTGCACGTTGTGGTTGAATGTCTGATGAAGCTATTTCAGGTTCAAAATGGATAACCCAGTGGCTACTTGGTCTTGGGTCAATTTGGTTTCATGTTTTTCTTGAAGGTCAACCCAAATTCCCGTACATTGCCTCCTCAGGGCAATAACTATCAACATACGAAAGGTCAGGATGAATAAACACCTAAAAACACCCAGATCTCTTGTTCAGTATCTGGTTCTGTCCCTAAAAGGGCTGTGTATGGGGGCATCAGATGTAATCCCCGGGGTATCAGGTGGCACCATGGCCTTTATCCTGGGCATTTATGAGGAGCTCATCTATTCCATACGGTCCCTGGACCTGCCGTGCTTGAAGCTCCTTGCAAGATTGCGATTCAGGGAGTTTTCCAAGAGGTTCCATTGGGAATTCTTGCTGGCCGTTGGTGCTGGCATCGCCATTGCCATCCTTTCCCTGGCCCGGGTGCTTGCCTGGTTGCTCGAAAATAGGCCTGTCCTGATCTGGTCCTTCTTTTTTGGCCTCATCAGTGCCTCTGTGTTCACTGTAAGCCGAAGGGTCAAACAGTGGGATCTGAGGCTCCTGGTCTTTGCCGGCCTTGGTGCCGCGGCAGCATTCTGGGTAGTGGGGCTTATCCCCACCAAGACCCCCGATGCCCCCTGGTACCTCTTCCTGAGTGGCGCCGTGGCAATATGCGCCATGATTCTTCCCGGTATATCCGGTGCGTTTATCTTGGTACTGCTGGGCAAATATCAGATGGTACTCCAGGCCCTGAACAATCGGGAATTCACTGTGCTGTTTCTGGTGGCAGCAGGGGCCTGTGTGGGTATTGTGCTATTTTCCCGGGTGTTGAACTGGTTCTTTACCCATCACCATGATCTCACCGTGGCGCTGCTCACAGGGTTCATGCTGGGGTCCTTGAGGAAGATATGGCCATGGAAGGAAACGGTTGAAAGCTTGGGCCGCACCCACGGCCAACTTATTCAAGAGAATGTATTTCCCAGAGCCCTGAACCATCATACCGCTTTGGCCATGGGGTTAATGGCCCTCGGTTGCCTTGTGGTCCTTCTGCTGGATCGGTTGGCCCATGTAAAGGAAAAGCCAAGGTCCTAAGAGCACAAAAACAATCTTACCAAGTGCGGATTTCCCCTAATCCCTTAAGCTCAAAGAAGACCATGAAACGGGTATCATCATTTTCCCTTTCAGCAACCAGCTTCACACCCCAACACTGGGATTGGTAGTTTACCCATCCACTGGTTGAAATATCTTGATCTGCGTAGAAATCCTTTTGTAGCGAGCCACCCACGGAAAACCCATATACAAGGCCCACATCCACGGAAAGGTTCAAGTTTCTGTATTGGCCCTTTGCGGTCTGATATTCCATCTTATAGTGATCCCTGCGGCCCCCGCCCCGCTCCATCCAGAGTTCTGCAGACAGGTCATTGCTGGTGAAATCGTGTGCATAATGATCCCACTGGGCAGTCCAATAGATATCCAGCGGTTTTAGGGGCTTGAGCGTGAAAGATATGCTGAGTGGGTCAAAGGGTCTTCTCTTCACCCCTGGCTCTGAGGCCCTTCGCACCTCATCAATATTATATGACTGAGACAGGGTCAAGGAGGCCCACCTCTGGTATGTCACCCCCCCTTGCTTGGTTTCACGTCTTGCATCCAGGTGATTTTCCACAGACAGGGTAAGCCTATTCACCTTTCCCTTGTCCGCCGCAGGATCAAACCAGGCCTCCCCCTTGCCCCCCTCTTGAAGGGCATGAAACGTATAGGTCAGGGTAGGCCATATGGTGTGCCTTAACTTGGTGATATGGCCTGTTGACACGTCAAAGACCCTTTCCAGCCTCGAAGACAATCTCATGTCCGCCTGATAATCCCTCTGCCAACCATCATCCGTTTTATCCCTATCTTCCTCAACCCATCGCCCATCGTACCTGAAACACAGGGAAGGCTCCATCTCCAAGTAATGGCCAAGACGGAGGGGCAACCGAAACTCCGGGGTTATTCTAACCTCATGGCCCTTTTCCCCATAATCCCGCCATACATGTTCGTAGTCTGTTTCCATGGACATGTAGAGGGGAAAACGCTCAAGACCCTCTGTAAGTTTAGCAAAATGAAGCCCAAAGAGGGGCTGTGGCGTGTCATCCGGTGAGGGGTCCTCTGGCCTTTCATGATAGCTTGAGCTTGCCTGGAGGCTCGTATCTTCCCATAGACGACCCACAAGCAATGTGGAGGTTCTAAGGGGCGAAAGCCTCTCCTCCAGCGGCCTGCCCCATTTCTCTTCCAAATCAGGCCTGGCCTCGTAGCCGAAAAGCCCGCCTGTAAACTCCCTAAGGTAGTCCTGGTCACTTACATAATCCAGATCCGCCCTTGCCTGAATCCCCCATGGCAGGTTCTGATCGGCCCTTCCCCTTACCCAATAGCGCCCTGTGTTTGTGCGATCAAAAGGGCTGAGCTCCACATCATCAGGGTCATTGAGATCCTTGTCTTTCCTGTCTCGAATGCCATCCAGCAAGACAGTCCCCCTGGAGCGGTCTTCCATCACATAACGAAACTCAAGGCCCTGCATATATCCCCGCTTGCTCATGTAGCGCTGATAAAAGGTGGCATCTGTCTGATCTGAAATGGCCCAAAAAAAGGGAATCTCCAGATCAGCCCCGTTTCTACCTGAATAACCGAACCTTGGCGGCAACAGCCCTGTCTGACGTTTTGTCTTGGCCGGAAATATAAAATAGGGCAAATAAAAGACCGGGAAATCCTTTACCCTAAAGGCTGCATGCTTGGCAGTACCATAGCCTTCCACCGTCACCTTAACCTCTGAGGCGGTGATGGACCATGCGGGCCTTGGGCCGTCGCATGTGGTGATCCTACAATCCTTTACTCGGTAGGTGTTCTCAGAGAGGCGCTCCATGCTCCGCCCGGTGACGTGCAGGTTGTTCTCACGAAGGAAGATATGGCCTTTCTCGATCCTGCCGGTCTGCTCTTTCAAATAAAAGACGCCCCGCTCCCCACTAAGCACATCGCCCTGGCTTTCAAACCGGACATTGCCCCACACCTTTGCAATACCGCTCCGCCTATCATACACGGCCCTTTGGGCCTTAAGGACCTGCCCACCCTTCTTAATGACCACGTCCCCTTCGGCCACATAAAGCCCTTGCTTTTCCTTATACTCAAGTCGGCTTGCCTGTATCTGCCAAGGTGTCTCCTTGGCTTTTGGCTGAGCAAGGTCTCTCAAAAGGTCCGAGCACTCGGTCTGATTCCTTCCCATTATCTGGCCCGCCACAAGCGATATCACCAGGATCACGGCCATAATGAATATCTTGGACCTGTTGTGTGGCATCTAGAGTTCCTCGGGCCTGTAGTTGACAGGGTCCAAATGGCTCATGGCCTCACCCACTGTAAAAAGAGAACCGCATATAAGGATCAGGTCATTTCCCTGGGCCATATGCTTCGCCTTTGTTATGGCTTCGTCCAGGAAAGGCACAATTTCGGCGGACTTGTGCATGTTTTTGCCATAGTCAAAAAGCCTCTCCGGAGTGGCTGCCCTGGAGTACCTAGGCCTTGTGTAGATAACGTGATGGGCCATTGGGACGATTTGTTTCAGGATTTGTCCAATCTCCTTGTCTTCCATAACCCCGACGACAAGAATCAGCCGGCCATAGGTAAACTCCCTTTTTACGGCTGCAGCCAGGGTCCCCATGGCCTCAGGGTTATGGGCGCCGTCTAGCAAAATCAGGGGTTGTGTGGAGGCAATGTGCATTCGGCCGGGCCACCACGCCTTTCTCAGTCCTTTTACCATGGCCTCATGGCCCACGGAAAACCCCTTATGCCCCAGTTGCTCTGTGACAGCTAGGGCTATGGCCGCATTCCGGGCCTGAAACCGGCCCTTCAACCCCAGTTCCAATCCCTTTAATCGCAAACCTTGACCATAATAGAAAAACCTTGAATCCCGGTATTGGAATCTTACCTGCTCACCAAGGCGTACCATGGGCGCGCTTGCCTCCCGGCAGATCTCCCTCAACACTTCCACCACCTTGCCCTGTTTTACGCCGGTCACCAGAGGCACGTGTGATTTGATAATTCCCGCCTTTTCCCGGGCAATATCACAGAGGTTATTGCCCAAAAACATCTGATGGTCCATGGCAATATTGGAGATCACTGTGATCAGGGGACGGATCACATTGGTGGCATCAAGCCTTCCCCCCATCCCCACCTCCATAATGGCGATATCCGTGTCCTGTCTGGCAAAATAGGTCAGGGCCATTGCCGTTGTGGCCTCGAAAAATGTAGGAGGCTCCTCTTGGACAATGGCGCCCATCAACGTATTGACCAGGGTGATCACCTCATCCTTGCTGATCTCCTCTCCATTGATTCTGAATCGCTCTGTGAACCGCACCAGATGGGGCGAACTATACAGCCCCACCCGAAAGCCCGCCTCGCTTAAAATGGAGCTGAGGAATGCAGCAATGGAGCCCTTGCCGTTTGTTCCTGCAATATGGACATATGCCCTCCCCTTGTGAGGGTTGCCAACAGCAGCCAGAAGGTTCTCCGTCTTTGAAAGACCGAATTTTATACCGTACTTTTGGAGTCCATAGAGATAACGGACCGCCTCTTCATAGGTCTTGAATTGTTTCATGGATGTGCT
>Ga0180301_10001396_pt1 | contig 19101 bp, 16 predicted proteins | sample GuaBasSediGuay16_FD_121797 | JGI IMG/M metagenome (GOLD analysis project Ga0180301, IMG submission 121797) | Subseafloor sediment microbial communities from Guaymas Basin, Gulf of California, Mexico - Guay16, Core 4569-2, 12-15 cm | ecosystem: Environmental > Aquatic > Marine > Hydrothermal... | reverse complement strand
GGCCTTGCCTATGATAAAAAAGGAGATATTTATAATGTGATGACAGAAGAAGAGTATAAAACCCTCTATGGGAAGAATTTTTCTGATATACGTAAGGTTAAGATATTCCATCTTAAATATGCCGTCCCTGAACATGTGTTTAATTTATGTGATAAATTGAAAAGCGATATTGGAAAGATTATTTTTGATGCAGAGTCGGGGAATATTTTAGTTATGGATACGCCTCAAAAGATACAAGAGATAGGCGAGGTAATAAGTTCTTTAGAGAAGAAAACGACAGTGCTGAAAGTGTTTGACCTAAAATATGCCAATGCAAAAGATATTGCCAATCAGCTTAAGAACCAGCTTGATATTAAGAAGGTAGGGACAATAAGAGCGGACGAACGTTCTAACCAGGTGATTGTTCAGAGTCTTCCCGAAAGAATAGATGATATTGTCAAGTTGATTGAGAGCTTAGACCGTAAGACAAGACAGGTATTGCTTGACGTTAGAGTAATTAAGGTTAAGCTGTCTAATACCTTAAATAAAGGAATAGAATGGGAAGGGCTTTTTGATTTAGGAAGACGTTATGGGCTTACCTACCTGGGCTCTTACCCTTTTAGTTCTGTTTCTTCAAGTATTTCCTCCTGGCGTTCCCGCAGCGAAGTTTTAAACGATGTGGGATATGTGGGTTCTTATCCTTTCAGCGGAACGACTGCAGATTATACTTCAGGGACAAAGGGTATAGCCAGCGAGAAAGTTCACATAGGAGTAGTGGGAAAGCACGATTTTGATGTCTTCCTAAAATACTTTCTTAATTCCGGAGAGACAAGGGTTGTGGCAACTCCCAAAATTGCGGTAATAGAGAACCAGGAAGCGCGTATTCACATCGGAGAGAGGCAGGCTTATATTACTAACACTACTACACAGACTAGTAGCACTACGACTGTAGCAGAAGAAGTAACCTTTGTAGATGTTGGTATCCAGCTTTTTATAACTCCCGTTATTAATGAGGATGGGTTTGTTACTTTAAAGGTTAAGCCGGAGATAAGCTCGGTAGTTTCTTATCTTACTACTGCTGCAGACAATAAGATTCCTATTCTGAATACCTCTACTGCCGAGACAACAGTTATGGTTAAGGATGGTTCTACAGTTATTATTGGAGGGTTGGAACAGGAGTCAGAGACTAAAAATAGTAAAGAAGTGCCTTTTATGAGCAGGATTCCTTTAGTGGGTAGTTTATTCAGCTCGAGTGACAAAACCAAAGAGAGAACAGAATTTCTTGTTATGGTAACTCCACACATTATAAGCGGTGAAGAGTTAACCACTGGTTATAGGAGGGATTTCGGATATAAGCTTGATAAAGAAGATAAAAGTTATGAACCTCTATCCAGCGAAGAGTTTAGATACCATTATAAATCTTATCGAGATTACAGTACACTTAAGGAGAGTAATGTGGGTGCAGTAAATTTTAAGCCAATGCAATGAAAGACACAAGAAAGAAAAAAAATTTTCTATTAAAGCTTCAAATCATACCTTTGCTTTTATTGCTTTCTTCAGCGTTTTTCTCTCTTTCTGCATTTCCTCAAGATGAAGGGAATAAAGAAGACCCAGGCGTTCTAAGATATAAATATGAGAAGCTTAAGAAAGATTACGAAGCCCTTTTAAAAGATAGAGATAATATACTGGCCCAGGTTAAAAACCTCCTTACAGTTAAGAGAAGGCTTTTAGAAGCCCAGATGAATGAAAAAAGACTTAGTGATTACAATGAAAAGCTAAAGCAGGATAAAGAAAAGCTTCAAAAAAAAGTTGAGTTACTGGAGAATCAAATAAAGCAGCTTAATGAGGATATTTTAAGCAAAGATGAACAGATAGAGGCTCTTAAAAAACATATTGAAAATATGGAGATAGAATATAAAATAGTGGATGTAACTAAACGTAAATTAAAAAAAAGCGAGGAGGAAATTGCAAGGCTTAAGAAAGAGATTCTCAGTCTGAATGAGAAAATTCATAATATAGAGGGAGAAAAAATAGAAGCGAAAGCAGCAGCAGAAGCCTACCGCAGGCAGTTAAGAGATGTCGAGAAGAATTACCGTCGTGCTCTGTCTGTTAACAGGAAGCTGGAGAAGAAACTAAAGGAGGTGCCAAAGAAGTTTGCAGAGATTGCGCGGCAAAATAAAATGCTCATTAAAGAAACCGCCCTTATGCATTACAACTTAGGTGTTTTTTATACAGAAAAGAAAGAGTACCGTCGGGCAATTGTAGAATTTGAGAAAGCATTGGAACTAAATCCCGATGATGCCTATGCTCATTTTAATTTAGGTTATATATATGCCAAACATCTTGTTAATCGCCATAAAGCAATAGAGCATTTTCGAAAATTTTTAAGATTAGCAAAGAGTAATGACAAGGATGTGGATTGGGCAAAGAGGTATATTCTTACGTGGCAAGCATGGGAAGCAAAGGAGCCTATTAAGTAAGAAGGAGGAAGGATGAGAGTATTAATTATTTTACCGTTGTTTGTCTTCTTGATAATGAATTACTTTATAATAGCTGCTTTAGCCTCTTCGGGAGGGGTGCCTCAAGAAGCAGTAGAAAAAAGCAAAACAGCAGATTCCCAGATTAGAGAAAAGAAATACGAACCCCATGCAATCCTTCCTTCTAAGCCCCTAACATCTCAAGGGGTAAAGAGCAAAGAGGAAACAAAATCTTTGCCGAAGACTCCTCCTACTTTGGATGAAAAGACCAGAAAGAGAATCGAGCTGATTAAGAATAAGAAAGCATTCTTGAATAATTCCCGCTGGCAGATAGAAGTTATCCCTTTCAAGGGGGGAGAGAAAACGCAGGATTATTTAATATTTAAAGACTTAAAAATAGGGGTAGAAAGTCTATTAGAGAAAGGTTTTTCTTATACCAATTATACATTGACTTTAAAGGATAATGGCAATATGGTTGTGGAAACAATGCAGACGTCAAGCGAAGGTAAAGTGGTATTTATAAAGGCAGAAGTGTCTTCTGATGGTAAATCATTAAGGGGGGTGATGAGTTTTCCTGAAGGAGCCACCCATAAAGATTATTCTTTTTCCAGCAAGATTAAGAAATTGATACGTTAAAGGAGGCTACTATTTACGCAGAGTACTGGGGTCTAAATCGAATGCCTTTTGAGAACATCAATGATGTTAGTTTTTTCTATTACTCTACCAAACACAAAGAAGCGCTGGCGCGGATGAATTATGCAGTACGCCAGAGAAAGCTTGGTGTACTTCTAACAGGAGAATATGGTACAGGAAAAACCTTTTTAAGCAGAGCCCTTAAAAAACTATTTTCTGAAGAGAAATATATCTTTGTGTTTGTTACCAACCCCCGTCTTAAACCCCTGGAATTTATTAAAGAGGTTCATTATCAGGTGGGAGGAAAAATTGAATTAGAGACAACACCTGAGAAGATGGATTATTTACGTTCTATTCAGTCATCATTAGAGGAGTATGCCAGGAAAGATATGTATGTGGTACTTATCATAGATGAAGCTCAGAGCATCCAGGAGGATGACCTTCTTGAGGAGATTCGTCTTCTTTTGAATATCCAGAGAGAAGATGCCGTTCTTTTTACTCTTATTCTATTAGGACAGCCACAACTCGAAGAACGGGTGACAAAAGTTCCCCAGTTAAGGCAGAGATTGTCTATTCGTTATAAGTTGTCTTCTTTAAGCTTCGAGGAGACAAGAGAGTATATTGAATTTCGTTTAAGAACGGCTGGTTCAACACGCATGATTTTTACCGATGATGCTTTTCGGGAGATATTCTTTCTTTCTAAAGGCATGCCACGGGCAATAAATAATATATGCGACTTGTCACTTCTTAGTGCTTTCATTGCAAAGAAAAATGTAGTAGATAAAGATACAGTTATTCATGTAGGCGAGGATTTAGGAGAAACCAGTTCTCCTGAAGAAAAAGACAATGCAAATCCTGTATGATTAATTTCTCTGATATCTTTGGAGATGAAAAAAGCAAATATAAGAAAAAAAAGGAGCCACGTGGCATAGATTTTTCTTCTTTAGAGAAAGAGAGAGCATCCCTCAATAAGGATAAATCAGAAGAGGCCATTTCTCAAGATAAAATACCAAGAGTTTCTTCGCAAGAGGAGAAGGAGGCAGAAGAGCTTTATAGACGGTCTGTTCTTTTAGCGGAAAAGATATTTAATTCTGATATTACTGCTTCTAGTGTTAATGAAGTTCGTAAGCTTGTGGAGACATTAGTGGCTTTCTCGAAGAATACTAATCAGGTGTTTTTTGAGTATGTATTTGGTCGCCTGCCTTATGAAGTTGATTTTATGCCTTTAAATTTAGTGAATGTCTGTATTCTTGCTATCGAAATAGGAGAAGCTCTTGGTTATAACGATGCCCAGCTTGTTACTCTGGGGATGGGGGCGTTTTTGCATGACATTGGAATGAGGCAATTTGGTGATTTACTAAGCCAGCCTCGCAGCCTTACTGATTCAGAGAAACAGCGCATTAGGAAGCACCCCTTAATAGGTGTAGAGAAACTAAGGTTCATTCAAGTAGGTCTTGAGCCTCTGGTTTTAGGAATTGTTGAACAGGAACACGAGCGTGCAGACGGTTCTGGTTATCCCTATGGTCTTAAAAAGGACGAGATTAATGAGTATTCGCAGATTGTTGGGCTAGCTGATGTATACGAGGCATTAACTCATATGCGTCCTTATAGAAATAGTTACTCTCCTCTTGAGGCTATAAAGATTATTCTGAGAGAAAAGAACCTTTTTAACCCCCGAATAACAAAAGCTTTTTTGGAGAGAATAGGGCTTTATCCCAAAGGAACTTTTGTTGAGCTCAATACAAAAGAGATTGCCCAGGTTATAGGTCAAAATAGACAGATGCCCTCCTGTCCTTATATAAGAGTAGTATATGATTATGAGGGGAAGAAATTGGATAAAAGCAAAGAGATAGATTTAAGTAAGAACACAAAAATTTATATAGTTAGAAGCCTTTAGGATTAAATGAATCGATTCACTATCTTATTTTTAATAGGGATGATCATTATTGTTTTAGCGTTAGGCTACAACTTTCTTAAGGTTAATATAGCATTGGAGAATAGTATTAAAGATAACCTTGCATTGAGAAGTAAGCTTAAGGAAGAAAAAGATAATTTAAGCGATTTGCAAGCTAAGCTAAGCAAAAAAGAGGAAGAGATTAGCACGTTAAGAAAAAAACTGGCAGAGCTTATCTATCCTGCGAGGATAAAAAAGGCCCTTTCTTTAGCACAGCAAGAGATAGCAAGGTTAAATCAGAATATTGCCTTGCTTAACAAAGAAAAAGGTGATTTGGAGAAAGAAAATATCTCTCTAAGAGAAAGATTACAAAGCAGTAACAAGGAAATAGTACGTCTTATCAAAGAGAGTGAAAAACACAAAAAACAAATATCTGTATTGTTAGCCCAAAGCAAGAAAGTGGCAGCTTCCCCTAAGGATGCATCTTTAAAAAATATATTGGAGAAGAAAGACAGAGAGATTTCTTCTTTAAAAAAACAGTTGGATGAATTTAAAGGGCGTTATAGCAAGCTTCTTTCTGACAAAGAGAACTTGGAGATTGCTCTTAAACGCCTAAAAAAAAGAAGCACAAATAAAGAGGGCAATATTTTACTTAAGAAGAAGATTAAAGGCCTTGAGGAGGAACTGGATAGAAAGAATAGAGATATAAGAGAGCTGAAAGATAAATTGAAGAAAATAGACACAGCTCGGGATTCTTTGGAAAGTGAAATCAATAACCTAAAAAAGAACGAAGAAAGTTTAAAGGCGTTGAACAGGAATCTCAGGGAAAAACTTATCGAGTTATCCAAGCAGATTAATGATAAGGAAGGCGAAATTAAGGAATTGAAATTGCAGCTTTCTAAACCCTCTAAGGAGTATACTGATAAAATAGAAATGTTGCAGGGCAAATTAGCTCTTCAGAGAGAGAGGTTAAATAGAGTAACGTCTCTCTATAATGACTTAAGAGATCAGCTAAAAGAGATAGCTAAAGTGTTATCAGCCAGGGACGATGAAATTATAGAGAAAAATAGAAAAATAAGCAATTTACAGGACGAATTAGCTTATTTGAAACTTAAGGTTTCTAATTTAGAAAACATTATTCAGCAGTCCAAAGAGAATCAGAGACTACTTATTGATAAGTTATCAGAGGTTACTAAACTTAACAGGAGTCTTCAACAGCATTTAAGTGAAGTTACAGGAATAGCGAGCAAGGGTAATATCTCTGAAAATTTACCAGAGAGTAAGCTTAAATCAGAAGAGTATAATGTTTACCTCGAGATGAAAAGGCCGGGTATTGAGGGTACAAGAGGCATAGAAGATGAAGAGAAGGCGAATGAACTTAAGAGAAAAGTAGAAGTTATTTTAGAGCCCTCTCAATAGTTATTATAGATTGAGATGAGAAGAATTCCTCTTAAAAGTTTATTTCTAATTTTAATGGTTTGCGGGGGAGGTTTTGTTGTTTTTTCTCAAGGGTCATTGAAGGAAAAAGCCAAGGAGCATTATCGTTTGGGCCAGATTTACTATGAGCACGGTCTTTATAAAGAAGCAGAGGAAGAGTACAAGAAGGCATTGGATATTTTGGGGAAACTTCCCAAAGAAGAGATAAAAACAGAAACTGTATTAAAAAAAGAAGATGCCCAAAAAGAGCCGGATGTCTTAAAATCTTCTCCTGGTGAATATACCATTGGCGTGGGGGATGTTTTAAGTATAACAGTATGGGAAAATCCAGATTTAAACCAGGATGTGATTGTAAGACCTGATGGGATGATATCTTTTCCACTTATCGATGAAGTTCACGCCGAAGGCCTTACCATATCTCAATTGGATAAAGTAATTACTGAAAGACTAAAGCAGTTCATCCGCTATCCTGATGTTTCTATATCCCTAAAGAGTATAGGGGGAGAACGTATCATTGTTCTGGGAGAAGTTGCTTCACCGGGGGTATATAATTTAAGTGGGAGAAAAACTGTGCTTGAGGCTATAGCTTTGGCTGGAGGATTCACTGAAGATGCTGTACTAAATAGTGTAATTGTAATTAAGGGAGGTTTTAATAATCCCCATGCAGAACGCATAAACTTATCACGTGCCTTAGTTGGTAAGAGTGCAGAGGATATTCCGCTTGAGGCTAAAGATATTGTTTATGTACCCAAAAGATTTATAGCCAATCTTAATTATTTTTTGAAACAAGTTCTTGACCCTATTTCAAGAGGAATATACACTGCAAAACAGTTTGAGACTTGGTAGAGTAAAATTCTATGAGTATTCATTCTCTTCTTAAGAAATCCATAGGTTTTCTTTTTTTCACTATCCTCTTTAGTTCTTCTTATGCTGATAAACCTTTAGAGAACCAGGTACGTTCTTTATCAGAAATAGTTAAAAAGAAAAAGTCTTCTTATGCCGGTGAGTTTTTTGGTATCCATGTGCCAATAGGCAATTATTATTTTGCTAAGAGAGTAGTGGCGACTTTTAATGCTTCCTGGAGGCCTGTTCCTAAGGATAAAGAACAGCTTGAAGAGCTAACCTGGCAGGAGCTTCTTCTTTCCTATGAGGCTTACCGACGGGGTATTCAAGCTACTGATGAAGAAGTAGATAAAGAGATTGACAAGACAATGAAGCAGGAGAAGGTTGATTTTGATTGGAAGAAAGATGAGGATGCATTTAATAAATGGGTTAAGGAGAGGTTAAAAGAGCCGCCAGAGCTCTTTAGAAATCAGATAGAGCACCTTGTTAAGCTCAACAAGTTAAGGAATCAGGTTATAGAAAGCATAAAACCAGAGGTAAGCGAAGAAGAAGCTTATCAAAAATTCCTTGATGAGTATAACACTTTGTCTGTTGAGCTTGTTCAGTTTGATGACTTAAAAGAAGCAGAAGAGTTTTACAAGAATCTTAAGGAGCCTCTCTCTGACGATAGAGTAAGCCATCTTGTGTGGGAGGATTTGGTGTTATCCTACGAAGCAAACAGACGAGATATAACTATTGACGATAAAGAATTAAACAGGGCTTTAAGTGAATTCTTTTTCTTGAATGATATAAGGTTTAACTGGAGCAGAGACAGGGAGAAGTTAAACTCCTACCTAAAAGATAATTTTGGCATGGACGCAGAGGCTTTTAACAAAGTCTTTTCTAAGCTAGTTATTGTAGATAAGCTTAGAGAAAAAATATATGCAAAAGAGGAGCCTCCCATAGATTGGGAGGTATATAATAAGTTTCTTAGAAGAAATGGGAATTTTTATAAAGCCTACAGCCGGTTCTTCAATAGGTTTAAGGTAAGAAATAATATATTGAGATTCCCCAGCTTTAATAAAGCAAAAGAGTTCTACAAGAAGATTAAAAGGGAAGAAAATCCCTGGGATGATAAGAAAAGAAAACAACCAAATTTATTTAAAAGGCCAGGCTTTGTTTCGTTAGATTTTTTGATTAATATCTGGAAGTTTAAGAGAGCTGATGCTTATAAGATGTTAGATTATACAGCCGGAAGCTTCTATCAACCTTCTCCTATATATAAAGGATATGCCGTATTTAAGATTCTTAAAGTCCGTAAAGCAAAAAAAGAGGATTTTGAAAAAAGAAAAGAGTATTATTTTAACAGAGTAAAGATGATAAAAAAATATGAAGGTTTTAAGAAGTGGCTTAAAGACTTAAAGGAAAAAGCCAATATAAAAATATATCTAAAACCATAATCTTACAAAATTGTTTGAAACAAAATGTGATAGGAGTAGATATGGATAGTAAAATGAAATGTCGAAAGAACCCAGATATTGTCTCAAGAAGGATAGCCAATGAAGTTATATTAGTGCCGGTGAGGAATAAAGTTGGCGACCTCCAGAGCATTTACACATTAAACGAAGTGGGTGCTAGAATTTGGGAACTTATTGATAGAAAAGATTCTTTAAAAGAAATAAAGGATGTGCTTGTTGAAGAGTTTGAGGTAACCCCTGAAGCAGCAGAAAAAGATATATCCGAGTTCTTAAAGAAGTTAGAAAGTATAGGAGCAATTATAATAGAATAAGATGGAGTGTCCCAGCATTCCTACCATACCTTATAGTGAATTTAGTGAGCATATCCATACAAAAACAGCAGGGGAAAGAATTCCTGTAAATGGCTCAATTGAACTTACTTTCCGTTGCAACCTTAATTGTGTGCATTGCTACTGCCCTAGGGGTAATACCGAAAAAGAAATGTCTTATGAAGATGTTTGCCGGGTTCTTGATGATATCGCTAGTTCTGGCTGCCTTTGGCTTACCTTAACAGGAGGAGAGCCTCTCCTAAGAGATGATTTTAAAGATATTTATATTTATGCTAAGAAAAAAGGGATGATTATAACTCTGTTTACTAATGCTACATTAATTACCCCTGAAATTGCCTCTTTCTTAAAGAGCTGGCCACCTTTTGCTGTAGAGGTGAGTATTTATGGTGCAAGCAAAGATACTTATGAAAGAATAACTGCGGTTAGAGGGTCCTTTGAACGTTGCTTAAAGGGAATAAATTTGTTATTTGAACATAAAATACCTCTTCGTCTGAAAACGATGTTGATGACTATTAATAAACACGAGTTGTTTAAGATGAAGCGCTTTGCTGAAAGTTTAGGGGTTGAATTCAGGTTTGACCCCTTGCTTAACCCTACCCTAAGTGGTTCATTAGAACCCTGCTCATATCGTATTAAGCCCCAGGAGGTAGTAGAACTTGATTTAAATGATAAAAAGCGCAAAGAAAGCTGGCAGGAGTTTTGCGAAAAATTCCCCGAGCCCATTAAAACAGACCTTTTATTTTCTTGCAGTGCAGGAAGGACGTCTTTTCATATTGACCCTTACGGGAACCTTTGTATGTGTATTATTGTGCGCTCGCCAGCTTATGATTTAAGAAAAGGGTCGTTTAAAGAGGGCTGGAGTGATTTTTTCTTTAACCTGCTTAGCAAAAAGAAATCATCTCACTCCGAATGTACTTTTTGTGAGTTGCGCGACTTATGTTCTTTTTGTCCGGGGGCAGCTTTATTAGAGAAAAAAGACCCTGATGCAAAGATTGAATATTTTTGTGAGATTGCCCATTTAAGGGCAAAGGTGTTTAATTTTGGAAGATACAAAAAAGCTGTTTCAAAAAAGGAGGTTGTCAATTATGATAAATAAAAAGAAACCTTACCAGAGACCAGAGATTGAAAAAGTTAATCTTACACCCCAGGAGGCAGTACTTGTTGGCTGTAAAACATCTGCCAGCCCAACAGGTAAAACAGTCGGGCGGAATAACTGTTCTACTAGAGATTATTTCTGCGACCAAGCCGTAAGCTAACGTTACTACACAGACCATTATGTTAAAAATAGAGGTTGTTTTAAAGGATGTGGTTTTGAGTATAGGCGACATAAATATTCGTCTAATCTGCTACGGAGATAACTGGAGATGTTTCTTTAGTGGCGACGTTGAACGGTTCTGCAAAGAAGGCTCACCTCATATTACGCTTAAGGCCTACTACGGTAAGTTACCCCGGTTTTCTGAGAAAGATTTGGTTTTTGATTCCGGAGGCAACTGGGCACTCTTTCGTCGTAAAAGTAGCTGGATGTTTTTTCTTAAGTCGCCTGTAACAGGGAAATTACCTTATGCAGTAGCTATAATAAATCGTAATTTTAGTAGGGGTAAAATTTATCTTCGTCCTTTAAAAGAACATATTTACGGAGAGGATTCTTTGCCTTTAGTTGACCCTTTAGAGTATCCTCTGGATGAAATTTTAATGGTACATCTACTTTCTTTTAATAGAGGAGTTCTTCTTCATGCCTGCGGTATAGAATATAACGATGGGGGAGTAATTTTTGTGGGAATTTCTGGTTCAGGAAAGAGCACAATTGCCAATCTTTATAAAAAAATAAAAGAGGTAAATATTTTAAGTGATGACAGAATTATTGTACGCAGACAGGACACCTCCTTCTATATATATGGAACTCCTTGGCATGGAGATTCGGGCGTATGTTCTCAGAGAAAAACTCCTTTAAAGGCAATATTTTTTTTAAAGCACTCCCCTCAAAATTTCTGTCGTCGGCTTTTGTCTGTAAATGCAGCCTCACGTCTCTTTGTATGTTCTTTTCCTACCTTTTGGGATAAAAGAGGCTTAGAATATACTTTAAATGTGTGTTCTCACCTTGCAGAAAATATTCCTTGTTATGAACTGGGATTTGTTCCCGACGATAGCATTTTAGAGTTTCTTAATAACAGGTTATGCAGCTTCCTCAAGCAGAATTTATAAGCTTAACCCACGAGATATTAAAGAAAGGAAACTCTTTCCGTTTTCGAGCGAAGGGTGGAAGCATGTATCCTTTCATAAAAAGTGGTCAGGTCATCCATGTAAGGCCTGTTTCTGTGTCAGAAATACGTTATGGGGATATAATTTTCTACTATAACGGTAATAATGTAATAGTGCATAGGGTAATAAGAAAATACAGAGGTAAGAATAAAACAAAAATTGTAACTAAAGGAGATGCTTTAAGATATCCTGACAAAGATATTAGCGCAGATAGTATATTAGGTAAAGTAGTAGCTTTTGAAAGAGAGGAAAGAGTAGTAAGGATAGACAAAGCCCCGATGAGTTTTGTAAATATACTATATACTATGCTTTTACCTTTTAGCAGGTGGGTTTACCTTTTTTTAAGGAAGATGTTTTTTATTTTAAACAGAAATAAAAAAGAGAATAAGGTTATTGTCTTATTGGCAGATGCTTATTTTAACAAGGACAGCCGGGTTAAAATAGAAAAGTTACTAACCGCATCTTTAAACTGGGGCTATATTTTCAAGAAATCACACCGAGAGGGAATCACTTTTCTTATTTACCCAAGTCTTAATAAGATGGGAGCTTTTAAGTGTAGTCCTTCAATATTAACACAGATGAGAAGAGATTATTACGCAAATTCTGCAAGAAATGCAATGATTTATGAGGAAACAAAAAGTATTTTAAGAGCACTTAACAATAACAACATAAAGCCTATTTTACTTAAAGGTATTTTTTTGCTTGAGTATATTTATGAAAATGCTGCGGCCCGTTCTGTGGTAGATGTTGATTTACTTATAAAGAAAGAAGAACTTCCCGCTGTTAATGAGATTCTTAATTCTTTGGGATATAATTCTCCTCCTACCTACGATTATTTTATCAACAGAGATTCTTTGTCCTCCATTAACACCCTTGTTTACAGAAAAAAAGATACTTTCTGGTTTTTTGTTCATCTTCACTGGCATTTTATAAATTCTACATGGCCTTTAGACTTTCTTGTTAGGAATATTGATATGGAAAATATCTGGAATAAAGCTATGGTTTTTAAGATAGATGAGGTTAACTTTTTTGGTTTATCATACGAACACCTTTTAATTTACCTTTGTTGCCATAGCTTTCTTCATAATTTTGACAGGCTCATTCTTTCCTATGATATTGCTTACGTTATAAGAAAATATCATGATAAGATAGATTGGGATTCTCTTATTGATGAGGCAGAAAAACTTAATTTAAGTATGCCTTTATATTATTCTCTACTTTTTGTTTCCTCTCTATTAAACATAAACATACCTTTTATTAAAAAAATACCCAGAAATAGAGGATTCTTATTTAACATAACATCTTTATTTATGCGCAAGTGTATACGTCATGTATTTTTACCTTACCTCGTATATTTTTCTCTGCAAAAAAATTTTCCAGATAAACTTAAGTTTATAGCTAAAACTATTTTCCCTCCTTCTTATGTTTTAGCCCACAACTTTAATATTCCCTCCTCATCTGTAAAATGTTCCCATTACCTTAAACGCTTATTTACTGTTACAAAACTGTTTGAAACAAAAGGGTAATGTCAGTAATGGGAAATAGTTCCCTGCTTGCGGCACAGTTTAAGAGTATATTTAAATACAAACAGGCTCAAAGGAAGGAGAACTGACGAAAACATAAAGAGAAAAACAAGCTCCGCTTTTAGTTGTTTAATACTGTATCCTCTATAAATTGAGAGTTCCATTGCCCGTATTGCATGGGTAATAGGTAGAAATTTTGCTAATGTTTGCAGCCACCCTGGCATAACAGTAACAGGAAAATAAACTCCCCCCAGAATGCCTTCGGAAGTATTTATTACCCAACTTAGGGGGTTGCCTTTCTTAAATATCATTATAAAACTTGCCGATATTATTCCTAAGCTGCTAAAGGAAATAACAGTAAGAATTAGTGTTATTATTGCTGATAGTAAATTTGTATGGGAGAAATCTATTTTGAATAAAAATACCCCCATTATTATGTAAATAGCCGCATCAAAGGTGGCAAGAATAAGGTTCCATAAACTCATGCCGCATAAAATAGTTGATATTTTTGTGGGAGTAAGTAAAAGTGATTCAAGTGTTCCCTGTAATTGTTCTTGCCGCAGCCGGGCAGAGAACGAACCCACTCCCACCCCTATATAGCTAAAGAATGCCATACTTAACAGAACATATGAGAAATAGTTTACCCCGAATTCCTCCAGATATTTTGTCATTTTGTGCCCGAACATTCTGTCGATAAAGAAATAGACAAAAAGAGTGGCCATTACGCTAAAAATATTTAAGGCAAACGATAGTTTGTAGCTTGCTTCAACGAGGAAATCTTTCTTTACTATGGCAAATATTTTTTTAATCACGCTGGGTTAATTTGAGGTAAATTTCAGCTAAATTTGCCGAAAGGGATTGTGTTTTTTCTTTTAAATCTTTAAACGTGCCAAAACCATATATTCTTCCCTTATGGAGAATCATAAATAAATCACATAAGTTTTCAGCTCTTTCTATATTATGGGTAGTAAGTATTATAGTTTTCCCTTCATTCTTTAAGTTTTTTATCAGAGCCTTCAATTCTTGCGCAGAATTATAATCTAAACTCTTTGTTGGTTCATCAAAGAGAATAATGCAGGGGTTATGGAGAAGCGCTCTTGCGAGAGAAAACTTTCTTTTCATCCCTGTAGAGTAGGTGTTAAAAAGCCTATCGCTATAGTCTATTTTAAATAACCTGAATAAGTGGTTTATTCTTGTTTTTGTTTGTTTGCTATTTAGACCATACAGGCTTGCAAAGAACTCTAAATTTTGTTTACCTGTTAATCTTTCATAGAAACTTCTTTCTTCGCAAGTAACAAGTCCTATTATAGATTTTATTTTATCATCATCCTTGTCTGCTTGAAAGTTCCCGACTCTTACGCTTCCTTTATCCGGTAGTATTAAGGTCGAGATTATTTTTAAAAGGGTAGTTTTCCCTGCGCCATTTTCACCCAATATTCCCAGTATTTTCCCTTCTTCAAGATGAAACGATATATTTATTAGTGCTTTTGTCAGTGGGCGTTGTAGATTTAGGGTGAAAAGATTGTAGTATAAGAGAGGGGGCCTAAAGTGTTTACTTACATTATTAAATTCCAATATATATTTTTTCACCGTAAATAGGTTATATCAGAGGCTTAAAGAGCCGTCAAGAATGATTTATCTTGATATAATACCAAAGAGATGATATAAAAATAATGATGGTAAGTAAACTATATAGAATAGCAAATGGCACAGTATGAGTTAAGCCTAAGAGATTATATCAGGATTATCAAAAAGAGAAGGTTTGTAATTATCTTCTCTTTTGCAGTGTTTAGTCTTGCGACTTTCTTTTATACCTCATCGCGCCCCCCTATATATAAAGCAAGCACAACTGTAAAAATAGAAGAGAGAAAGACCATTGCAGGGCTTCTTACTGAATGGGTAATTTATACTCCCGGCGATATTATGGAGACTCAGACTAAAGTAATCAAAGGGTTCCCTGTAATGAGAAGGGCGGCCCTTAAAATGAGACTTATAGATGAGAATACTCCTTTAGATAAAGTTTATGAAGTGGTAGGGAAGTTGCAGTCAAAGATATCTACAGAGAGAGTCGGTCGCACAAATATTATTAAGATTACAGCGGTTTCTTCAGAGGCTAAAGAAGCAATGAGGTTGGCGAACACAGTAGCCGCTTCGTATATAGAAGAAAATCTTCTTGAGAAGAATAAACAGGCAAGAACCGCCCGTAAATTTATTGAGGACCAGTTGCACTCTTTAGAACAAAGGCTGCATCGTGCCGAAGATAAGTTGAAGAATCTAGATAAAGAAGTTAAAAATATTAACATTGCTCCTGACGTTCAGCAGAAACTGGTTGAGCTAACATTTGAATTAGCTTCTTTGAAACAGAAATATACAGAAAAACATCCTAAGATATTGCAGCTTAAAGAACAGATAAAGCAGTTGGAGAGCCAGCTTAAGGGTTTTTCGGGTAAAGAGCTTGACTATGCGCGTCTTAAACGGGAGGTGGAGGTAAATAAAAAGATTTATGCAATGCTAAAGGAAAAATTAGAGGAAGTGCGTATAAGAGAAGCAGAGAAAGTGCCTGATGTATCTATTGTTGACCCTGCACTTCTGCCCACCTCTCCTATAAATACCCAGTCAAAGATTACAGTAGCAATGGGTTCGCTATTAGGCATTGTTCTTGGTATGGTTTTAGCTTTTGTAGCCGAGAATTTAGATACTTCAATGGGAACCATTGAAGATGTGGAGAATTCCCTGAAACTTCCTGTTCTAGGGGTAGTTCCTTCTATTATTTATGGGGAGCACAGGCGCCCAAGTTTCTTTAGTAGATTTAAGAAAGAGAAGAAAGACGAAGCAAAGATACGGTATATCCGCCTTATATCTCACTATCGCCCTACTGACCCCACAGCAGAATCATTCCGCAGCATTAAAACCAATATTATGGTGTCGCAGTCCCGCAAAGTTATTCTTATTACCAGTGCTGGTCCACAGGAAGGCAAAACCACAATTCTTATTAATTTAGGAATAGTTTTTGCCCAGGAAGGGTTGAAGACAGTACTGGTTTCTTCTGATTTAAGAAGACCGGCAATAGCAGAAAGTTTTGGCTTAGACAGAAAGCCCGGCTTAAGCGATTTAGTAAGGGGAATAGTTCGTTTAGAAGATGCAATAAAAAGTACAGTTGATATGATGTTAGGAGATGTGGATATTGAGAACATAACAAGCCACCCCGGTTTAGACTATATAAAGATTATTCCTGCGGGTTCTTCCTCGCTTAATCCTACAGAGATATTACATTCTAAAGAAGTAGATGCAATACTCAGCAGGCTTAAGAAAGAATTTGATGTTGTTCTTCTTGATGCTCCTCCCGTATTGCCTGTTGCCGATGTAAGTGTTCTTGCTCCCCGGGTAGATGGTGTTGTACTTTGTTATGAGATTGGCAGAACTTCACGGCACGCTTTAATTAGAGCAAAAATTCAGCTTGAGGCAGTAGGAGCTAAGATTTTAGGGGTTGTTCTAAATCACACCAAGCCTCAGACAGAAGCTCTGGAAGTTTATCCTTATTACTACAAGTATAAGTATTACCATAGTAAAGAGGAAAAAGAAAATATAGAGAAATAACTGTTAAAACTGACTATGCAGAATTAAATTAAAAGGAGGTACAAAATCCTCCTTTTTTAATATTAGAACTTATCTATGAAAAAAAGCTATATAAGCGATTTTCTTCTCTGTTCCATAGTCGTTATCTTAGCAGTTGTATTTTTTAAATTCCTTAAGCCCTCTCCTAAAATTTTTATTGCTTTTATAGGAATTAGCTTCTTTTTTCTTTCCTTTTTTAAAACTAATCTTGCTCTTGCGGTTTTAATATTTTCCATGCTTTTATCTCCTGAGATTGTTTTAGCAGAAGTTCCCTCAAGGCTTGTTGTGCTACGCATTGACGACATCTTACTTATTGTTATATTTTTCGGATGGCTTGCTAAAATGGCGGTAAATAAAGAGTTAGGACTGCTTAAGCATACCCCCATAACAGGCCTGATGCTTTTTTATATTGCCGTATGTGTTATTTCTACTCTTATCGGGATACTTTCCGGTATAGTTAACCCTCTAAAGAGTTTCTTTTATATATTGAAATATACAGAATACTTTCTTCTTTATTTTATGGTAGCTAACAATATTGATAATAAGAATCAAATTAAGGTGTTTATTGTTTGTTTTATGATAACGGCTTTTATTGTTTGTGTGTATGCTCTGCTTACTGTTGGTAAATTTGGAAGGGCAACTGCTCCTTTTGAGGGAATAAAAGGTGAGCCAAACACATTGGGGGGATATTTAGTGTTTATGCTGGCAGTGTTTGGAGGAATATTTTTATATACCTCTTCGCGCAGATGGCAGCTTTCAATTGCTTTATTGACTTCTATTATGGTTATTACTTTACTTGAGACTTTTTCACGGGGGAGCTATCTTGCTTTTGTAGTAATGTATTTTGTTTTAATTATACTTACAAGGAAAAGGAAAATTATAATTATAGGGATGCTTATTTTAGGTGTAGTTATTTTTCCTCTTACATTTCCCAATATTGTTAAAGGAGTTAAAAGCCGTATATTTTATACTTTCTCAAGAGGAAAGCAATATGACGTAGGTATAAAACCAGTAACGTTAGAAGAGTCAGCAGCATCGCGCGTTGAGAGTTTTAAAGATGTCTTGCGTAAATGGACGAAAAGGCCCTTATTAGGTTATGGCGTTACAGGAGTTGGCTTGGTTGATACGCAGTATCCACGCGTATTAGGTGAAACAGGCATCGTGGGATTTTTTATATTCGTTTTGTTACTTGTTAAGATATTGAAGCTTTCTTTTAACAACCTTTATGTTTTACAAGATGATTTTTCTTTGGGCTTAGCGTTGGGCTTTCTGGCAGGATTTACAGGTTTACTTATACATTCTTTTTCGGCCAATACCTTCATTATTGTGCGGATTATGGAGCCTTTCTGGTTCATAGCAGCAATTGTAAGTTGTTTGCCCAAATTACAAGAAGGGCAGACGCAACAGTAGTGCCTAAGGACAATAATGTTGCAGAAGTTTAAAATACCGCTTACCAGACTTAAAAAAGAAACACTGGTTTTAAGCTTTATTACTGGCTTAATTATTTTTCTAAAGTTTCTGTACCAGGTTCTTTTGGGCAGAGCATTTGGTATCTCGTGGCAGCTGGATGCTTTGTTTGTGAACGTGGCTATTCTTGGTTTTTTTGGAGCCTCCGGGGATTATCTTGTATCCTTATTTATTCCTATTTTCCATGAGGTTAAGAGAGAAGGAGATAAAGAGGCGCATAGGTTCTTTGATGCCGTTCTTAAATGGTCGTTTATATTCTCTTTGACTATAGCATTTCTTATAAGATTTTTTGATTCGACACTAATAAAGATAGTAGCCGCAGGGCTGTCAGAAAGAAGTTTTCTTTTGGCAAAAGATTTGCTGGGTATCTTTGCCTTCTCCATTGTATTCTTAAATATTCAGAGAGTAGCAGCATTGACTCTTAACGCCCTAAATTACTATTCTTTTCCTGCTTTTGTAAGGCTGATTTACCCTTCATTGAACATTTTATGTTTGTTCTTTTTTGTTCCGCGATACGGTATAAAATCTCTGGCTTTTACGGCATTGGGGGCAGGAGCTGTTTCTGCGGTTGTGCTTATCTGCTTTCTATGCCGTAAGACCTGTTGGAATATAACATTGTGTTTTTATCATAAGAAAATACCTTTTTTAATTAAGAGGTCCTTGCAGATGTCATTAAGCAATATTATATGGGGTTTTCGCGATATAATAGTTAAAAATTTTGCCTCACGTATAGGAGAGGGTGCTATTTCTCTTTTTTATTATGCAGAAAGAATAATTCTTGCTTTTATTTATACTGTTAATTCTTCTGTTGTAAGGGTCTACTATTCCCGCATTTCGCAGTTTATATCGTCCTTAAGGTGGGATAAAGTAGAGGATTTATTTAAAAGGCTTGTCCGTTTAAATATGGCAGTAAGTTTTATGATTTCTTCAGCGATATTATTGTTTTTGCCGTCGGTATTGCGTATTTTGTTTCTGGGAAGTAAGTTCAGTGCAAGTGATATAAATACTATAACCCTCCTTGTTAATATTCTACTTATTTATTTTATAATTGTTTCTTTTGAGAATTATTTGTCTCGTATTGTAATTGTAGCAAGAAAAATGATAGTAGTTGCTCTAAATGCTTTCCTGGGGGTTTTAATCCTTTTTGTTTTCCTCTTAGCTTTTTATAAAATATACGGGGTATACAGC
>Ga0180301_10001395_pt1 | contig 19109 bp, 21 predicted proteins | sample GuaBasSediGuay16_FD_121797 | JGI IMG/M metagenome (GOLD analysis project Ga0180301, IMG submission 121797) | Subseafloor sediment microbial communities from Guaymas Basin, Gulf of California, Mexico - Guay16, Core 4569-2, 12-15 cm | ecosystem: Environmental > Aquatic > Marine > Hydrothermal... | reverse complement strand
CTATTGCATCTATTTCGTCTATGAATATTATTGCTGGAGCATTCTTTTGAGCTTCATCAAAGATTTCTCTTAGTCGAGCTTCACTTTCACCATAAAACTTACTCATAATTTCAGGTCCATTAATTGCAATGAAGTATGCATCGGTTTCATTGGCTACAGCTTTAGCAAGTAGGGTCTTGCCTACACCAGGTGGACCATATAGTAGTATTCCCTTAGGAGGTTCAATACCCAGTCTCTTAAAAAGCTCTGGATGTTTTAAAGGTAGTTCCACTAGTTCACGTATACGTTGTATAATGTGCTTCATCCCGCCTATATCTTCATAAGTAACTCTAGGTGTTCTCGAAGGCTCAACAGGTTTTTCAAGAACAACCACAACAGTATTACTGTTTACAATAACTACTCCAGTAGGTTTTGTTTGAAGAACTGTGAAGGGTATTGCTTGGTTTAGTACTGGTATATATACAATGTCTCCTTCGACGATGGGCATGCTTTCAAGTTTTCTCTTAACATATTTTATGAATCCAGGATCTACTGTTATTGAAAAGTCTGTAGGAGCCAATTTAATAACAGATGCGGGTTTTACGTAAGCCTTCCTAACAATTACTTTATCACCAATACTAACACCAGCATTTCTTCTAATGAATCCATCCATGCGGATAATTCCTGTTCCTTGATCTTCAGAGTAGCCGGGCCATGCTATTGCTGCAGTCTTTTTCCTACCTTCTATTTCAACTATATCTCCAGGAGCTATTCCGAGTCTTCTCATAACATTAATATCAATTCTAACCTTACCTTTACCTACATCTCTTTGTTTAGCTTCAGCAACCTTTAGTATAGCTTCTCTTTCGCTCCTAGTCTTATCAAAGTTATATGACATAGTTTATAAGGCACCTTATATTCTATCCATGATTTAGTAATAGTTAGAGGATTATTAAAGCTACTTCCAGCTAGAAATTAAAAACCTAGCCTATGTGTTAATTCTACTTCAACCCTACTTACACCATCGATTTCCCTAACTATTCTTTCAAGCTTATCAGTACCGCCTTTTTCGTCCTCAGGTATTGTAATGTAGAGCCTTAGGTAATATAATCCGAAAGCTATAGGAACTTTCTCGTAACGAAGTACTTCATAAGTCTCAGGAATTCTTTCCTTTACTATTCTAGCAATACCATCCAAATCTACATCTATATCCTCTGGAGTGACCTTTAATACTACAAGCACTTTAGCCATAAATTCCCCCCTATGGTCCTTCAAAGCCGCAAGCAGGACACTTATATTTTATGGAAAGTTTTCTACATTTTCTACATCGCCAGATAAGAATCTTTCCACAGTTAGGACAGTAAAAGGCTACACCTCGCTCACTTGGAGGAATTAACCTACCGCAGCTCGAACATATTGGAGGCTGTATTGTTTCAACTATTGCTAGTTTCTTAGCCTCTGCTGACACTATGTATCACCTATTTCTCATTAATTTATTTAGCTACTGAAGTATTGCACTACAGTATTTTATAAACCTATTTGAATACATGCTATGTCGGGTATGAAACTACAATGAATAACGAAGAATATAAACAAGTAATAGTGGTTAGGACGGATTTAAAAATGAGCATGGGGAAATTAGCTGCTCAAGTAGCTCACGCCTCTGTTTCAGCGTTTATTGAAGCTACAAAGAAAAACCCGAAATGGGCTAATGAATGGTTATCTCAAGGTCAAAAGAAGGTTATAGTAAGGGTTTCAAGCGAAAAGGAGCTGCTACAAATATATGCTAATGCTAAGGAGCTTAAATTACCTGTAGTAGTAATCGAAGATGCAGGTAGGACAGAATTACCTCCAGGGACAAAAACGACAGTAGGTATAGGACCTGCTCCCTCAAGGCTTATAGATAGGGTTACAGGGAGGCTTAAATTGCTTTGAACAGAATTAAATCTAGTTTACTTGAAAGAACCTTAGGAATAGAGTTTTACTTTACTAACATACCTTCATATTTAAGCTTGGACATAAAACTAAACCCCAATACCTTTAATGTATATGAGGTCTTTGAAAACATACCAGTGAATAGACATAGGGATGTAGCTAAACTATTAAATCTAAATAAAACTAAAAGAACATACGCTTATGCAGTACTATACAAGAAGAATATTGATACTATTCAAGCAATAGCCGAAATAAGTAAAAAGTTCAATGTACCGCAAAATGATATAGAATTTTGTGGATTAAAGGATGCACATGCTACTACCTATCAACTAATATCAATACCTTCAAAGTATTTATCAAATTGTAGCATAGGATCAATTATTAGTATAGATAATCATATAGAATTGCTAATTATAGGCTATAGTGATAGACCTCTGAAAAAAGGAGCACACCTAGGTAATTACTTTACCATAGTTGTAGAGGCTTCAAGCTCCTTAATAGACAAGATCAAAGAAGCTCTCAAAGCTCTTCAAGCATTAGATACCTATCCTAATTACTATGGAATTCAACGCTTTGGCACAATAAGGCCTATAACGCATGTTATAGGAAAATTCATATTGAAGAGAGCATGGGATGAAGTAGTAAAATACATAATAGCATACTCATTCCCTCAAGAGAATTCAATAATACGTAGAGCTAGAATTCTGTCAGAGGAAGGTAACTTTAAAGAAGCACTTAGAGAGTATCCTAAATCATATTATGAGGCAATAATACTAAGAGAATTAATTAAATCTGGCAATTCCCTTAAAGCATTGAAGAGAATGCCAAGACAATATATAATGTTATTTGTAAATGCCTTTCAGTCATATCTATTCAATAGAATACTGTCTAGAATTATTGAGCTCTATGATTCATATACTCAATATATAAACGGCATGGTTAAATGTATTAGCCCTTTGGGTGATATTAGACCATGCATCCCGCTAGTAGGTCTAGGGATGAAGGTTGATTCTAAAAGTGAATTACACCATATAATTAATGAAGTACTATCCATAGAAGGAATTAGCATTGATGATTTTAATGTAAAGGACTTAGGGATTAAAGTATATAGTCGTCCAAGACCTATGTATATACCAATAATTAATTTCAAATGGCATATATCTGAGAAAGACGATAAGGTGATACTCCATATAAGTTTTGTTCTAGAAAGAGGCGCATATGCAACTAATATACTAAGGGAGATAACTAACTATAACATAGATAAAATGTATACTTGAGTTACTCAAATCTTATTTCAACGACACTACCCATAATCTTAGATAATATTCTCTCAAATTCGGTTTTATTATCTCTAATTATTCTCTGTTCGGATCTAGGAACCCTAATAATGTATTGAGTACTGCCATCAGGTAACCATAAGGTGTTTATTCCTTGAATTCTTGCAGGGTAAAGTACTTGAGATGCTACTTGTCTTAAATCACTACTCTTTAAAACAACTTTAACTCTACTACCTTCAAATTTTTCCGATAGAGATTTAGCAATTCTAGACAGATTATGAATAGTTAATTTACCTTTTAACACAAGGACTACGAGGTTCCCTTCTTTGTATGTCTTGATGTATTCTGCATCTCTTAGTTCTCTTATACCTGACTCTTCTAACTCTATTAATGCCTTCATCACATCAACCTCATAGGGTTCAACAACTCCTTCTTCAATTAATGTCTGACATCGTGGACACAATATTCCACTCTTAACACATATATGGTCAAGGGGTATTTTAACCAATGGATCACCCTTATCTCTTACTTTCCCTTCTCAAGCCTATTCCAATACAACTTACTACCTAAAACTCTTACTCCTCCATAACCTCTACAGACCATTCTACATAATTATGCAAAACATTTATGAACCCCCACGTGTCTTTCATAATAGCGTTGAGGGAGGTATAGGTGCCAGTACGTGATCCTATTAAAGCACAAATAGCAGTTAATAGAGTATTAAATAAACTAGTGTGTAGAAAGTGCGGAGCACTTAACCCACCAGGAGCTGAGAAATGTAGGAGATGTAGAAGTAGAAATCTAAGACCAAAGAGACGTGAACGAGGTATAAAGAAAGGGTAATCTTATATCTTAATTCCTAGCTTAACGATTCTATTCATAATAACTTGTTGATCTTCCTTCGGGAAAAATCTTATATGCTGCCTTAAGATTCTTAGGTTTAACCCTATACGATACTTTTCTAGATCCTTCAATACCTTACTTAATTTCTCTATATCCTCAGGGCTTCCTGCACGTGCTTTTAATAGTACATAATCTTCAACATGTAGTACTCTAATGGTTATACCCTGAAGCTTGATTTTTCTTGCACTATTAATTATGTCTTCAGGTATATAGAAGTCGTGTATGTTCTCATATAATTCAATTTCGATATCCTTACCATTAACGTGAGCTACAATTCTAGGAGTACCTAGATCAGTAAAGCTAAAATACCATTTACGTTTTTCAGCTAGTGCTCGATAAAAGTCTTCCTCAACAAATGGGCTTGGACTAATTACAAATAAATCTACATCGCCATCTAATGTTTTTTTACCTACCTCTAACTGAATGACGGTGTCACCGATGATGATGAATTCTACACCTTCATCTATAAGTTCTCTTAATACCTTTACCATGTCTTTAACGGTGTAACTCATTAATACTCACCTCTATAACCACACATCAAGAATATGTGGTCAAGGTTATTTAAAAGGATGGGTTAAAGAGACAAACTAAATAAATCCCCTATAGTATATTATGAATATGTGGAGCCGGGGTGGCCGAGCGGTCAAAGGCGGCGGGCTGCAGACCCGTTTAATCCCGGGTTCGAATCCCGGCCCCGGCTCCATCCCATACTATGTTAAAACGCTGTTCTTCAGTTATGCTAACGTGCTTCAGGCATAATAAGGTAGTTATGAGAAAGCATTTAAAGTATAGATATGGCTCCGTCATACATTTCTCATTAGCTTCTATGTTTGTGTCGATTTATAGTCATGAAGCTATTTCTCCTACTTAAGGGTTGAATGACTAATATGACGGCAACTGCTATGAGTATTAAATATGTGAGGTTGGTAATTAGTTCATTTACGGAGTTTAGCATCTCTGTGAAGGGAATATTCAATATGCCACCGTGTATAGAATGTTAGAACTAGGTAATAAAATTACTCTTCTGATTCCTGAATATTACCTGGGCCATTTTCTGTCAAAGTAGATGTTTTTGGCCTTGGCAGATAATGGTATTCCTATTACAATATCCGCATTAATTAACCCTAAATCTTTTGCAGCTATACCAATACTATACATTATCCTATTATCAACGTTATGTATTGACGCTGTTTTTACAGCAGATCCTAATGCTATTCCAAGGTTGATTATCGACATAGCAGTATTAACGTCTATGGGATAGCCTGGTGGAGTCTTAAGCCCTATATCAACTATCCTAGCTCCGATAAGGACAACAGCATCAGAATTTCTAACATTGAAAGCATCACGTTTGAAGAATTCTCCAAGTTTAGGTGCAAGTTCTTCCATTTTAGATGCAAGCTTTTCTAGTTCTTCTTTATTAGCTAACACTACTGTTACTATATTATCAACACCCCTAGCTTTAGGAGCGGTCTTAGCTGATATAGCCATGAGTTCAGCTACTTTAAGAATGCCATTTTTAATAAGGGATTGTTCCTCAATCATTTTTTCCACCGAGAGGTATATAGTAGTTCTAAGAAAAATATTTTTACACACATAATGTTATATTTCTGAGAAGTTATCAGCCCTGGCCACTCTCTTCACCATTCTAGGAAAGGGTGTGTAATCATCATCTATTACTAGAGAATATCTATATGACATTATTAAGCTTAATGGTTTAAAGGAGGTGGCGCCGGGGCGGGGATTTGAACCCCGGACCACCGGGTTAACAGCCCGGCGCTGTAGGCGGTGGCGGTCGACGCAGATTGAGACCCCACCCCTACCTGGCTGAGCTACCCCGGCACACCATTTGTTGAGGTTACTTTAGGAGACTATTAAGTTTTAGCTCTACTAGACCTGATGTGCAATTACTTATTAATGTTTGGAGAAGAGGGGAGTTATTAGGAGCCCTCTTTTCCTGGGATGTGGTGGGCCCGGGGGGATTTGAACCCCCGACCTACGGGTCTCTCCCATTTCCAGTCATATCTCATCCCCTTTACGGGTCGTTAGACCCGTAGCGCTTAAGTGACTGGAGCTTCGGCCAGTTTGATTCGTCCGCCGCTCTACCTGGCTGAGCTACGGGCCCACCATAGGGCATCGGCTTCAGTTAACTATATGGTTGTGTGGAGGGTATAAAGCTTACTTCTTTAAGTACTTAATTATATATTTCTTAAACTCTGATAGTTCCATTTCTTCTCTTTTTCTAGGTAACTTTATTAGGTATACTTTATGAGTTTTCTTATCCCTGACTCTTATTTCATCATGATCTTTGTACCTATATACATCTAATTGCTCTAAGCCTAATTCCTCTAGTGCTTTAACATACTTAGTGTATATTCTTGCCATACTCTACTCACCTAGGTCAATGGCTAAAATAGAGCGTAATAAAATTTGTTGAAAAGTCCTCAGGAGCGGGCCTTATCTTCACCAACCTCTTTTCAGTTGACATAGCCCCGGGCTCCTTCATCATAGGATTTCTTTACTTTAGTGGTGGGCCCGCGGGGATTTGAACCCCGGACCTCCGCCTATCTCAGAGCTTATTAAGCCCGCGTGAGGGCGGCGTCCTAACCGGGCTAGACGACGGGCCCTAAACCCCTATTATTCATTAAAAACACAACCTTATAACCCTAAGTGTAGAGTTAATGGTATACGCGTATATGTTTGTGATAAATAAGTTCATGTGCTTATACTAATATTATGACCTTAAGCCTCTTACTTTGGAAGAGATAATGATATGGTGTTGAGTTTTGTGATGTTTACTAAGAGAGCTAGTATGTTATGTCGTCTAAATATATTTATTAAACTGCTATAACTATGTTTCTACTGACCCGGGTTCACCGCTAGACCGGGCCGAAGGGCTCATTGGGATGAAAAGCGGAATCCATGGGCCGGGCACCTTCCCCGTACACCTTCTTTAAACCCCTAACAATTATGAGGATATGCTCTGACTTTAAATGAAGAACAAATAGCATACATAAACGGCTTCATAACAGGAGACATAGATAGCACTATACAAAGACAAAACGGAAGACTAATAGCTCAAATGAGTACTACTCATCCCCTTCAAGAAAAATTGTTCATTGAACTATTCAAGCCTATTAGTATAGGAGATAAAATATACAAATGGCCTGAATCCAAGTCATATCGTGGAAGACAATTATATTATTGGACTTTAAGAGCGTATATTCATCCAAAGTATAGTTCTATGCTGAGAAAGCTAAAGTATGTACCTCAAGAATATATCAATGATGTTAGACTTCTATCTGCCTTTACAGCAGGCTTAACTGACGCTGACGGAAGTATAACTATTGAGAAATCATATTCTAGAGCTAAACCCCTCTTTAAAATAGTAAATAAAAACTATAAACTACTTAAGGAGCTTCAAGAAGGGTGGAAGAAATACGGTATATACATACCTGAACTTCATATAAATAAAAACGTTGGTAATGGATATCGTAAATACCCTACATGGGAGCTTAGAACACGTGGAAGGAAGGTTTATCTATTGTTGTCACGATTGAAGCCACATATAAGACATGAAGAACATGTTATGAAGATTAGGATAATAGAGCAACTAGGTCGGGGAATCATATTGAGTCAAGAAGCGCTACTTATGCGTAAACAAGTTAAGCAGCTTATCAAACATATGATAAGAGTCTATGTTGATGAAGCAAAAAGGTTATTAGTGGGATAAAAATGGGGCCCGGGCCGGGATTTGAACCCGGGACCTCGGGATCCACAGTCCCGCGCTCTTCCAGCTGAGCTACCCGGGCCACCTGAGTTTAAGCGTGGCCTGAGTTCGTCATCGCCTGAGCTCGTGAGTCCGGGCCCCAGTATCTGTAGGTATAATTCATTATTTGTGAATTTTAAAGCTATTATAGCCCTTAGAATGGTTTTTGCCATAGTTGTTGTAGTTTTTGTTTTTTGATTCTGGTCATTATTCTGTCTAGGTATTTATATACTGTTGAGTGTTGTCTTCCTTGTATTAGCATTTCTATTGCTTCTCTTGCTGCTGTTGCTGATTCGTAGTCTCCTATTATTGCTACGTAGGTGTCGTGTATTGATATGTATGTACCAGTCATTTCCTCAATATTCTTTCTTGCTTTACCCTTCTCCCCTATTATTCTCCCCTTAATTCTCGCCATATGGTTTGGGTGAGGTCCTACATATTGTTTTAAGTCTATTACAATTAGTATTTGGTCTTCATCTAGAAGTCTTAATGCTTTTTCAGGTGGAAATCCATATGCTATTGCTCTAATGAAATCTCTTGCTTTTAATAAATTTATTGGAGGGACATCGGGAGATTCAGGCTCTATAACAGCAACACCATTATCACTATCAATTGATATACGAGTCCTAGTTCTCTTCATAAGCTCCTTCTTAACTCTACCTTCATGACCAATTAATACCCCTATCCTATCAAGTGGTATTTTTTCATAAATCCTAGTTATTCCAGGTAAAGTCGATATCTTTACTCTTTCTCTTCCTCTTTCATCCCCTCTTTTAGCTTCCATTCCATCACCTCTTTATAGACTTCTTCTTCTGAGGGAATGTTCAGCCTCACCTCATATTTAAAAAACCTAACTATATTACTTATATCTCTACGTAAAAACTCTAAAGCATTCATATGAGCTATATGGACAGCTTGACTTACATCGATTATAACAGGTTCACTATCATACACCATAATATTATATTCGCTTAAGTCGGCATGAACGAGGTTAGCTAGGTGATAGGCTCTAGCAATATACTCTATAACTTTGTTGAAAATGCGCTTATGAGTATCTAGGTCTAGGTCCCGATAAACTTCTTTTAATAATGGAGCTCTGATGCCATTTTTCCCAATAAACTCCATCACGAGAATGTTCTTATAGACAAAGATAGGTTTAGGAACCCTAACACCAGCTTCATACAACCTCTTAAGATTTCTAAATTCCTTCCTAGTCCAAAGATAAATCAACTGCTTTATATTTCTAGGACTCATACCCTCAAAACGGGGATCACCATAAATATACTTCCAAATACTTTTCCTAAACTCAGCAGTCATAGTCAAGTATATCTTTAATGCAAGATCTCCCCCTTTTCTGTCTTTAGCCCAGTAAATTCTAGCCTCTTTACCTGAACTAATAACACCATAAACCTTACTTACAATACCCCTCCTCATGATTTCATAGAGTGCAAGAAGAGTTTCAGTATCAAATACTTCTTCAACAGTTTCGTACAAATCCTTATCTTTGATCCTCCTTAAACTCCTCTTACTAGGCTTTCTACCAAGAAATTCATCAATAGAATTCATTAAATTGAAACACCCATCTCCTCTAGAAGCTCCTTTGGAATGTAGTTTAGTTCGATAAGCTTCCTTACCTCATCTCTCTCATATCTATGAATAATATCGCCTTTCTTTGCAGGCTGAAAGTCCCATATAGCTACGAGTACTATGTCACCTTCCTTTATCCAAACTCTCCTCCTCATTCTCCCAGGTATCCTACACATTCTAGTATAACCATCACTACATTTGACAACAGCATGCTCAGCACCTACAAGCCTTTCTACAATACCAACAACTTGTCCCTTAGCTGGTAATAGGAGTTCACGAGGTCTTTCTTCACCTCTTCTAGCCTTTTTCTTAACCACTCTTTAATCACCACCTCCTTTACTAAGATAGCTTAATTATCGTAGAACATAAACTTTCCCCCCATGAATAAGAACCTTAATTACATCACCCTTCTTAACGTCAACTAAGCCTCCTAGATCTACGTCATAAACATCAAATGTTTCAAGATCTAATAACTTAACCTTACCATTAGGCTTAACTACGAGAACTTCTGCTTTTTTTACTTTAACATCTTCAACCTTTTTTATAACATTCTTATCCCAGTAATCTTTATGAGAAATCTTAACTTCCTCTCCTCTATCGAGAAGTTCTAGTATAATCGATGCACCATTCATTCTTTTAACAACGGCTAATTTACCATAAGCTTCTACTACGTCTCCTACATAGATATCAGGTAGCCTTACTGAAAGGGTTATTCTTGACTTTCTTTTACCACTTCTATCTCTACCCATAAACTTATGTGTCTCAATAACTTTTGCTAAATAATAATGACTGAACTTACTTGCAACATAGCGTGCAGTCTCCTTTGAAGTAAAGTATAAGTCTATACCTTCCCTGACTTCCTTAATATCTACAATATCATCAACTACATCGCGAGACAGCTTCTTAAGTAATTTATTAACTTTATCTTTTAATGATGCTAGAGCTTTAGGTTCAGAAACTCTTACTTGTACTATAGCTTCATGTACTTTAGCTCTTCTTCGAAAACAGGTACTACATAGGGATTTCTTTAAGTGTAATGTCACTTCTCTTACTTGATGTGTTATTTTGTTACCATAGGCTATCGTTAAGTCGAGTTTTACAAGAGCTCTATTAGAATTAATTTTTACATTCATTACATTTACATTGATTATCTTTAAAGGCTCTTTAGCTTTGACTTTATAATTTATGACATGATTCATGTACATTATCACAGCTTGATGTACCGACTTTAATGGATTAGACCAGTTACCTTGAATAAATATAGCATTACATAAATTGCATAACTTTAAATCTAAGCGAGTAGGTATGGATAGAAGTTCAGGGTTTTTTTCTAGCATGCATTTAAGGCAAATGCCGTTAAATATGGGGTTATCTATGCTTTCAGTACATCCACATATGTTACAAGTTTGTTTTACCGCTTTATCATTCTTCATAGCATTTATTCACTCATAGTTAATTACTTGAGCGTGGGGCACACCATTTATAACTATAACCGATTCCTTAAGGACTAAGTTAGCTCTTATTGATGCTTCAACTATATTTCTTCCAATAAGATTTGCTACATATGCACTTTTAATCAACTCTAAAGCTTCTTTAATATCCATGAGATTACCACCATAAAAGTCTTCAGATACTGTAAACTTCATATCCCCTTCCACTAGGGTCTTGCCAAGCAGGTCTTCATCACATATAGCTACTACGACATAACCGCCACTTCTATGTACTTTAACATAAACCTTAGACATTTCTTTACACCATTAGAAAGGCCTAACAGGTTGTTCAGCTCCGCAAGCTTCACAGATTAATATCCAAACCTTACCTTTCTTTCTTAGTACTGTATCTGGGCTACCACATGTAGGGCATATTACATAGGATTTTATGAACATATTAAGTAATCTATTAATAACAACTGATGAAAATCTGCCATGAATTACTAAGCTACCAGACTCATCAACATTCCCTGGTGCTGCAAGTTCTTTTAAGAGGAATCTCATAATAATTCTAGGCTCTCTACGAAGCTTATCAATAATCTCCTTAAAGTTTCTAATAATAGTCTTTTCACCAATATTAACTACCTCAGCCTTAGGAGGGACAAATCTTTCACCACTTACGGGTTTAGCTGGAACCTTACTTAACGCCCTTTCTAGTAACCATTCATAGCTATAGTCTTTAACGGGCATTTCTATTCACCTCTAATCTATTACCGTAGTATAGGGGTTAAGCTAGCTTAAATATCTATAGGTTGAATATTCATAGGAGTTTCCTGGGAGAAATGTACATGCATAAGGTATACATAGAGACATATGGATGTGAGCTCAATAGAGCTGATAGCCTTTTGATGGAAAAGGTACTTATAAACAGAGGATATAGGATCGTTAACAACATTAATGAAGCTGATATAATTATAATAAATACATGTACCGTAAGAAAGGAAACTGAAGAAAGAATGATATATAGAATTAAAGATATATACGAGGAATATGTGATTAAGAGAAATAAAAGGCTTATAATAGCAGGATGCCTTCCCTCAGCTCAACCTTATCTAGTAAACTTAAATGCACCGAAAGCTGATTTAATTACACCACAGAACATAACATTAATTGCAAGTGTTATAGAAAGTCCTAAGAGGCAAGTACTAATTTTGGGCAGCAGAAGTAGATCATGTATTCCGTTAACTAAGACGAATCTAATAGCTTCAATACCTATAGCTGATGGATGCTTAGGTAATTGCTCCTTCTGTGTAGTTAAAATAGCTCGAAGAAGACTAGTAAGTTATCCACTAAAGCTCATAGTAAGAAAGGTAATGAGATTAGTTAAGAGTGGAATAAAAGAAGTAAGACTCACAGCACAAGACACGGGAGCTTACGGATTAGACATTTACGGTAAACACTACTTACCAATACTCTTAAGGGAATTAATAGAAATACCAGGTGCATTTAAAATCAGAATAGGAATGATGAATCCAGAACATTTAACAGGAATCATAGATGATCTCATTGAGCTAATGCATTCACCTAAAATTTACAGATTCCTACATATACCTCTACAAAGTGGTGATGATAGAGTACTTAAGATTATGAATAGAAAATACACAGTTGATGAATACCGCTCTCTAGTCAAGGAATTAAAGAGAAAAGTTCCTGATATAGCAATTGCAACAGACATATTAGTAGGGCATCCTGGAGAGGATGAGGAAGCATTTGAAAATACTGTTAGGGTAGTTAAGGAACTTGAATTTGAAAGAATACATCTTGCAAGATATACCGTTAGACCCAGAACTGTATCGGCTTCACTGCCACAAGTTCCTCCACATATCCAGAAAGAAAGAACCTTAAGACTACAAAGAGTAATTGAAGATATATGCCTAAAGATACATAAAAGCTATGTAGGATCTACTGCAAAAGCTCTTATAATTGAAAAGGGAGCTAAAGGCACAGTCATAGGTAGATTACATAACTACATACCAGTAGTGATCAAAAAACCCGCTAAGATTAACTTAGGAACATATAAATATGTAAAGATAGATGAAGCTACATACTTTGACATTAGAGGACACGACATAGATAAGTACGCTAGCATTACTCCCCTAAGATCTTAACCAATGACATAATGAATAAGAATTGAATAATAATCTTTGACTCCTACAGGAGAATAAAGCTTATTTAAATCTAGCAACAATTCTTCTGAAGGAGTCGTACATATGCATTAATTTAGCGGGTCATTCACATGAGAGAAAAAATATTAGTAATAAGAGCAGAAAATGGTGAAATAATTGAAAGCAATATAATCGATGGCAGTATTGAAGATATTGTTAAAAAGTATGCAACAATAGCTCTTAATGAATGGGATCCAAGTTATTCAGATTTTATAGTTATGAAAGATAAATATGAAGTTAAATTAAAATTACCACTAACAAGAGAACAGTTTGAAAGATTTTCTAAGTTTAGTCTAAGAAGAGAGGAAGGTTTTGCGGTATTTGACGTACCATTATATGTAATAAGCTTCGATAACGTATGGGTTGAAGGAGATTACCTCGATAGAAAAATATATTTAATAGCGACATATGTTGATGATAAAGTAAAAAGAGATCTAGAGGTTATTGCTCGTGAGAATACATCACCTCGAAGAGAAACTAGAAGAATAACGCTTGAAATAAGTGAAGAAGAATTAGCTGAATTAGAAGAACTAGAAGGCCCTAGACGCCCTAAGAGGAAGAGACGTTAATGAAGTTTAAAGAAAGCTTCAAGCTTTGAAATACCAGCTATTTCCTTCCAGTCAATACTTAGAGCTGACAGTATTTGTTCAAAGGTAGTTCTTATATGTTCGAGATATTTTTCGACGTCAACTTCTGTTAACTTAGCTAATTGTACAGGCTTTACGCCATCTTTACCCTTAACCTTAACATAGCTTATAATATCACCTGCTGTTAGATGATATCCAAGAGCTTTTAATTGAAGAGCAGCTCTAACGTGCTGAGGTATTGTTTTCTTATATTCTTCTAATGGCTTAGACAACATGACCTTAAATGCTAATTCATCAAGCGTGTATTCTTTGCTTTTTAACTTAACATATAACTGTTTTACTAAGTCCTTAACATAGTTTTTAACTTCTTCAAAGTCCTCCGGACTATTAACTTTACCTAACGCGGCAAGAACATCATAAAAAGCTTTCTTAATGAATTCGGGTGTATTTCTTTTCTTACCTACCATACCCTTAACATCAACAGTACCATCGGGTAATATCCCTAGGTAATTTTTCTTAAGCCCAGAAAACGCAACGTACTTGTAGACTTTATCAATATCTAGTTCTAGTCCAAACTTATCCTTCACCCACTTGGATAGCTTTTCCAGCTTCTCTGAATTGGGATTCCATACAAATAATGAATCAGTATCTCCATAGACTACTTTTAGTCCTAGTTCAATGGCTTTAGATATGGTATTTCTGATAGTGAATCTACCTATTGCAGTTACACTTTCAGCAACAGGAGGTGCATACAAGGGAAATGCTTCAGAACCAAAAACACCATAGCTAGCATTAATAAATACTTTCATAGCCCTCTGAACAACATCATACCAGCTTCTTACTTCAGGGTTAAGGCTTTTATCTTTAGCTTTCTTTTTATAAATTTTAACTCTGAAGTCTCTTAATAAGCCTGTTATCTGGGATGTAAGTCCGGGTCTAGCAATACAGACTTCATGTATGGGATTTCCATTTTCATCAAGTACCTTAACTATTTTGTCTGGAGGACAATAGCCTTCAGGAGGATCAACTGTTTCATAACTCAAGTTCCATTGCTTAATTATACTTGGGTATAGTGAAGCAAAGTCTAGGACAGTTATATTGAAGAATACGCCTGTAGGTGGATTAATTACTATTGCACCTGCATACTTTTTACCTTTAATTGTAGCAGCAGTCTTAACTGTGCCCTTAAGTACTTTAATATCATCTGGTAAGGGTATGAGGTATCCTCTACGTCTATGCTCCCAATACATGAGATTTTTAATCCACTTAGAAATGGTGGATCTAGTTAAATCTTCAATGCTGAGCTTGCTAATACGCATAAGTAGTATTATAAGCTTCCACACAAGCTCGCCACTAAATAGTGTTAGATTTAATGTAACCCAGGCATCTCTAAAGTTATATGCAACAAGCTTTGCAAGGGGGATGACACTGATATCTTCTTCAATCTTAATCTTAGCTATACCTAATAGAGCTGAAGCAATTGCGTCCAATGTATATTCTTTATATCTGCCTTCAAAAGCATATGCTTGTATGCTTCTATTATCGAAGAACCTATATAGGTCAATGTGTAGGTTCTTCCTTAATGTTAAATGCGTTCTAGTCCGTTTAATGGGGATCATGTACTTGGGGATGTTTAACTTTAAAGCTCTATTATATAGGTATTTAAGGTCAAATTCATCGCCATTGAACGTTAATATTACTGGGTACTTGTTCATAACCCTAAATGCTTCAATTATTAAATCCCTTTCATTATCAAAAATTTCCACAATGGCGTCATGAGGATATTCTTTAGATACTTCGCCAAATTCTACATTAGGTCTATATAAAAGTAGAATTCTCTTATAACCATCATTACCAGCAAATGCTATACTAATAATGGGATATGGAGCTTCGTCAGGATTAGGAACTCTACCTCTATAAGGAGTATAAACTTCAATGTCAATTGCAACTCTTTTAACCTTTGGTGGTGGCTGCTCAAATATAGGAATCCACTCAATAGCCATTTGTTTAGTCTCTTCATCTTCGTCCTTAAATAATTCAACAATATTCTTAGTAACTTCAGGACTAAGTTTAACCTTATATGGCTTAAGATGACCATTCTTAACTATATAGAGCGTTCCAGGTATTAATTGTAAGTCGAAGACGTAATTATCATGATATTTTATATCAGCCTCCCAGGCCTTAGGAACATAATTTCTTAGAGTAGCTACTGCTTGAGGATCCTTAGTAACAATTTTAGTCATAATTCTCTTCTTTCCTAGCAGTAAATCATATTTTTCAACTGTCTCAATATGATCAAACGAAGGATGATTAACTATCTTAGCAATGCTCTTAACACTATCAGGAGGTAGGTCTGTTAAGAAGTAGGGTTTATGTCCATACCTATCATGCCAGAATAGAATTTTTTCTTCAACTTCATCATAGAGTTTTAATAAAGCTTTACCTTCATCACCATCATATATGACTGCTAGTAAGTATAAGGGTCTAGGCCAATCTTCAATATCTTTAATTTCTTCCTCAAATTGTTCATCAACATTACCTATAAGCTCTACACTAAATTCTCTTCCCTTATCCTTAGTCTCATCAATGGTCTTAGCTTCAATATTCTTATCCATCATGTCTAAGAGACTTAAAGCTTCCTGAACCTTACTTTGAGCCCCTTTACTAATACTACTATCGCCCTTATTCCGATTAATGAAATCTAGTAGAGTCTTTTGTTTTAATGTCTTACGTTTATCCAATTACCAACTACCTCGCCTAGTTCACCCGTATGAATCATAATATATGTTTCAAAAAATAAAAGCCCACCTACATAAGCTAAAAGAATATAAACAAGGTATTATCGATGAGGATCTAAAGTATTAGGCCAAGAAGACGTAATACTTTAAGAAAAGCTTAAGGACGAAATATGATAGAATACATAATTCGGGGCCCGTAGCCTAGCCTGGATAGGGCGCCGGCCTTCGGAGCCGGAGGTCCCGGGTTCAAATCCCGGCGGGCCCGCCACATAAATACCCTGTATTTAAGCCTTTCCCTGTTGTCCCCGATAAGTTTTTATACCTCTGGGTCTGTCCCAAGCCTATTGAGGCGATTTGGGACAGTGGATGAGAAGAAGTGCCGCAACATTAGTCTCGACAAAGAACAGCGACGGGAGGTATTGAGCCTGCTTCTCAAGAGATATGGGAGCATACGCAGGCTTGCGGAGGCTCTAGGTGTTAGCAAATCTAGCTTGCATAGGATAATAAGAGGTGAGCAGACTGGGTCTCTTGTACATCTAGTCGACTATAGGGTGTGCCTGCTGCTCGATGAGGAGGAATTCCTTGCAGTTCTTAAGAGGAGGCAGGTGTTGGAAGCCATTGGCTTGGTTAAAGATGGGAGGGTAAACATACCTCTCCTAGTTGCAGTACTCGATGCAGCTCTTGACTACGAGGAAGCAAAACACGCTGTCCTCGAACTAGTAGCCAAGAGGTTTAAGGCTGAGCTAAGGGAAATCCTGGGTGAAACATTTCCAAAGATAGAGCTGAAGTGGACTCCTGAATTCGAGAAATGGCTCACTGAGAAGAAAAGCAAACCCATCTCTAAACGGACATTGAGAGACTACAGGAACTTATGGTATAGGTGTTTAGAGGGCAAAGTCTTGGGCTGGCACTTGCTCAAACAGCTATCTGGCAAGCAGATGCTCTGTCACGATAACCAATACCACCCAACGGGCTGGACACGTCAAATCTTTAGGCATTACATACGCTGGCTCTATAGCATTGGAAAGCTTGACTGGGACACGTACACATGGCTGCTATTAGTTGTACCAGGGCGAAGATATGGCCGTAGGGTCAGCCAGAAAGTGATACGAGAAGAGGACGTTATAAATACTCTAAAGGTTCTGAGTGAGAAAGGGCGTGAAGACATCCTTACATTATATCTATTAATGCTTGCTTCTGGCACCCGCTTCATACACTCTCTGGAAGTCTTAAACAATTGGCGGGAGGATGAGGAGTTTTACGTTGCCTACCTTAACCGTATCGTTAAGCGTTTGGAGTGCTTTAATGAACATTGCCGTTACTATCTTGGTAAAGAACACGAAGTCAAGCCAGCGGGCTTCATGTACTTTCCTCGAACATTGCTTCCACTGGTGAGAAGGTTTGCTAGTAAGCTACCTAATAGGCGTAGGATAGAGAAGGTTGTGAGGAAGTGGAGGTGCTTACCACCTAAGTATATTAGGATATACGCTCTAAGGCTGATGAAGCAAGTTATCGGAGATAACGATGTCTACCGCTTCATAGTTGGTAAGTTCGGTGAGCTAACGGTATCGGCAAGGCATTACATGGACTTGTTGAAGGAAGCCGACGAAGTGTATCCCAAGTATATTCAGAGGTGGAGCCAGATATTCGATAAAGCAATCAGGCTAGACATAGAGCTTAGGAGATGCTACCGTCTTGAGAATGACGGAGGCTTATAAAAGAAGGCGACACAGGAGCTTAAAAGCCTGCGAAGCATAAAACCGTACCGCCCAGCAAACGGCCAGCTCGCCTGCCCGCACACAAGCTTTTACGTGCTAGGCGTAAGCGTTGATAGTCAGATGATTTAAAAATAATCCACCCCTTAACCATGCCGGGCTCTGGTATAGAAGCCGGAGGCCTTCTAACCAGATTCCGCAAGACATTTGCTCTCCTCTTCGCCCGGAGATGGCGAGCCTAATCAGTCCAGGTATAAAACACGTACCTAAGACGAGATTATTTGAAATGAAACCAGTAGAAACCATGCCGGATAAGGGGGAGAACCCCACAGGACTTACTAAAAGAAACCGTCAAGGAATCCGTTTTTGCAAAGTATAAATATTCGCCGTGCTAAAAACGATAAGTACAAAATAAGGTAATAATACCTGCCATAAACATTCCGAAAAGGACTATTACATAGAACGTTAATCAATAGTTAATTCATCAACCCCCTTTTCTCGGTTATAGTAATAAAAATAGAAAAAGCGTGGGCTTTACCAAGAGATCGCCATGAAACTCGTTTATATAAAAATAAAAGCCTAATAAAAGCTTACCAGGGAGATAAATTGAAGGGAAAGGAGGATCCATGAGAGTAGCACGTTATTTTATAATATTTTATAATACTCATAGTCCTTGGCGTTGGACTGTTAATAGATACTTTCATGTATAAACGCTATGGAGAATACTATGATGAGCTGGCTAGGAAACCCATACACCTTGTTGTAATAATCTTTTCATTAGTTATAATAGTACTGCACAGTTACTTTATAATAACTAACTTAATCAAGACAAGATCAATCGCTCAGTCACTCATTGAAACATATAAGCCTATTCTTTACTTCGTAGGTAGTTTCTCGAAATTTCTTCTCAAGGCGTATGTTCTCGCATTTTTGCTAATGTTAATTATAGTAACATTAACTCTAAGTG
>Ga0180301_10001392_pt1 | contig 19117 bp, 14 predicted proteins | sample GuaBasSediGuay16_FD_121797 | JGI IMG/M metagenome (GOLD analysis project Ga0180301, IMG submission 121797) | Subseafloor sediment microbial communities from Guaymas Basin, Gulf of California, Mexico - Guay16, Core 4569-2, 12-15 cm | ecosystem: Environmental > Aquatic > Marine > Hydrothermal... | reverse complement strand
GTTCATAATAGCAAATTTGTGACATACATTGCATATTTCCCTCACAAGTTTCATATCTTTTAATGGTTCTTTTCCTCTAGGATATAATAATTCAATTTTTAAAGGAATGGGAGTTCCCATTATCTTAGATTCTCTGGCAAACCCTAGTTTTTCATCCCCTATGATACCCACAGGAAGATAAATTATTGTAGAGGTATTTAGGTAGAAATAAACACCTCTGTGAGGTATTCCTGGCGGATATCTACTATACATTCTTATTCCTTGTAATGCTGTAACTTGTGATATAACTATTTCAATATTTGCTTCAACAATTCCTTCCTTTTTTAAAGAATCACAGGTTTTTCTTAGGCTTTTAATTTCACTAGATGATAATTTCTTTGCTGACAATACTAATACTCTGTAATGATCTTTTGGGCTTGTATTTTTAAGTTCCAGTAATACTTCTCTAAGGCTAGAAGTGATTAGATTTTCAAGGTGCTCGAACTCAGCGATCTTTCCATAGAATCTTTGCCAGGTACCTCTTTCTGAAAAGGTATGTACTTGCGAAAAGACCTTAGTTATAGGACCAGTCCTTCCGGTTCCTCTATAAAAGCTCCAGCTTAAGCCCAGAATTATATCGTAAGGCACAGTCTCGTCTTCTCTTAACCCCCAAGGTATCCCACCAGCTTTTGCAAATATATTTAAAGCAAGATTTCTTACTATTATCTCTCTTCCTTTAGCTGCTTTAGAGGTCAATGCATTAATGGTATTATCGGAATATGCCTGCACTATAACACCCTCAGGAAGACACCATGCCTTAATTAAATAGTAGTACTCTTTTGCCCGATAATAACCCATAAATTTTCTCGGTAACGAAACTAGAACAATGGTCTTATCATCATCCTTTATGGTATTTGTTAATTCTTTAAAATGTTTCTCATCATAATGTGGGAAAACTATTCTTTCAATTTCAACTTTTGGAACTCTTAAAATTCTCTTAAATCTTCTTTCAAGCTCACTTGCTAAAAGTTCATGAAAACTAGCACTTTCATCTAGATATGATTCTATATCGCGCGTTATAACGTGAATTAATCTAATTCTATCTATGGGTTTTAAAGGCCCATAAATAAGTAATCCTGCGTAAGGGAAATAATGGGATTGCTCATCCCCATAAGCTCCTGGGCGAAATGCTAAGGGTATCAAAGGATTAAAAGTCCCTCCCCAGTGACTATAATCACGTTTCATGAGATGATCACCTATTCTATTAAGTTAATTGTAGCTTCTTCTTCAATAATATTAACCTTAACTCCTTCCAATACTTCTAAATTGGACAACTCTTTTAATATCACTTCTCTAATTATCTCTTCTGTTTCTAACATTCTTTCATATGCTGCCTTTTCATTTAATTTACCATCCTCCCTTATTTGGTGCGATTTAACTTTTATATACTTAGTTAACTTAGTTTTGGGCTTTATTCTAATAAACTTCTCGACCAGTAAGTCTATATTCTCTGGTCTTGGCTCAATAGATACTAGCGATAACGGCATTTCATAAGGATGTAATATAGGGCTTTTACCTTGCTTAATCCATCTTAGAAGTTCTATACCTTTAGATAACTCATCAGACGGGTAATCGCTCTTAGTTATAAATTCCTTCAATAAGTTACATTTTTCGGCGTCAAATGTAACATTAACTATGCTAGGCTTATTAACCTCATGTAATCTACCTTTAAGTTTTATACCATAGGGACACTCCTTAAGATTTGACTGATATAATTTGACATTATAGGCTTTTCTTTTGCAGTCTAATATTGGACAAAATGTCACTAGATAAGGGTAATAGTGAAGGAGAGCCTCTAGATTTATCTTATACTTAATTTTTAAATCTAAAAGACTGACACAAGGTTCTATTCTAATGCGAGGGTCGATCATGATACCTAGGTTGTACCTAAAATGAGGTTTAAGCCATGATTTTTGGATATAGGCTAATGTTCTGATTTCTATTGCTTTGAATACCCTAACTAATTCACTAAATGGCTTAGGTACATCATCGTACTCAAGATCTTGCGTGAATACTCTATATCTATAAACTATGATCCAATTTTTCTTGTCTAATCTCTCAAGTATGCTTTCATGAACTATTTGCGAGAAAGGTACTGCGTGCTCATTTAAATCAAAATTTGAAGCTTTAACGCTCATCATGACTTTATTATTTCTCCACATGCCTTTCATTGACTTAAGGTATTGCTCTATTTTTTCTGCTATATCATTGCTCGCAAATATGTACATAACACCTCTAAAACCAAATCCAATTCTAACCTTATTTAGTAGATTCCTACTCCTTGCTTCAATCATAAGAAGCTTCTTTAAGTAAGTTGTAGAAATCGTTAAGTACCTTGGAGATATTTTGAAGACTCTCATGTTATCTTTACCAGATATTTCTAAGGGAAAAACATTCGTTACGTAGAGCTCCTGAGGATACACATATTAACAGAGGGCGTTCTATAAGATATTTCTTTTTTCATAGTAATGACTTATCCTGTTACAAAAGTTCTCATACTTATGTATTTTTGCTAAATGTGTTGCTCTTTATTCTGAAGAGTGAGTTTATATGAAACACAATAAAGAAAAGGAAGCCCACCATCCTGGTCTATTATAGTCCCAGCCGAATATACTAAAACGACACTTTCAGAATCCTAACAAGGATCGTAATATATAAAATAATTTTAGTTATCTTTAAATATAAACAACGTTTTTAGCAAAAGTTCTAGTTTAAGAATAAAGTGGGGCTTAAGCGTGGAATGTGAACTCTTAAACTACAATAGGCTCGTTGAAAAGGGGATTAACAAGCGTAAGGGAGAACTCATTGAACTCAGAACTCCAAGCGACTTACCAGAGGAACTATGGGAGAGAACTCATAGGCATGGTATAATTATTGAAGATGTTTACGTCATATATGAGAGATCTAGAGGTGAAAGTGAGACGAGCAGGATCTGGGAGGTGTCCATTCAAGCTATAGCCTTTAGAGATGGTTGTATAGGCCTTAGAATAGCACATTATAAAGATGGTAGGATTATTCAAGCGCCAATGGTTAACTATATTTGGGTCTTAAGAGAGCTTAAGCAAGAGGTAGAGAAGACCACTGTAATTAAGTCCTTATTAAAGGAGTTGGTAAGTACAAGGGGATAGTCTCTGAGATGTCTTATCGACAGTAAGTCTTAACCAGTTCATAAAAATAACCATTAAAGGTCTGCAGGGACTCCTTAAGTTAAGCCTATTTGTTCAATCTCATATAAGGGGTTGATCTCTATACGCTATCTTTAATTAAAGAGCACGCCTTAACTGCTAAATATACTCTAATATTGAATGGTTCGTTAATCTTAATAATACCCGCCGAATCTTAGACATTTCACCAAAAATACCCTTCCCCACTTGTACTACGCGCAGGAAATTAGCTTTCACTAAAGCGCAACAAAGTAGTGTTATATACTTCCTATTAGTTGAGTACAGGATTATCAAATCCCAAGGATTATGCCTATGGATTTTCTCTACTATAACGTCTAATAGCTTATCAATATCATATCCGCTCTTTATGGTGGCGTCGTATCGCTCTATTATCTCATCATCATATACGAGACCATACTTGGCAGATATTACGGCGAATCGCTTTTTAAAGGACTTCGCCATTTCATACAACTTGCGTATTCTCAAGGAATCATAAAGCTCAAAGGGCCTTCCATTTTTAATATCTCTTTTCTTAGCGACACAATGCGTTACTATAAGTACGCGACCTCTACCATACTTCTCGATAAGTTTCCATTCGTTCCATCCCTTAAGGAATGCTTCTTTGTACCACTTGTAGAAATGATACAGGTTATGAAAACCCCTACTCATGTTTCGTTGATTGGTGCCATATCTTCTAGACCATGCTATACCTTCAGGATCCTTGCCGACAGTACTGCATATGGGACAGCTACAAGGTGGCAAGGGCGGATCTTTATGATAATTTCTGTAATCGAAAAGTTTAACATCAAACTCAATTAATTGTTTCGTCTCAGGATTATACCAAAACCAAGCCCCCCTCAACCATGCTGCTCTAAGCCATGAGGCAGAATCAAAACTATCAATCCTCAGATCCCTCATTAATGGCAGTAAACTGGTCCTAGTTACACCAAGTATATGAATTTTAACCTTTTCTCCTTTTTCTCTTTCAAATTCCCTAACTGTTTTTACAACAGCCTTTATCATCTCACGACAGAATACTGTAGGAGCATGTGCAAGTCCACCTATGGCAAGATGTCGATATCCTATCTTAAGTAATTCAATAGCGGATCTCTTATAAGAACTTCTATCCCATCCTTGTACAACAGCATAGATAGTTAAGTTAGAATATTTCCCCTTTGTCAAAAGCTCGTATGTTTCCCTTGCAGACTCAATATTCAGTTCAAATCTTCGTTTAGCCTCCTTCTCATCAATCACTAACACTTCGGTTATCCCTTTTTCCTTGCGCTTGAACTTACCTTTCCTACATATAACATCAGGATGAATTCCTATGTTAAAACCTAATCTGAAATAGTAATCTAACAAGTCTTTGGGATTAATGTAATCATCGACATTCTTTAACTTACTCCAAGTAAATCCGCCAGAATCTGACATTACAGGAACTTCACTAGGAATGTTAAAGTACTTCTTTACACCACCTCTTTCCATTATCTCGGTTTCAAGTTTCTTATCAACATAAGCCTTAGATAACATCAATCCATCAAAAGCTCGTGTAATCTCCCAGAGATATTTTCGTCTACCATCGATCTCTATGAAATCACGTGGTGTGAACGCGTAAAAGTATCGCATTTACTGAGAACCCTCCCTTACTCCTCATAATAAGAGATATATTTACTGAGGGTATATTGAACTTACTATTAAGAATTGATAAGAACTTATTCTAAGAAGGAGACATGCGTCTCTAACCTCTTTAACGCTGTTACTAATAAGAACCCTCTTAGCGTTGCCAAACTTCGCTCATACAACATAAACAGAAAAAGCTATCATAAATACCTGTCATGGTAAATTAAGATACCATACTGCTAAATTCATCAATACAAAATTAAGGTAGAGACTTATTAGAAAGGTCTGTTCTGCCATAGTAGTGAGAGAACAACAAAATTAAGATAAATTTTATAGAGGTTACTCGCTTTGCTCTTCTCCCTACAGACATGACAACGTATGATAATAACGCGATTGTACAAGGTATTATCCAATAAGGAAATCTATAAATCCTTATTAAAATGTCAGAATGAGGAGAGTGAAATAACTTGAGACAGTGAGTATTGATGCTTTACCTCTCCTGTGATATACTATAGCTATAGATCCTATAAGGCTCCAAGAGTGGGCATTAGTATCACAAGAGGACCAAAGACGTTTGCAAGCGTAGTGGGTATAAAGAAGAACATCATCAGTACACCAATAAACGCTGAGAGAATAGCTTGTAATGGCTCAAACATGATTGCTATAGCTATAACAGGAATCACAATAAGATTTAGTGTTAGTAATGAAGAGCCTCCAATAAATTGGGATATTGGGATAAATGATAACAGAAGATAAATAACAGAAAAATAAGAGTTTTGGTCGATTGTAGGGACTTCCTAATCCTTATACCACTCCCCATGTTACCATCTTACATTACAGTATATTATAGAATAAGTCTAACGCTAACTGCATGGTAGGCAATACAAAGTCTTTTAAGTGTTTATAACGAGATTGCTTACATGGTTATATCTAATAGAAGCTGATTTATGTAATCTATTACCTCGTATAAATCCTTAAAATGAATATGCAACACCTTGGAGATATAGTAGAGTAATCTGTTACATGAGACCTCAAATTCTTCAGCCTTCTTAAATAAGGAGCTAGAATACCTCACAAATCGTCTGTACATATCTTCATGCTCCTCCCTATTTATTAACATCAACATTTCCTCGTTAATATTTGTAGCAGTGTTTGTTAAATTAGCAGAACCGAATAGTATATATGTGCAATTTATGTAGAGTTTAGTGTGTAAATGCCTCATAAAACGGACTTCTGCACCTTTCTCATAGATTTTAACTATAAAGTCTATCATGTTGATGGCATACTTTATGTCCTTTACCAATTCCCTTAGTATATCTATTACCGTGTGACTAGGTGTGCTTTTTGTTAATTCTTTTACTAAAGGGATTAACCTTACGTTCAGCCATTCTTCAAGAGTTCTACATAACACTTTTATTTTGCAACCCCTTTCTAATAGGAATGAAAAGACCTCATACAAAGATTCTATATTGGTCCAAGGCTCTATTGAGATCCTTATTGGAAATGAAAAATTAGTTATCCAAGGTGAAATCACTATAAGAGTATGTTCATACTCCCTATTAGCTATAAGATGAATTACCTCTGAGTAAAAAAATTTACGGAAAAGTTTGCCGATACTGTTCGATATGATCATTCTTTCTCGTTCCTCCTGATTACTGTTGTAAAGATTGATGAAGAAAATATGGTCCTATACTCCTCCTTAGTACTTAGTTCATCTATACTCCTAAAAGTCTCCATAATATGTTCATCATCTATCCTAACCTTAGGACCAAGACCCAGTTTCTCATAAATTCTTGGGAGTAAGAGTAGGAAGAGGCGTAACATATGTCTACTCATTAGGTATGCTGAGAGATTCGTGTGTCCTACTATACAGCTTCTTCTAACTAAACAGCATCCGCAAGCACTAATACATGTTCTTAATACAAAAGGTCGTAAGGCATTGCATAATACAGAACATGTTATGAGAAACGTATCGATTATTGAGTTGTATTTTCTCTTAATCTCTTCGTCGCTAACTTTCTTGCCTCTTTTTTCTAAATCCTCCTTAATACTCTTTAGGATCCTCTCTTTCCAGCAGGAATATTCTCCTGACAATATCTTTGGTATTATGTCAAGCAAGTGTATAAGCATTCGGTGTACGTCTTCAAATTCTTTGCCTTTGAAGATTCTTACGAGAGACTTGATGTTTCCTATCCTTACGCTCTGCTGAGTTTCGACTAAATATTTTGCCCAATCGTATAATATCATGTCTTTAATAAACTTCATTAGGTTATGATATTTCTCGTTGTTAATCTTATCCAGTAAACCTAATATCGCTACTAACGCCTCCTCATTACTTAACCTTCTTTCTATCCTCCGTTCTATATCAGCTAGTATCTTCTGCACATCAAAAAGTACATAATCCAGACGTATGTCCCTTACATTGACTCTATAGGTATCAAGGAGTACTTTTGCATCTCTGTACTCTGTACTACTATAAAACATAGACGTTAAGTATTTTTCCAGCTTCGTACTCTTATCAATTAAATCGTATGCCTCGTCTGGGGTTGAAGAATGTACAAGATAGTAGCTAATTAATTCTTCAGCACAGCCAACTGGACATTTTGTTCCTCTTCTAATCAAGTACTCTATAATGTTTACATTAATATCTTCCTTAAACTTATCGATAAGACCAAAACCACCTTCACTCATTCGCTCTATTAAGGTTGCATAAGGGTATTTAATACTGTTTAATGAACTATCGTAAATACAAAGGGGCTTATAACACGTGTCAAGTAGCTCCTCAGGTAGGCCTTCTAATTCAATTGCTCCACGGTAGATTGCATGAATCAGAGTATGCATTAAGACGTCATACAGAATATCTTCCTTATTAAAGCTTCTGCCGATAAAGTTCTTTACTTTGTTATCATTTAGTGCATCAAGAACATACGCTATTATAGTATTTAATATCCCCACATTGTTATTTCCAATAAGCGTGAACCGTCGACCGTACATTATTCTCGAAAGAAGCTTTAATGATTCAAAGAGACAATCATCATAACTCTTGGAGATCCCCATTGCATTCTTTATTTTCTCGATTTTTTCAGCTTTATTAGAATTAAGAACCTCTTCTACATATGAATATGATGGTCGTATGTTACTTAGACCTCTAAGATATCTTAAATCATTTAGCATAAATATTGCATTCAATATCCTAAGGGTATGATACGGCTCTGAGAATACTCTTTCTATATGCCGCTTCTTTCTTGCATCACCTACTAAGAATTTTACGAAAGACAGCCATATGGAGAAGGCATACAGTACTGCGTTATATAATGTTGTGTTTCTTAAGAGTTTTAAGAATGAATCTCTACAGAGAATACCATCAAAGATATCCATTGCATCCTTTATTTTATCTATAGGTATAGGCAGATCAATATTGAGAACTGGAGCCTGCTTAAAGTCATAACCGAGGAACGAAGTTCTGAATTGCTTCCAATATTGTCCCCTATAGGCTTGTATACTACTTGTTGTCGCGATTAACTTGAGCATACCTTGAATAAAGCGTATATATGCCCTTTTGATTCTCGGTATTCTCATTCCAGGTCTTACAGATATCGTAGTTCCTTTTACTGAGGCAAAAGAGGCATATATACATTTATAAAGATCTACCTCTCTTTGATCTTGCATATACTCAATAACTTTATCCTTCTTCATTCTTCTCCAATCATATAGCCTAATGAAGTCTTCTTTCCTTAACTTAAAGAAATATGTATAGTATGGTGAGGCTTGTGTATCATCAAGCGGTATTACATAATCGCTATTGTCGGGATTATGATTACATACTACTATATCGAGGTTTCCTATTCTTACCATTACTCTATCGCTCCCTCTTCTTCGTGAATCTTCTATACTACGTAGTGGAAACCACGTCATACAATTAGGGCATATTACCTTCGCATTATTGCCAATTCTAATCATATTCTCTCTACGTCTACTTACAGTATACCAGACTCTATACCTCAATGGCTTGTAAAGAAATATTGTCTCTAGCGGCTTTACATCGTAACGTTTGTTCTTTTCATCGTATATAAATTCAGCAATTACACTATCGCGCTTTATATACAGGGGATAAGGAAAGAGGTCTTTTGCTTCGGGTAACGGTATTCTATCGAGTTCAGCAATTCTATGCTGTGGAAGGAGATGGTATATATCAACGGAAACCGCTTCTCTTCCGAAATCACAAGGTTCAACTCTAAGGATAAAGTATTCTTGTAAATCGATATTATTTATGGTACGCACCCCAATAGCATACCTTCCTCTTTGATGCCTATGATGGATATTGCCTGGGATATATTTTGTAAGAGCTACATCAAGGTCTTCTATGCCTAAGACTTTATTCCCGGCAGAGTATATTTCGACCTTATGTTTTTCATCAAATGCGAAGGTGCTTCTAGGCAAATACTCAACTAGAAGATAGTTCACTTTGGGCAGTATTCGAAATATTTCTGAGCGTCTCGATCTCATATGCTTCCCCTCTCAAATAATTGCCTAATTTGAGTAAGAAGGGAAGGAATCTTACTTTTAATCTCATATAATTCGCAGATATCCGTGAAATATCTTTTAATATAATCCTCTACAGTTTCCCATGAATTCCTTATTTCGCGGATATATTTTTCTAATGCTTCCGGACTATTTACGTAGAGTACTTCGTAATCTTGCTCTACTTTTTCGTTAGTGACGAGATACTCAAATGCCAATTCTACCATTTGTTCCATGAGAATCCTTCTTGCCCAAGGTGCTAATGGAATAACTTCTTCTTTAACAAGATCCTCAAGAGGCTTAATCTTAAAGCGTTCATACCAAGCCATATGCTTGTGAGAATAAGGGGAGACTTGAACACAGATGAAAGACCTTATTAATGGATTAATTATAACCTCTCTACCAGCCCTGCCCGCTCTTTGAACAAGCTGTGATATTGTCCTAGGCATACCATGTTGATATATTAAACGTACCCTCCTATAGTTAATTCCCACCTCAAGTGATGAAGTAGTCACAATGACCGGTAATTCTGATAACTTGCTTGAAGTTAACCTTGAACGTGATGTGTGAAGACCTATATCACTATCCCTATTTAGCAACATCCTTTTACTGTTGGATATTACTCCTCTTTCTATATCTTTTGCAAAGAACCACCAACACTCTCCTAATATGTAGACGGTACAATTCCTATAGGGAGCTGTTGACTTAATACATCTCTGGCAATTTAGTGTTATGCCCATAGGTCTAAGAGTTGTTAAGTTAAAGAGACTTGTTCTGGCCATTATTGTGTCTCCTCCGAATGAGAAAGAGTAATAATCACTATTATCTAGAGGATATCTAAGTATATGAAGACCGTAATATGGTGCGCTCTTCCTTAATCGCCGTTTACCATACTTCTTTATTTTCTCATAATCGTTTCCATAGATTGATTTTAGGATGGTATTCTCTAAACTCATAACATTACGACATAATGCATCGCTTAAATCATGATACAATTTCCACGTAATATCAAGTTCGTCAGTAAATATTAATGCTCTTTCATACAGAGGTAATTTACCCCGCGTAACTTCTCGAGGTATATCTCTATACATGCATGTTAAAAGTACCATTACAGGTTGTATCGTAGCTGCTAATAACGAGATACTATACCTAATTGAAGGCAACAGAAAGATAAAATGATCAGCGCCAAAGTCAATTACTTCCCACTCTTCCACATCTACAACTTTAACTCCTTGCTTATTAATGAGTAACAATTTCGATACATGTTCCTTAGCTTTAGGGATAGTAGCGCTAAGACATACATAGGTAAGTCCTTTTCTTCTTTTTCTTGAAGAATTCAACATCCTATATCGTATACGTGCAAAGATATGCGCTGCTCTTGAACCATGTATACTCTCATAGATATGTACCTCATCAAGTACCATTATAAGAGGTCTATTATTATGAGATACAAACAAGTTCTGAGCACCTTTTTGTAGCATGTCTCTACGTAGTGACTCAAGTAATGTTACATGGATGTCTCCAGGCGAAGCATAAACGTCGTCCCTAAATACTCTTATAAAGTCAACTTCCCTACCACATTTAGGACAACAGAGTGCTACTCTTCCGCTTACTCTCTGCCTCTCTATTTCTTCAGATAGTTTCTTTAGTACATCTGAAATATTCGTTCCATATGATATTCGTACTCTAAAACCAAGATTTTCACTTCTACATTTTGGACACCATACGTAAGGTAGACAGTAAAGTGCATAATAAGCCCTCTTCTTGTGGTTAATATACCTAAGTACATGTTGCCATATGCGTTCTTGTCCTCTTCTGCTAATTTTTAATTCTCTTCCCTCATAAAAAGCTGTTTCTAAATCATCTATACCGTTTAGTTCTTTTATGAAATTAGGTGCATCATTACCTCTTAGGGCATCCATTATTTCATTAAAGAACCTAACCTCTGAGTAATTTACGGATAGATGGATGCGCACATCCTCTAATAAGACGCTCTTTATCGACTCATTTAACATGTGTATGTACTGAATGAGGCGTCTAAGTTGATCTGTGGCTAGAGCCCTTCTCGGATAAACTATTAGTACAGTAGGTGAAGTAGGTCTTCCTTTTCTCATGAGGTAGAATATTAACTTTACGAGGAGAGTAACGATAAGTGTGGATATAAGGAAAACTTCTGTCTTTCCTGCACCTGTTGGAGCTTCTAGTACCACGGCATTAGGCTTATTCCGTTCTAACATTTCAGCAACAGATTCAAGAATGCTTTGAATACCTCTCTTTTGAAAACTATAGAGCCTCTCAATGCCTATTTCTTGTCTAATTTTCTTCAAGAAGTCTCTGAATATTCTCTCGAAATAACTCATAACCTTATCAACTACTTTTTCCGCGTCTTCTTTAACCATCCCTTTCTCATGGATTAAATACATAAGGGCTATCTTTGCGTATAAACTCTTCATAAGATTATCAAGTAGACTGTCATTATCGACTTCCGGTATTGGTACATCTCTTCTCTTAACTCTAACTTTTAACTCGTCTATAACATAAGGCGAGATGGAAATCGGTCTCTCTGCAAATCTCTGTTTTACTCTGAAGATTAGTCTACAACACTCGCTTAATCTACTTCGTACTTCTATCATTTTAAGCTTATAAATATCCTTTAAAGCATTAAAGAGTATAGACCATCCCTCAGGATTATCGGGAAGAGGTTTCCTATCGAACCACACCATTATAGCCGGAGAGTAGCCATGAGGAATTTTGTCCAGATTAATTTCTGTATCTGTCAATGGTATAGCATTGCCTAGTATGACTAAATAAAGTACGAGATAGGGGAAGATTTGTATGAGACAATTCTTTATAATCTCAAGATCGTTTTTATCCTTAACAAATTTTGATAAAGTATCCTGTACGCCTTTGATAAAGTCCTTAAGTACGTCTTCTAACTGAACACAGTCATGATAGAGACCAAAATTTATTAAATCTGCCTCATTCTCCTCTATGCTTAATAGAAGCTTATTTACTAACCATAGTGTAAGTCTTGGTACAGCACCGTTGACACTTTTAAGTAGCCAGCTAAGTTTACTGTATTTAGATAATATTTTGATTATATTGTTAACATTCCTCTCCCTTCCGCTTATCACATCGATTAAATTTTGAATTATGTTCTGATCGTTCATAGTATACTCTCCTTAAAACCTTGCCTTAACATTACCAATACATGAGGGCTTACTCTAGAAGTGTATGTTATTATATGAGAGGCTGCGGGATCTAATATGTCGCTCTGTTTAGGTATGAGATAACTAATTTCCATCTCCTCTACAATACTATCAGCGTTAATTTCTATCTCAAGGAAGTTACCTATAAAATTACACACATCCTTAACATACTCTATGGCTCTCGTCCTATTGTAACAGAGATAAGACGTTAGTATTATGTCAAGTGCTATGAAGTATGCAATATTCTTGATAATGTTTACAAAGGGCATACTTAGATAAGTTCTTAATAAGAAGTCTCTTAGGTTATCTACATCTTTAGCTACTTTTACTGCATAGTCACCTCTAGGTGTACGTCTGTCGCGTACCATATCCCAAAGATAGAGATCTATTAACCATTCTCTACGTATTCGCTTATTCTCTCGTATATGTGCTGGAAACTTCCATACTTTGTCTGCAATTCTAAGCTCTGTTTCTAAATGCCTGAAAAGACCGATTTTCTCCTCGTTCTCGAATAGGATCATTGCTAGAGCGAAAAGTTCGGAAGTTGTAAGCATTGGAGGTAGATTGTAAGCATAGCTAGAGATATCTTTACCTAGAAGGAAGTGCTTCTTTATTATATGGTTGTAAAGTTTGCGAATTACATCGTTCTCAAGTAACTTTAAGGAGTTAGCGACGAGGAGCGGTTTTTCCGCATGGGATTCTGAAATTATCTTCTTTGCAAGAATGTCATTTCTCTTCTTATGAGAGAGGACGTTATCTAACAATGTTCTAAGCATTGTAGCTATGGACTCTGGGAGTATTAGGTATTCATCAAGGTTTTTCCCACTAAAGTTAAGAAGCTCTTCTATTATCTTCCTGTTTCTACCCCCGGGATTTGGCACAATTCCGTAAACTAGACCGGCTTGTAGAAGTGATTTTCCTAAGTCGCTAAGCGTTGCCATTTGTTCGATCCAATACCTATAGTAGTCTACTAAGCAATTGCGAAAATGTTCAACGCTTTTCTCTCCTTCGAAGATCATATATGTCGCTAGCATAACGTATCTAAGTCTATTGCTTGTATATGCTACCTTATTAGTAAAACTAGACATTTTCTTAGTTTCTAAAAATTTTTCATAGAGATTATCCTTCATAATCTCACCTTAACCCAATATGAGAGACTCATAATCCTTAATTTGCTCACTAAGCTTACCAATATACTCCTCAGAAATCCTGAATAAACCATGACTACGTGGTATTTTGTTTACAATGGGAGTTAACTGATTTATTATATATTGTAAAACCCTTTCGATAGTCTTCTCTCTACCTTCCCAAGACTTAAAGGACGTGAAAATTTTCGAGAATTCCTCTTCGTCCATTACACTTACAATCCCTTCTAAAAGTCTTCTTATTTCGTTAATCGAGATAGCACTATAAAGGTCGTACCGTAAGAGTAACGTAAGTAATACTACGCTTAGTGCTTCTATCCTATGACCAGTAATTATCTTCCATTGGTCAGGCTTATTACGGTTTATAAATCTCTCTGTCTCTCTCTTAATACGACTTAATGCTGAAGCTAATATTCTAGAAAAGGTCTCATGAGTAAACTCTCCGCCTACGCCTCTCATTAATATATTAAAGAGAATTCGCGGGCTTCTTACAAGACGAGCTACTTCCTCCTTGGCTATAACTTTTGTATTGTAAACTTTTTCGAAATTGCTGATTAGCGCAAGTAGATCTTCCGTAGTATACCTAATTTCCTCTTTACCGCCTAGTCTTCCACTAATCTGTGCATGAGCTGTTTCTAGGAGACCAGGGGTCATTAAGTAGATGACGGGAATATTTTCATAGAGTTCATCAGTAAGCATAAATAAATCCTCATAATATTCGGTTACCTCTTCGTATCCGTAACTCCTAGGAGTTATTCGTGGCCTTTCAAATTCATCGAGTATGACAAGAGGTTTTAACCCGTAATTAGCGGCGATCTCTTCGCATTTTCTAGAAACATCCTTAACTATACTAAATATTCTGCCTTTAGGAGTTATTTTAAGGGTGAGGATCTCTCTTAATCCTTTTATATAATTGTCATTATCAAAGCTCATCCTCTCTCTCAGCTCGGTATCTCTCTCTAGTATCTTTACTAAATCTTCTATAAACCCTCTCATGGGGTAAAGTTCTCTATATTCTCTGCTATAATTCTCTCGGAGCATCATGCATAATCTATGAATTTCAAGGTAAATCGGTAAACCACCAGCTCTCCATGCATGACGCAATATTGTAATGAGAGCAAGCGTGGTCTTACCGTAACCATAAGGACCTATAAGTGTGAAAGGTCTATTGAAGAATAGAGCATTAAAAGTTGCTTTTTCAGCAAGTTTATCGAGCTTTTCATTAATAGGTTTATTAAGAATTTTCACTTCCTTTGCTAAATTGACTGGTAATTTTGAGAGTAACGACGAGTAGGTCATCGTTATATATTTACATACGGTGAGAGAATAAAAATTTTAACGTAGAGCTGAAAATCTTTAAAAGAAAGTTTTCTTCCTTTAAAGGAAAGAAATTTTTTAAGAAAGTTTAAAGGCCTTCTTTTAAAAGATAGTAATTCAGGGGGTATTCGAGTGAGACCCTTAACTTTTCAAACTATAATAAATACGCTTAAGTTGATTAACATTCAGAGATATGGAGATCCTGATGAGATAGCACAAATCATGAAGTGGAAACCTACAAGAGCACGAGAAGTCTTAAAACAGTTACATAAGATGAGCTTCATTGAGAAAAAGCAGAGCAATATGTATATACTTACTCCTAAGGGGAAGCTATTTCTTAATTATTATATTAAAGGTAGTAAAGAGAAACTTCATGCGATGCTTCTTGAAACTTTAGATGAGTATAGGATAGTATACGAGTACTTGAAAAAATATGCATTAACGAAAGAGGAGCTTCGTAAACTTACGGGCTTGAGTCCTGTCGTAATAGACGTCGTACTCAGATTAATGGCGCACGTTCTTCCTAATCTTGTCAAGGATCAACAAGGTAAATATTATGTTCAGGGAAAACGTGTTATCTCTTACAAAGAATTTCTTAAAGCTTTAAAAGAGGAATATCAGAAATTACGTAGAGGACCATTTGGTACTATTAGGGAATATGTTCCTATAGATGACTTAAGAGATGGCGTCTGCAAAAGACTGAGAATCTCTGGAAGGCTTTTTGATACATACTTATATCCACTCATCTCAGAAGGGGATAAGAATATTGAATTAGTTCAAGCTCCTTCAACTCTCATTAATGAGAGGTGGAAGGGTTATGTTTACGAGGGCAGGAGATTTTATTTCATCAGAATATATGACATGAGGTGATACTAATGTTAAGGGATTATAGTAGATTTTTCCTGAAGGCAAATCCGTTTCCAAGAGTACCAATACCTGACGAAGAACCTAAAATTTATGTAGGACAAGAGCACGTAATTAAGGGTCTACTTGATACGTGCCTTTATGTATACAAGACCAACATGTCCGATCATGCTGTCGTAATAGGTCCCTACGGTTCAGGAAAAACACATACGCTATTATACATGAGGGCTAGACTTAAAGAGATGTTTAAAAACGGTACTTATAAGCCAATAATCGTTTATGTTAGCAACCCCGGTCATAGCTTTGTTAACATATATTCTGCAATAATGAAGGAATTTCTTATTCAGGTACGTAAAAGTGCACTATCAAGAATCGTTATGAAGATTAAGGAGTTACCTCTAGGCAGAGCATTAAAGGTATACCTTAAGGGTGATGCTGAATTAAGGGATTATGCCTATAGATGGATTGTAGGCGAGAGGTTAACATACGCTGAAAGAAAGAAGTTAAAAATAGGGAATAATGTTGATGATAATTTAGCAATAGAAAACTTAAAGTACCTTGCTAAGTACTGCAATGAATTTAAAATAGGACCCTTTTTCGTTTTCATTGATGAACTCGAGAGCATTAGTGAACTAAATGCTCTGAAGAGACAAGCTATGCTAAATTCATTACGCAGACTCATAGATGTATTTTCTCGTAACTTATGTCTTATTCTCGCGTGTACCCCTGCTGGATGGGATGCAATATTAAATTACTCATTACCTCTTGCACGTAGATTATCCAGGAACATAGTATATTTAGAAAAGCTAAAGAAGAACGACGTACTAAAGGTAATAGCAAGTTATATAAAGCCTTATAGGATTAACGAGGATAAGCTACGAGAATTCATTAAAAAGAAGAAAGGTATCAAGAGGAACTTTAAGCAGTATATCGCAATATATCCGTTTGATATAGATGCTACATATACATTGCACGAGATATCAAACGGTAACATAGGTGAACTACTGAAATATGCAAGTCTTCTTATTGATAAGGCATTAGATCAGAATTTAGATTTCATAAATTCAGAGCTTGTGAGGAAGCTTCTTTAAGGGGCGAGGTGCATGGTGATTTATTACGTACCTTGGTATCCTTGCTACAAAGAACCACCGTACTGGAAATATTGTAGAGTAGATGGAGTATTAATACCTATTAAGATGATAAAAGGCGCTTTTCTTGATAAAGTGACCACTTATGGTCTGCGGAAAGTAATAGATTTCGATGGTAAAATATTTTTGGATTCTCTCCTCTTAACCTTTAACTTGTTTAAGAGGAAATATAGGTTTACACTATCAGATGCACTTTTCCAAGAGCATGTTCTTAATGTATTTTCTTGGCTTGACGCAGATTTTATAGCTCACCTTGACAAGCCATACTTCTACAAAGATAAACTTAACGATGAAGAAAAATGGGAGATGCTTAAAGCCACAATAAATAATGCATACATCGCATATAAGATAGCTAAGAGTCTAGACATTAAAGTGGTCTATGTAGTTCAAGGTTGGGATCTGGAAAGTACAAAACTTTGTGCGAAAAAACTTAAAGGTCTAGGTGAATATTATGGTCTTGGATCAAGCTCTCGTAGACCTCTATCATATACGCTCAAGAGAATAGAATTGCTTAAGAAGATACTAGGAAAGGATATTAAGCTTCATATCTTTGGTGTATCAAGTGTATCCTTCTTGAACGTGCTTAAGAACCCGGAGGTAAACAGTATTGTGATGTCTTTTGACTCTTCAGTACCTATTAAAGCTGCAATAGCAGGTCACGTACTTCTCTTGAACACGTATGAAAAAGCCATGGTGCGTGTACATATAAATGACCTTATAGTCCGTGATGAATTAATTGAATTGTTAAGGAAATGTTCGTGTACTGTTTGTAGCTCAAAGAAGTATCTATCATTACTTGCTGATAGAGGCAGGGAGGGAAGACTAGCGAGAACACTGCATAACATACAAACATTTTACGATTTTTGTAAGTTGATATTCGAGGATAGACACTCGGTAAGGTACTAAACTATAGTTAATTTCTCATCATTAAGCTATGAACCTTAGTTTCTTAAAAGTAAAATATTTTGATAAGAGAGTATAATATGCGATCTGTGAGAGAAACTCTTGAAACTATTAATGCTAAACCTGTAGATAAAGTGATAATAGTTGCTAAGCTTAAAGCAATATGCCCTATTACGAAGACTATCGATAATTACCAGTTGACTATTGAATACATACCTGATGATGGGAAGTATATAGAATTAAAAAGTTTGAGAGAATATCTCGACTCATTCGACGGTAAGGAGATATTCCATGAAGATTTGGCTAACGAGCTTGCTACTACTATATATCGAACCATAAAACCAAAAAGCCTTACCTTAAAACTAGAGAGCGAATACCTAGGTATGCATATAACGATAATTAAGACTCTAGAGAAAGAAAGAGGAAATAACAATAACTAATCCCCGACGTGAACTATGTTGTAGTTGCTTAGGCGAATTGATAAGCGCTGTATGATAAAAACCTTTTTACCATTAAAGGGAATTAAAAAAGAGTGTAGATTAGATGAAATCTTTTAGCGATGAATCTAGTTGGATAGATCTCTCTCCTCGTCACAAAGAGACACAAGAAAAGCTTGAAAGACGCATAAGAGAGTATAAGGAGAGCGTACCTCACCTACCCAAGGCGAGAGAGCAGAGCTCGGGTAGTCAAGTCTTCATGAGCTCTTAGACATGATCCAGCCCAACAATCACGTGTTAGATTATCGATAGAGCAAAGGAGGTTATTAGACGGGTGAAAGATATGGGGCTCGTAAAGCTTATTAAGGAGTTTACTTCACGAGCCCCTCAGCTTTGTAGTACTTATCCTTGAAGATTAGCTTTCCGACCTCCTCGACGAGGAGGCAAGCCAGTTCGGAGATTTAAACTGCTTTAGTTTCAATCTTCTAAGTCTTTTTCTTCTTTACCTTCTTGAATGCTTCAAGGATGCGGTTGAGCTTTTCTTTGGTTTCAGTGGTTTTGAACTTTAGTGACTTCACTTTGAGCACCACTGCTTTATGGGAGTGGTGAGTTTTGGTGTCTATTTGCTTTTCTTGAAGATGCGTGAATATATTCCGGTTAGGTAGAGGTAGTCGTAGCCGTATTCGATGCTGGGTTCTATTTCGGTTCCTTCGAGCCATTCGTTCCAGGAGGTGATTAGGATCCAGTCTG
>Ga0180301_10001391_pt1 | contig 19118 bp, 21 predicted proteins | sample GuaBasSediGuay16_FD_121797 | JGI IMG/M metagenome (GOLD analysis project Ga0180301, IMG submission 121797) | Subseafloor sediment microbial communities from Guaymas Basin, Gulf of California, Mexico - Guay16, Core 4569-2, 12-15 cm | ecosystem: Environmental > Aquatic > Marine > Hydrothermal... | reverse complement strand
GTATAAGCTAGTGCCTCATTAAAAAGAGAAACGGTTAACATTAGCGTGGGCCCGTCGTCTAGCCCGGTTAGGACGCCGCCCTCACGAGGCGGAGGTCGGGGGTTCAAATCCCCCCGGGCCCACTAAACTAAATTTTCAAAACACTTCTTGGTATGCATTTAAACGTTAACACTATTGTGGCTTCTTTTTGAGGAAATAGTTTACCTATAGGTTTAGCTAACATTTTTTCATCTATCTCTAATGTTTTACCATTTGCCGTTAAAAGAACACCATAGCAGCATTCATCTAAGTCTAGAAGCATCCTTATAGAGAAAACTTTTACTTTGGAATAAACATAAACAATGAAGCCCTTGCCTGCTTTATTAAATGCTTGTACATGTAATTCTTTAATTACTCTATTGAATAATTCTCTAAAACTGTTCTTTCTTGAAACACTCACCTTTATTTTGCCACTACATGTTTTGTTAACGTAAAGTATTATGCGTGAGAGAACCAGAACATCCTTTAATACCTTAGATAATTCATTAGATAGCTTATATTCAAGAGGTAATTTCTCTTTTAACTCCTTCTCAGCTTTTATTCTACTTAGAAATTCCTTAATGTACTTTTTAGTTTCATTCGGAGTAAGGACATCTATATTAAAGCTACTAAGCTTTTGAACAAAATTCAGTGTTTCCATATCCTTTAATAAATTTTCATATGATAAAGCATATACGTCAATTATTACGGGAAGGTATTTTCTTATATTTTCATAATTAAGGATGCTTTTAAAACTTATGCCATTAATGCTTGCAAGTACTATTTTATTGTCTTTACTAATCCAGAACACAACTTTCTTATTGTCCTTAAGCATAAGTTCTAATCTTAGAGCATATGATTTCTCATTTTTAGCTAACTCATTTAATACTTCTGTAAATACTTTACTATAGTTTAAAGCGTTTTCTATGAAAACTGTTTTAACATGAGTGCCCGTAATGAAGCTTATAACGGACATTTCCCTTTTCCTAACGACCGAGATGTATGCTATAATTTATATTGCTAATCTGGGTAAAAAAGATGCACTTTAATGTGGCTCCTTTAAAATGATGGAGAATAATTATTTATTAACATACTGAGTTGTTAAGTAAAATATAAGGTGTATCCAGTGTATCCTTTGCCTATTGAAAAAGCTGTGGGTAAAAAACTTGCTTACGATGTCTCCCTAATTACTGAGAATTTTAAAGGAGCTATTTTTAGGAGAGGCCACATTATAAAGCCTGAAGATGTTGACTTATTTAAGAAGTCAGGTCATTACGTGGTTTTTGTTGAAGAGGAAGCTGGTAACAATGTTGTTCATGAAGAAGAAGCAGTTTACTTATTAGCTAAAGAACTTTCGGGACCAGGAACATATGTTATAAGGGTTGCTGAAGGTAAAGCCTTCATTAAAGCGCAGTATAGTGGATTGTTTAAGGTAGTATCTGAAGCAATTTATGAAATAAACTATGAGGGAGTTTTTGCAGTAATTTCTAGGAAGAATAATGTAGCCGCATTCAGAAATGACATTTTAGCTATTGTTGACTTAATACCGCTAACAATAGATGCAAGTATTTTAAAGAAACATTTAGAAATCGCGGCGAAAAATAAGCCTGTGTTTCAAGTTAAAAGATTTCTAAGGAAAAGTGTGGGCGTCATAGTTACTGGAACAGAAATTTATGAAGGACTCGTTGAAGATAAAGCTTCAGATAAGGTTGAAGAGAAAGTTGAAAAATATGGAGGATATGTTGCGGAAAAAACCATTGTACCTGATGATGAAATAAAAATTAGAGACGCCATACTTGCTTTCGCTAAGAAATATGACATAGTTATTGTAACAGGAGGTATGAGCGTAGATCCCACAGATAAAACTCCAAAAGCAATAGCCTTAACTGGAGCAAAAATAGTTGCTTATGGTATTCCCGTAAAACCTGCAACCATGAGCTTAATAGCGTATCTAAACGGAAAACCCATTATTGGTGTTTCATCAGGAATCATATTTTTCCATGAAGAAAACGTATTGGACATCCTACTACCTAAAATAATGGCGGATGAAAAATGGACACGTGAAGAAATAGCTGCCCTAGGCTACGGAGGAATTATGAAGTCCTTTCTGAAAAAGAAAAAATAAGCTCCATTAAAAAATTATGTATAGAAAATGATGAACCAACACCTACCTGAATAAATGATGAATTCCCTGCTGACTGAAAACGTTCATGAAATAAAAACATCTCCATTAATAACTTAACACTTACTCTTCAAAAATAATAAACAATTGCCTTCAGCGTTAGGAAGATAACATTGCAATTATTATCTTTACAGGAAATGATATGATCCTATAAAGGCGAAGTTGAATTTTAGGCAACTGCGAAGTTATTGAGTAAATGGTTATGGAAGGGTGGGACCGCCGCCGGGATTTGAACCCGGGACCTCCGGATCCACAGTCCGGCGCTCTCCCAGACTGAGCTACGGCGGCCGCCTCTGTTGGGTTCGTAGAAAATCTATTAAGTATGTGTTTTTAAAGTTTAGTATTTGACTATTTTCGGTACGGTTTAAATGTTTTCCATAACTCTAAGGCTTCCCTCCTCTTAATTTCCCTCATGACTCTCTCTAGGAACCTATAAACAGATGCGTGTCTTTGTCCGCGTATAAGCATTTCAATGGCTTCTCTAGCTACACTTGCTCTTTCATAATCCCCTATTATTGCAACGTAAGTATCAGAAATGGAAATATAGGTATCTGTCATTTCCTCTATTATTCTCCTGGCCTTTCCATGTTCACCTATTAACCTAGCTTTAACTCTAGCTAAATGATTAGGCTTATCACCTACATAGCTTTTTAAATCTATTACTATAAGTGTTTGGTCTTCGCCTAAAACCTTAAAAGCTCTTTCAGGGCTAAAACCGTAAGCTACTGCTAATACGAAATCCCTTGCCTTAAGAACATTTATAGGATTAACATCTGGCGCTTCAGGCTCTATTATTACTGTTCCATTTACGCTATCTACAGTTATTTTAGTTCTAGTTCTCTTCATAAGCTCCCTTTTAATTTCTCCCTCTTTACCTATAAGAACACCTACCCTGTCCAATGGAACCTTAGTGTATATTTTCGTAACACCAGGTTCTACTCCTCCCATTCTCCTACTCCCTCTTCACCAGTAATTATTCTATACAATTCCTCAATAGTATGAGTTTCTATTTTCGCTTTCTCACTAAAGAACTTCACTATGTTTCTTATGTCCCTTAAGAGGAAATGTATAGCTAATGGATGATCTAGTGTTACAGCTTGACTCACATCTATTATAACTGGTTCACCATGGAAAACCATTATATTGTACTCGCTCAAATCTGCATGTACAAGTCCTGCTTTCCTATACATGAGCTTCATGTACTCTACTACTTTCCCATATATTTTCTCATATTCTTCCCTAGTAAGAGGTATTTCTTTAAGTAGAGGTGCTCTAACACCGTTTTCCCCTATAAACTCCATAACTAAAATGTTTCTATATGCATAGTATGGCTTAGGTACCCGAACTCCAGCATTATACATTCTTTTTAAATTCTTATACTCCTTCTGAACCCATTTTAAAATAAGCTTTCTTAAATCAGAAGAAACAGCTTCAAACCTGGGGTCACCAATAATGTATTGCTTAATACTCTTCCTAAATTCCGCAGTTAACGTTAAGTATATTTTTACTGCAACATCTCTTCCCGCCCTATCCTTAGCCCAATAAACCCTTGCTTCCTTTCCAGCACTAACAACACCATACATTTTATCAATAAAGCCCTTTCTCATAACATGGTATAGGGCTAGAAGTGTGGGTACATTAAAAACCTCTTCCACTGTTTCATAAAGGTCCTTATCCTTAATTCTCTTCTCTTTACGCTTAACTATAACTTAATCACCCTAATTCTTCGCCAAGAACTTCAGCTTGAATAACTCCTTTTGCAGCAAGCTTTCTAACTTCATCCTTAGAATACCTATAAACAATATCCCCTCTCTTATCCGGCTGAAAATCCCATATCGCAACCAATACGTAATCTCCTTCCCTAATCCACACTCTCTTCTTCATTCTACCCGGAATTCTGCAAAGCCTACTTTTCCCGTCAAAACACTTAACCATAGCTTTATCATGTCCTAAAAGCCTCTCAACAACACCTATAATCTCTCCTTCACCAGGTACAGGAGGTTCTTTAGGTTTTTCTTCTTTAGCACGCTTCTTTCTAGGCACTTAATATCACCATTCTTAGGGTTTCTATGCTTTCCCTAGGACATAAGGTTTACCGTTAATTATAACAATTCTTAATTCATCGCCGGGTTTCACATTCTCCGGAATATAGCCTAAGGGAATTTCCTTTACCTCATAGTTTTCTGAGAAATCAACAACATAAACTACTTTATCATCCCTACCTATTACAAGGTACCTCTTATAAGTAGCGTTGTCAGGTATGCTTACTACTCTACCGTTCCATAGAGCTTCCGCTGAAACAGTAATTTTCTTCTTAGAAATTTCATTTCTAAGAACAACCCTAAACCCACTTATCTTCTCTATCCTATACATTTCGTTTCTGAATATTACGACATCGTTCTCTCTATACTTTGGAAGCCTAGCAACAATTATTAGTTTTGAAGTTCGCTTTCCCTCCTTGTTTCTTCTAACATGTTCAAAGCTTTCACTAATCACAGCTCCTGTTTCATTACGTATTTTTGAAGCTAAAATTCTAGCTGTAGTGCTGTCAGAAACCTTAATATTTATTCCCTCCCTTAACTCTTCAATATCAATTATGTTATATGGATCTATTTCTTTAAGTATTCTCTCTATCTTTCTCCTATCTACTTTATCCAGATAATTTCTTGCAGAACGTACTTGCACTATGGCTTTATATGTTTTTGAAACCCTCATTAAACAGTTAGGACATAGAGTAAACGATATTTTAACAATCATAGGGTATTTTTGCTGAAACATGTTTCTTCCATCACTAATTTTAGCTACAACATATGATGTAAATTGTGTCGAACGTATTTCCGACGGTAACTCTAACTCATATGTTACATTAAGTTTCATAGAGTCCTCAGGAGATATTTTAAACCTTATCTTATCTTCAAGAATTTTGTACAAAAAATCTTCTACAATATCTTCTATTCTACCATACTGAAACTTAAACCACTTATTCTTCCATCTGTATGAGAAGCAATTTCTGCATATGTGAAGAGTTACCTCTGAAGGTACGCTTAAGACTTCATGTTCTTCAAGATAGCATTGAATACATAAGTTACCTATAAACGCTACTTCTCCATTATCTAGTCTTCCACATTTAGCGCAAAACTTACTCATAGCTTACACTCTTCTCTTGCAGAAACATTAATGTATGGAACACTATACTTAACAGTTTCCCTTGTGGAAAAGGTGTTATAGAATTTTCACTATTTGCGCATGTAAGGTTTCACCTATTTTCAATACCGCATCTGGATGAACTAGGCCTCTCTTAATTGCCTCATTAACTATTCTTTTACCTACGAGATTAGCTATTGTTGCGTTACTTATGGCGTTTAATGCTTCCTCCACCGTTACAAGGGAACCCTTATAGAAGCTTTCATAAACTTCTATTGAAATTCTTCCTTCACTAAAACGTTTACCTAAAACCTCCATGTCACAAGCTGCAACAAGAACTTCCTTACCTACGTAATGTATTTTTAAGTAAATGTTTTTTTCAGAACTCATGGCTTAAACCGGTTCAACAGAGGTTTCGGCACCGCAAGCTTCGCATCTTAAAATCCATATTCTTCCTTGACGCTTTAACACAGTATCCCATGATCCACATGTAGGGCATACAACATATTTTTTAACGTAAATTTCCAATAGCCTATTAATGGTTGCTGCCGATACTTTACCATGAAGCACTAGTACACCAGATTGTTCATCAATTGCTCCTGCAACACCAAGTTTTTTAAGTAAGAATTTAGAAAGATGCTTAGTATTTCTTCTAAGAGTGGTGTAGATTTCTTTAAAGTTCCTTATTGTAGTATAGGATCCAACAGTTACAGCCATAGCTTTAGGTAATGTGAAGCGTTGCGCTTTAGCTGTTTTCTTAGGCATTAAGCTAAATGCTCTTTCAAGCATCCATTCATAACTGTAATCTCTAATTGATGGCATAGTTAGGTTACACCTTTATATACAAGTTTACTACTAACCTCATTTCTAAGAGAACAAGTGGAGCTAAAAAAGTTTCGGGAAGGAAAATGAGAGTCTATATGGAAAACTATGGTTGCCCTACGAATAAAGCTGATGGTGCTTACATGCTTAGCTTACTCTATAGAGCAGGGTTTAAAGCGGTAAGTAAACCTGAGGAAGCAGATGTAGTAATAATAAACACTTGTACTGTACGTAAGGATACTGAAAATAAAATGGTTAAGAGAATTAAGAAGCTTTACACAATAACTGAAGCTCATAATGCTAAACTCATCGTTACCGGATGTTTACCTAAAGCACAACCATACCTTATTTCATCAGTTGCTCCGAAAGCCAGCATGGTGTCCCCTCAAAATTTTGATAAAATAGTTGAAGCGGCCATGTCGAAAGCTAAAGTAGTTCTTCTCAAGGGCGAGAGAAGAACAGACATTGTGCCAATGTACATTGACGGGGTCATAGCCGCTATTCCAATAGCCGAAGGGTGCTTAGGCAACTGCAGTTACTGCATAGTTAAACTCGCTAGAGGTAACTTGAGAAGCTACTCTCCAAGACTAATTCTTGAAAAAGTTAAAGAAGCCCTGTCCAAAGGTGTTGTAGAAATAGATTTAACAGCTCAAGATACTGCAGCATACGGGCTAGACTTAGGGGTAAACTTAGCTGAACTTGTGAGCGAAATTGCTGAACTTGAAGGAGACTTCATGATTAGAATAGGTATGATGAACCCCAATTTAGCCTTAAAGATAATTGATGAACTAATAGAAGTATATAGGCATCCAAAAGTTTACAAGTTCCTTCACGTACCGTTGCAAAGCGGAGATAATAGAGTACTTAGAATAATGAATAGACCATACACCATTGAGGAATTTAAAGAATTAGTTAGTGAATTCAGAAGAAAAATACCTGAAATCAACATTACAACAGACATTATCGTAGGGCATCCAGGAGAAGACGAGAAGGCATTTGAAAACACACTAAAAATTATGAAAGAAATCGAATTTGATAGAATTCACCTTGCAATATACAGTTTAAGACCACATACTTTGTCGGCTTCAATGCCTCAAATACCCAGCAGCATTAGGAAAGCTAGAATGAGGAAAGCACTTGAAGTCATGGAGAAAATTGCATTTAAAAAACACTCCAAATACGTAGGCAAAGTAGTGAATGTTCTCATAACTGAGAAAGGAAAAGACAATACCTTAGTTGGTAGGACGATAAATTATTACCCAGTAGTTTTACCATCTAATGGCCTCACTAAAGGCATTTGGGTTAAAGCGAAAATAGTTTCAAACACATTTTATGATTTAAGAGGAAAAGTTGTCGAACCGCTTGGAAGAAGAGCCCATATGGAAATAAAGCATAAACTATGCAAGGCTTCAATTACAGCATAAAACATATTTCCCGAGCCTTACCCATCTTATACCAAAAGCTTAGGAGCGGTATTATTAATGATTGTTGAGAAACTAAGTGAAATAATTAGTAAGGAAAGCGAATCTAAGAAATACAGGGTAATGGCCGATATTTTAAGAATTCTTAGTTTAACATTCGGTAAGCTATGGTTATTTGAAATCGTAGGAGAAGTGAACGCGTTAAGAAGAACACTTAACATAGGTGAAGAAGTTAGTTACAATGAATGCTTAGAGGCAATTAGGGAATTAGCGAAAAACAAGCTCATATCTTTTGAAGAAAAAATTAGAGGCTCGTTTACGTCATCTCGTGGGGAACCCGACTTACTTATTGAATTGAGTAATAGAAGTGTTGCAGCCACCTTACTTGCCATAGACGATAAAATACGTAAATACCTTGAAATTCGTAGGAAAATTTTTGAAGAACTAAAATAGTATTTTGAAGGGTTTAGGGGATTATGAAGAAAGCGTTCATCACAATAAGCTTACTATACTTTTTAATGCTTGCTTTAATAATAATTTATCTTCTAATCCAAAATAACGCTTCAACATTAATTAAAATATTGTTTTCAGATGAAATAAGGTATGCCATAGTACTAACTTTAATAACTTCTATAGCTGCAACATTTTTATCTATACTATTTTCCATACCTGTAGCATATTCTTTAGCTAATTATTCCTTTAAGGGGAAGAAAGCAGTAGAGCTTTTAACGGATATACCGCTTGCTTTACCACCTATTCTTTTAAGTTTCGCACTTCTCATAGTTTTAACAAAGAGCCCTTTAGCCATGGTTTTTAAGGAATTAGGTTTAGAAGTAATATTTACTCCTTACGGAATAATTGTTGCACTATTTTTCTACGTAACTCCCGAAGCTGTGAAAATACTTTATTCAACATTCTCCTCTATCGATAAGAGATATCGTATGGTTCTTAAAACGCTAGGCTATAGTGATTTCCAAAGTTTCCTCAAAGCAGATATTCCTCTTTCACTTAAAGGCATATTTTCCGCGTTCCTTGTTTCCTTAGCTAAATGTATAGGTGCTTTCGGTGCAATATTGCTTGTATCAGGGGCGATTAAGGGGAAAACTGAAACATTATCTATAGCTATTTTTCTTAGTTGGCAAGGGGGAGACATGGATACTGCAATAGCAGCTGCAACAATTCTCATACTTATTTCGTTAACGATATTCTATGTTTTCGAGAGGTTAAAGAAATGATAGGTATTTACGAGTTAGAAGTTAGAAGAGGAAATTTTACTCTAAGGGTTGATGAATTGGAGGTTAGAAGCAATAAGTACTTCGTAATTCTAGGCCCTTCAGGATCTGGAAAAACAACATTACTTAGCACTATAGCTGGTTTTGTAAAGCCTATTAGAGGAAGAATAATCATAGATGGCATTAACGTTGTAAATTATCCCCCCGAGAAAAGAAATGTAGCTTATGTTTTCCAAGACCCCCTATTACTGCCGCACTTAACGGCTTTAGAAAACATATTACTTGGATCTCATGGAGATAAGAGAATAGCTTTAAGCATCGCTAGGGAGCTGGGTATAGAGGAGCTACTTAACAAGTATCCTTCACAATTAAGTAGGGGGCAGCAGCAAAAGGTTTCCTTAGCTAGGGCTTTAGCTTATAATCCTAAAGTAATTTTACTTGACGAGCCCCTTAGCTCTCTTGATAGAGTGTCTAAAGAAGCAGTAATAGACGCTTTACTTAAGCTTAAAGGTAGGAGAATTGTGATTCACGTTACACATGATTTGTCAGAGGCTTTCGCTTTAGCTGATGAACTAGCCATAATATATAATGGAAGCATTTTAGCTAAAGGTTCGCCGGATAAGATCATGTTTAATCCCCCTAATGAGAAAGTAGCTAGGTTTCTCGGTTTAACAAACTTCTTCAAAGGATACGCTAAGACTGCAGGGGGAAATAAGTCAATAGTTAAAATAGGTGAGAATGTTGAATTACATGTATATGGTAAGTATAGTGGAAAGGTTTTCGTAACAGTGTCTCCTGGGGAAATATTTTTAGCTAAAGATTTAGATTCAGTTACTGCAGCAAATAAGTTTGAAGGAGTAATAGCTAAGATTATTCCAAGGGATGTAGTTGACGAGGTTAAGGTTAAAGTTAATTCGGTAGTTTTTAGCGTTTATGTCTCTAAAAAGGCAGTAAGGGATTTAGGGTTAAAAGCCGGTAAGAAAGTTGTTATAGCGTTCAAAAAATCAGCTATAACGGTAAATAAGTTGTAATGGTGTTTAAAATGAAAATACTTGTTATAACGGATGTTCACTATAAATGGAAGTATCTTAAAAGAGTTCTTAAAATGGAAGAATACGATGTAATAGTTGTTGCAGGGGATTTATCTCGTTGGGGAGATGTTAAGGAAGCATTTGATGTTCTGAAAACACTAACAAAGCATACTACAACCTTTTTCGTTCCAGGAAATTGTGATAACCCATCGCTACTAAGGGCAGAGAATGTTTATAATGCAATAAATCTCCATGGAAAAGTTGTTGAACATAATGATTTAGTGTTTACTGGGATAGGAGGTTCAAATATAACACCGTTTAATACACCAATAGAGTTCACCGAGGATAAGCTAGCTGAAATAATGGATCAAGTAGAGAAGAATCTTCATGGAAAAAACATAGATATTATGGTGAGCCATACACCTCCATATGCTACAAAACTTGACATAGCATTTTCTGGAGAACATGTTGGAAGCATTAAAGTTAGGGAGTTCTTAGAAAAACATCAACCACTAATATGCGTTTGCGGACACATACATGAATCACAAGGCATAGATAAACTAGGGAGAACGGTCGCTATAAATCCGGGTCCTATAGCTGACGGAAAATATGCTATAGTAGAATTAGACGAGAGGAAAAAGAGAATCATAAAAGTAGAGTTTAGAAAGATTCGGTGATCCAATGTTGACATACTTGCTCATAGTAATCTTCGTCGAAAATCCAATGGTGGGCCCGCGGGGATTTGAACCCCGGACCACCGCCGCGTCAGGGCGGCGTCCTAACCGGGCTAGACGACGGGCCCTACTCTCTTATCCTTCTATAGTTTAGGGTGAGCGAGAGAATATAAATTTTAACTTATACGACTCTAAAAGCTTATTCTCTAAAAACAAGGTACTCAAATACTTTAGATAAACTTATAACTAACATTGTTGCCACTGCAATTCCGAAGAGTATAGCTAGCACTTCAGCTCCCCAAAAGTAAAGTAAAGGGGTTTATAAAGTGAAGAGACCCTACTGAAACTATCGGTTAACAAAACGGAAACATTTAAACCCTCACAGAATTAATACTGATTAGGCGGTGCCGGGGTAGCTCAGCTAGGTAGAGCGCCGGGCTGTTAACTGGTTGGTGGGAGGTTCGAATCCTCCCCCCGCCGGGAAGAAACCCGGTGGTCGGAGGTTCGAGTCCTCCCCCCGGCGCCACCTTCAATAATAAAGCTAATGTTTCATTTCTCTATTAGCTTATGTCTCTTAAGCCTGTTTTCCATCATACCTATTTCTTCTTGAGGAAAATAATGTAGCAATTTCGCTACTTTTTTCCTATTTAACTTAAGATAGCCTTCCTTAACCAATTGACTTATTCTATTTAAGTCTTGGTCATCTATGTCCCTACCTATTCTTGACTTTAAAACAACGTATGCTTCAAGTGTTAAGTGTTTCAGTTTATACTCTCCAACTCTAATGCTTCTTACCTCATTATTCACTATTTCCTGTGGTATATAGAAATCATGTATGTTCTCGTAGAAATCTATGAAGAACTCACCCATTTCCTTAGGTATAACGAGTCTAGGTGTTCCATAGTCAGTATACGCATAATCCCAGCCCGCCATTAAGGCTATGTTTTTAAAAACATCTTCTTCAAGAAATGGGCTTCTATTTGTAACGAAAAAATCTAGATCTTCACTATCCTTGAAGAAACCTCCGAGCTCTAAAGAAACAACAGTGCTTCCAACAACAACAGCTTCTATGTCGTTATCTTTAAGTAAAGGGAGAAGTTCGCTAAGCACCTCTCGAAGTTCATCAAATAAAGGCATTAGCTAAACACCTAAATAATTAATTCTAAATTCCAAGGGGTAACATAATAGGTTCAAGTATTTAGAGTTAACGCACTAAAACACAAGTTTACATAACATTTTTAACTGGAAACAAGAAAATCATAGAATGGAGCCGGGGTGCCCGAGCGGCCTAGGGGACGGGCTGCAGTGGAGTATTCCACAAATTCCGCCCACCGGTAGAAACCCGTTTTACCCGGGTTCAAATCCCGGCCCCGGCTCCATTAAAATACACGGTATCTTCTAAATTTTCTAAGAATTTTCTTTGCCGCACTCCTACTTTTAACCCTAACAATAATGATGCCTCCTTGTTCTTCAGTAATAAATCCTTTACTGTAACTTAGCTTAACTATTTCTTCTCTAATATCGGACTTAAACACTAATACATAGTAACCTTCGGGATCAGGAGAACCAACATCACTCATAAGAGATCACCCTTAAATAACTCATGAAAAACCTTCATAATAACGTTTAGGTATTTCCGCAACCTTTATACGAACCCTTAATCCAACTACACTACTGAGGGCCCGTAGCTCAGCCAGGGAGAGCGGCGGGCTCCAGACCCGCTAAAGTACGGGTCTGCTGACCTTTAAGGGATGACTTAGGTCTGGAGCTGGGAGAGACCCGTAGGTCGGGGGTTCAAATCCCCCCGGGCCCACCACATATAAACCTCAGAACTTGGGCTCCTAATGAGGCAACTACCTTACTTTTCCTCTTGAAAAATTCGAGTAACAATATTGTTAGAGTCTTTGAAGTTAAAAATGTTTTAGAACTTCCTTGCTCCTTTCTTCTTTGGTCTGAGATTTTTACTTTTACATCTTCTACACTTAATTGCTCCAGGAGGGTTTCTCGCACCACACTTTCTACATATCCATACGTCTAAAAGTCTTGCTGCAGCTATTCTATATTTTGCAGGGTCTGTTATGGGCATTTAAGTGTTCCTCGGTATGTAGTTATTTAGTATTCTAGCCCATTATAGTTTTGGGCAGAGATTTAAGCTTTATGGTAACCGAAAGAGAGATATAGGAGGGTTAATAATTTCTTTGAAGAAACTTGAAACAGAATCTCAAAAGGAGTAAAAAACGACGGCTAATAGTGAAGACGATTTTGAGGTGATGGCAACACGAAACTGCCGATGTGCACAGTATGTGTTAAGAGCGGAATACTGTGTCCCAGATGTCAGTCTCTTGTAGACCGCGGCGAATACGATGAAGTAGACATAGAAGTGCAGAAAGCCTTACTTGAGATTGAGGAAAAAACACACTGGCCTCAACTGAAAGACCTAGTTTACCATAAAAGCTATAAAACAAATAACCTGTATGTAATAGTTGTTTCCGGAAGCCAACTACCACCTTACTTCATAGCTAAATTAGCTAGAAGGTTAAGTGAGAAACTTGAGGGAAAAGTTAGAATAGTGGAGAAAACCAGTAGCTTAAAGAAAATGGCAGCACAACTCCTTATACCAGCTAACGTATTAGGAGTCAACATTCTATGGTTACCTGACGGATCATGGCAAAGTATTGTAAGAGTTTCAAAGAAGGACTCAAGACTTTTACCAGCAAAAAAAGAGAACCTTGAAGACGTACTTACCAAACTAAGCGGTATGGTGGTTAAGATAAGGTTTGAATGAAAACTTATTTAGAATAAATAAATTAAACTACATATTCTTTCATCCAAAGTAGAGGGTAAACTATGGAAACTACTTACAAGAAGTATTTCGCAAAAGACATAAAGCCTGAGCTTAACGGTAAAAAAGTTATTCTTGCAGGATGGGTTCACATAAAAAGAGACCTTGGCGGAAAGAAGTTCCTAATTTTGAGAGATAAAACAGGAACAGTTCAGTTAATTTTTACTAAAGGGAAAACACCTGAAAACCTCATAAAAACATTTCATGAACTTGCAAGGGAAAGTGTAATAAAAGTTACTGGAGTAGTGAAAGCAACACCTAAAGCACCGGGAGGGGCTGAAGTAGAACCCTTAGAAATAGAGGTCTTAAACATAGCCAAAACCCCGCTTCCACTAGATGTTACAGGAAAAGTTCCGGCAGACCTAGACACTAGACTTAACAATAGAGTTCTTGATTTGAGAAGAAAAGAAAGCCAAGCAATATTTAAAATACAAGATACCGTACTTAAAGCGATAAGAGAAAAGCTAAGGGAACTAGGATTTATAGAGGTTATTACACCGAAAATTATAGCAACAGCAACCGAAGGCGGAGCCCAACTGTTTCCCGTAATATACTTCGGTAAAGAAGCTTTTCTAGCCCAAAGCCCACAGCTATATAAGGAACTACTTGCAGGCGCCTTTGAAAGAGTCTTTGAAATAGGTCCAGCATTTAGGGCTGAAGAATCAGATACACCATATCATCTCTCAGAGTTCGTTTCAGTAGATATTGAAGCAGCATTCATGAACTACCATGATGTAATGAGGGTTTTAGAGGAAGTAATAGACCATGTACTATTTAAAGTTAGGAAAGAGAATTTAGAGGACTTAAAAATTTTAAAATACGAAGACAAATTCCCAAAGATTAAGAAACCCATAAAGAAGATAACGTATGACGAAGCAGTAGATTTACTTCAAGAACACGGATATCCTATTAAGAGAGGAGAGGACTTAGACACACCAGCTCAGAGAAAACTTGGAGAAATTATTGGAGAAACATTCTACTTCATCATAGACTGGCCCACCATTACCAGGCCTTTCTACACTATGCCTAAAAAAGATAATCCGGAAAGAACAGAGTCATTCGACATAGTATATAGTTGGCTTGAAATAGCTTCTGGAAGTACCAGAGTCCATACAAGAGATTTGCTTGAAAAACAGCTTAGAAGACAAGGACTTAATCCAGCGAATTTCGAATACTTCCTCAAATGGTTTGATTGGGGAATGCCTCCTCATGCAGGCTGGGGATTAGGTCTTGGAAGATTTATGCTTATACTTACAGGTGTAAGAAACATACGAGAAGTAGTGCTGTTTCCAAGAGATAAGAAAAGACTTACACCATAACTTCACTAAGAAACATACTCATTCTTCATAATTTCCCTTAGAAACACAGTAGCATACATTCCTTTTTCTAAGCAGAAGTGAATGTGCAAATCACTTTCCGAACAAACATAAGATAAACCATGTATTATCATAGGTGATTTCCTTAAACCGCCTTTAATTCCTATACCTAATTCTCTAATTTTAAACATGGATAAACTAATGTTTTCTTTATCAATAACTTCCTTAAGCATGATATGAGCTAAGTGCCTACCTAATTTAGTAGCATATCCAACTAGAGGTAACAGAATCTTTTCCTCACAACGTAGTTTCCTCTTTTGAACTATTTTCTCGTAAAACCCCTTAGAAAACACTGTATCTCCTTCAATAGCAACATTAGGAGGTATGTCGTTTTCAAGCCTCTTACTAACATATTCGTTAAAAATATAGGCTTGATAGGCTTCTACGTAAATTTCTAGGATTCTCTTAGGTAAAGCGTGAAGAGCCTCGAGGTAACTTTTCCCCTTAAGTAGTTCTTTAAGAACTATTCTCTCATAAACGAATTTTCTCGGGAAAAGCTCTAAAGCTTCCTTAGGATTAAGGGTTTTCGTAAAGACTTTTCTTGCTTCATAGACTTGAGGAGCCTCCTTAGGGTAAGGGTTTCCTATAAGCTCAAGAACAGCTCCAAACCAGTCTCTCCTAACTATTTTCTCCCCTATCTTATGAGTATTTGGCCTAATAGTTCCAAACCTTTGATGACCGAAATAAGGATACAGTCCTCCCATGGAGGAAATTTCATGTAGAATACTTTCTAAAGCATTGTAGCATTTCTCTTTTTTAACATCCCTTACTACTAGGTAGAAGCTATTTCCCCAATTTTCACCTAAACGTATATGGTGATCATGGCATTTGTAGAAGAATAACCTAGCACTATTGTTTAAAGCAATGATGCATGGAAGCTTCCCTCTATAGCTTCTGAAGCTTATGAATTGATAGGTTACAGCATTAGCATCCTTAAGTCCCGCATACCCTATTTTTCCTTTAACACCTACTTTCCTCTTAACAATTTCTAAAGCTTCGAAAGTGTCTAATCCTCTCTTCTCAAGAATATAGACGAAGTATTTATCACAGCATACGTAATTATTAGTGCATTTATGTATTGAAGAAGCTTCAACGCCCCATAAGATTTCTTTAACAAGAAAGTCTTCGTACTTTAATCTAACCTTACCGCCTATGCCATTAGTGAACGTTTGGTAGAAATGCATACCCATGCTTTTCTCGATAGGAGATGGTGTCAGCATAGCTTACATCGCCTAAAGCAACTTCAAATTACCAGTGATTTCATCTATTTTAGATGATTCATCTGGCCCTATGCCAATACATGTTATAGTTCCTGGCTCAAGCTGTGTTAAACCAGCATTCCTTATCATTACAGCAATTAAGCCCTTCTTTACAGCTTTCTCATAAACTTTAATTAGTTCTTCTAAACTTGAAACCTTTACTACAACCTTTTTCTGCCCTTTTTTAAGCCATTCCTTAGCTATTTCAGGTTTGCTTCTAAGTGTTTTTACAAAACTTTCAACGGAAGCATGTGCTACCTGGGTGGCTAGTTTTCCTTTACCCATTTTCAAGTCTACTCTAACGACAATTACCTGTTTTAGCTCCCCATAAGTCATTGTAGCTCCCTTAACTAGATTGTTCTAGTAAGCTCACTATTTATTTCCTTAGCTAAACGTCAAGCTTAAATAATACAGGTGGTGTTAAGCACAATTAGCGTACACTGTGGGATATGCCTTGGCGTCTACTGCAAGGTTAAAAATAAGTGCGGTAGGAATAACCACACCCATATGTACTAGTTGTAAGAGGCCAATACCTCCAACAGAGAAAGCAATAAAATTTACATGTCCAAATTGCGGAAAGGTAACCATTTGGAGATGCTATAGATGTAGGAAACTCTCGGTACCATATAAATGTGTTAACTGCGGATTCGAAGGACCTTAGAATAGGTGGTTTAGGTATGGCAAAAATAGCTGTCATTATGAAAATATTTCCTAAGGATATCGAAGTAAACCTTGATGAATTAGTCAATAAAATAAAAGCTAGTCTTCCAGAAATATATGAGCTAAAGGATTATAGAAAGGAACCAATAGCCTTTGGTCTCCAAGCACTTATAGTAAGCATAGTTATGCCCGAGAATGTCGAAGGAGGAACAGAGGAATTAGAGAAAACAATTTCAAACATTCCCGAAGTTGGAGAAGTAAGCGTAGAATATGTAAGCAGAATATCCTAAAAACATTCTTAAGATGGAGAAAACATCCTATAAACGCTTTTTAGACGGATAGAAGAGTGAGACCAATCATTTAAAAACTCCCAGTTGTAAAAGACATTAAAAGGGGTAGAGTAGAGTACATCGTTTACAGTTAAAGGTGATTCTCGGAAATGGCTATGCGTGAAAACAGAGAAGAGAGGAAAGAAGTAATACTTAAAGTAATGGAAGCTAGGCAGAAAGATGTTGGTAGAGGCAAGGTCAGAATAGACATTAACGTCATGAAAAAACTCGGCATCGGACCTGGAGACATTGTTGAAATTGAGGGTAGAAGGAAAACCGCTGCTATTGCTTGGCCTTCTTACGCTGAAGACCAAGGACTAAACATTATAAGAATGGATGGACTCATAAGGAAAAACGCTGGAGTAAGCATAGGAGACAAAGTAATAGTAAGAAAAGCTAAGGCAAAGCCTGCAACCATGGTTAAACTAGCACCATCATCATTCAGCATAACAGCTGATGCAGGTTTCACAAGCTACGTTAAAAGGAGACTCATAGACTATCCACTTGTTGAGGGAGACACAATACTAATACCTGTCCTAGGACAGGCAATACCATTCACCGTTGTAGCTACAAAACCCTATGGTGTTGTTATAGTAACTCCAGATACTAACGTAATAATTCTAGAGAAACCAGCTGAACAAGCTAGAGTACCTAGAGTAACATATGAGGACATAGGAGGACTAAAACACGTCATAGAGAAGATAAGAGAGCTCGTAGAGCTTCCACTCAAGCACCCAGAGCTTTTCAGAAGACTTGGTATTGAGCCTCCTAAGGGTGTTCTTTTGTATGGTCCTCCTGGAACAGGTAAGACCTTGCTTGCAAAAGCAGTAGCAAACGAGACAGACGCTTACTTCATAGCTATTAATGGTCCTGAAATTATGAGTAAATTCTATGGAGAAAGCGAACAAAGACTAAGAGAAATTTTTGAAGAAGCCAAGAAACATGCTCCAGCAATAATATTTATAGACGAAATAGACGCTATTGCTCCGAAAAGAGACGAAGTTGTTGGTGAAGTTGAGAGAAGAGTTGTAGCGCAACTCTTAGCATTAATGGATGGGCTAGAATCTAGAGGAGACGTAATTGTCATTGCTGCTACAAACAGACCTCAAGCATTAGATCCAGCCCTTAGAAGACCCGGTAGGTTTGATAGGGAAATAGAAGTTCCTCTTCCAGATAAGCAAGGTAGGTTCGAAATATTACAAATACATACTAGAAACATGCCATTAGCTAAAGATGTTGATCTCAAAAAACTTGCAGAAATAACCCATGGTTATACTGGAGCTGATCTTGCAGCATTATGTAGAGAGGCCGCAATGAATGCTTTAAGAAGGTATTTGCCGCAAATAGATTTAACAATGGATAGAATACCTCCAGAAGTTCTTGAGAAAATGGAGGTTAGAATGGAAGACTTTCTAAACGCATATAAGGAAATTGTTCCTTCAGGGTTAAGGGAGGTTTACGTAGAAGTACCGGAAGTAAAGTGGGAAGATGTGGGAGACTTAGAGGAAGTAAAGCAGCAACTAAGAGAAGCAGTTGAATGGCCTCTTAAACATCCTGAATCGTTTAGAAGACTTGGAATAAAGCCTCCTAAAGGCATACTTTTATTCGGGCCTCCCGGATGTGGAAAAACATTAGTTGCTAAAGCCGTTGCTACAGAGAGTGGTGCAAACTTTATTTCGATTAAGGGACCTGAAATCCTAAGTAAATGGGTTGGAGAATCAGAGAAAGCAATAAGAGAAACATTTAGGAGAGCTAGGCAGGCAGCACCATGCATCGTGTTCTTTGACGAAATAGATGCAATAGCGCCTATGAGAGGAATTGGAATAGGGGATAGTCACGTAACTGAAAGAGTTGTTAGTCAGCTTCTTACTGAGATGGATGGTATTGAGAAGTTGGAGAATGTTGTAGTTATAGCAGCAACTAATAGGCCGGACATACTAGACCCAGCACTACTAAGACCAGGAAGATTCGACAAACTCATTTACGTACCTCCTCCCGACATTAGAGGTAGGTTTGAGATTTTCAAGGTTCACACTAGGAAAATGCCTTTAGCGGAAGACGTAGACCTATGGAGGTTAGCTGAGCTAACAGAAGGATATACGGGTGCAGACATTGAAGCAGTATGTAG
>Ga0180301_10001390_pt1 | contig 19122 bp, 22 predicted proteins | sample GuaBasSediGuay16_FD_121797 | JGI IMG/M metagenome (GOLD analysis project Ga0180301, IMG submission 121797) | Subseafloor sediment microbial communities from Guaymas Basin, Gulf of California, Mexico - Guay16, Core 4569-2, 12-15 cm | ecosystem: Environmental > Aquatic > Marine > Hydrothermal... | reverse complement strand
GTCAGCTTAGGCTTTGGAGTGCTTTTTGCTACCATAGTAACTCTGATTTTGATTCCGTGCGGGTATCTCATACTCAATGATCTCAAGGGGGTTCTCAGCACGGGAGCCGGAGAGGAGAAAGAGGGTGGAAATTGACAATACTCGCCCAGTGCGGAAGGCTGGTTCGAAAAAGATAGAGGTTGCGGCCTATTCAGGTTACAAGGCCAATGAGAGGCCACTTTACTTCATTGTGGGTAACAAGAAAAAAGTGGTCAAAAACCTCATAGACCGTTGGTATGGGCTGGAGCATGACTACTTCAAGGTCTTGGCCGACGATAGCAAGGTCTACCTGATAAAATGGCACCGATCCCTGGACGTGTGGCATTTGGTTCAGGTTTCAGAGCGTCTGGGCAAACATTAGACGAGTCTTTGGGTTTGATCAGAAGGTGAGTAGATCCACTTGTAACTGATTGGTCTGCAATTGAGGGCTGTGACCTTTGGATGGAGAAATTCGTCCCTCAATCTTAGCCAGCTATAGGCAGGTTTTAGCTTGCGCAGCCTTCCGTCTTCAGGTGGTTTTGAGTGAATAGTGTGACGGTATGTGGCCTCTGTAACACCTACGTAATAGTCCTCAGCAGGGTAAAGATACCGAGACTTGAAAGAATCCACATTCATTCCCTCTCTTTCGGCCAGGGCGGTAATTTGTTCGTCGTTGAGTTGAATCAGAAAGAATTTTGATACCCCTCTCTCGGAATACTTGTACATGGAACGAGATTCGCAGCTTGATACAAAAACTGTGGAGATACAATCCAGCCGTCTGAGCAACTGGGCAGCAATTAGGCCCGCTGTTCTTCTTCCTCCCACACTGTGATGACACCCGTAGTATTCGAATAGCTTGTTTTGAAGGGTCCGTGCCACCTTGTCTCCATGTTCATAGAGATTGTCACGGACATATCGTAAATACTTTGCCAAGTCCTCGGCTGCATCAGCAATGGGCCAGTCGATTTTGACATGGAAGTGAGTCAGGGAGTAGCGGTTTCTCTTTTTTATTGTAGGATCCTGTTGTATCAACAACGCATAATCCACGTTTAGTAGCTGCTCTATAAAATCCAGGAATCCAGGATTTTCAAAATATCTCAGGTTGAGATTAAACCGCTTATAGAGAGAAAAGTTGGCCAGATATTCTAGATTCTTTTTTATGACAGCATTTTCCGGGAAAAAGCGAATGTAGTTCTTGAGCTGTGGACTTATGACACCTTCGCAAAAGATTACGATAAAGGTATTGAAGAGGGCAGATTCCTTTTCCATCTTTTTGGATTGAGGTTTTAGCTCGCTTTTATCCAAAAAGCTATATTCCACGCCCTCCCGCACATAATTGTAAAATGAATCTATTAGGGAAACCTTCATGAGGCGTCTTTCAAGGGCATCTCGTAGTACCTCATATAGGGAGCGTCTTAATTTTTCGTAATAGGACAGCCTTTCTCTATACTTCCACATGCCAACCCCTGCCTGTATGCGGCCGAATAATCTGGATACACTACTAGCACTATTCAACTGGAGGAAAGATGTAACACCTCGAAGATACTAACAAATAATATCTCAAATATGGTCTAAGTGTCAATTAAAAAAGAAAAATTTTACTCAATAAGCTTAATCAGCGAGCCCTGGTCTCCTTGTCCTCTGCCTTGGCCGTGGTGTTAAAAGGAAAGTAATGGGGGCCGGATTGAAAGTGCTTGACATATTGCCAACTTGGCTTATAGTAAAACCTTTATTTATTCATCTTTTGGGTGCTCCTTTCCCGAGTGCACAGATACTGAGGTATCATGGGCGTAGTAAGAAAGGAGAATCTTTAATTTACTTTATGAGTCTTTGATGATTGTAGATCTTACAGAAATTTTGGAAAAGCCCAAACAGTATCGGTTTAGTCTTCCGATTGAATGGTGGGAGTCGGATATTCCTGGAGATCAAATTCAAGGACTTGATAAGCCCCTTGAGGTAAGGATCACCATCGAAAGAATTGGAAGCCGCTTTGCTGTAAATGGGAGTTTGAATACCGGCCTTCTCCTCCAGTGCGATAGGTGTCTGGATATTTTTCACCAAGACCTTACATGCGAGTTTCAGGTCTATTTGGAAAGTGTTCCCGATGATTGGGAACCAGATGAAGAGGTGGAATTACTGGAGGAGGAGATGGGTGTGGATCTAATAAGGGGGGAAGAGGTGGAATTGGAAGACATAATAAGGGAACAGATCTATCTTTCTCTCCCTATGAAGATCCTTTGTAAAGAGGATTGTCAGGGGCTTTGCCCAGTGTGTGGGGCCAACCGCAATCGGCAACCATGCTGCTGCCAAGTGGTGCAAGGACATCCGGCCTTTCAGAAACTGAAGGCATTAAAATAATAAAGGAGAACAGGTCGAAAAATGGCTGTACCAAAGAAGAAAAAATCCAAATCCAAAAGAGATATGCGCAGGTCTCATGATCATGTGAAAATGCCCAATGTTTCTTTTTGTCCTCAATGTCATGAGCCCGTGCTACCCCATCACGTATGCCCCGAATGTGGCACGTACAAGGGAAGGACGATAGTCACTACTGAAGAGAGTTGATATGTATGTAGCCGTGGACGCCATGGGCGGAGACCATGCTCCAGAAGTGGTGGTTCAGGGCGCTGTAGAGGCTGTCACTGAGTTCGGCGTCTCTGTCATCCTTGTGGGCGACGAAGCACGACTTCGCGAGATTCTTGGCGACAGAAGGATTAGGGACCGAATTCTTACAGCACATTGCGAGGATTTTATAAGCATGGATGAACCGCCCTTGAAGGCGGTTCGAAAGAAAAAAAGGGCCTCCATCAGGGTGGCCTTTGATTTAGTTAGGGACGGAAAGGCAGAAGCGGTCGTGAGTGCCGGAAATTCCGGGGCCACTGTGGCTGCAGGCGTGTTGACCCTAGGGAGGCTTAAGGGTGTAGAAAGGCCCGCCATAGCCGGGGTTTTCCCGAGGGAGGCTGGCCCTGTGGTTCTCATTGACGTGGGGGCCAATGTGGACTGTAGACCAGCCCACTTGTTCCAATTCGGGATAATGGCCCGGGCCTTTGCGTCCTCTTGTTTAGGTCTTAGGGATCCCAAGATCGGACTCCTGAGTATCGGGGAAGAGGGCATTAAGGGGAATGAGCAGGTCCGCCTTGCAAGGGAGCTTTTTGAGAAAAGCAACTTGAACTTTATAGGGAATGTGGAAGGCCGGGACATCTTCGCGGGCGATGTGCAGATTATTGTCTGCGACGGGTTTGTGGGCAATGTTGCCTTAAAACTCAGTGAGGGGATGGCAGAGGCCGTACGTAAGATGCTCAGTAAGGATCTAAGATCTTCTTTTTTGGGGCGTGTTGGCTCGAGATTGGCCCAAGATTCACTTAGGAATTTTCAAGAAAAGCTTGATTATGAGATCTATGGAGGGGCTCCGCTTTTGGGTATTAATGGCGTTGGGGTGGTTTGTCACGGGGATTCAAGCCCTAGGGCCATAAAGAATGCTATCAAGCTGGCTGCTGATTATGTGGAAAACCGGCTGGTGGAAAAGATGTCAACAGAGTTGAAGGAGTTGCTTGACTAATATACATAAGTCAAAGCTCCTTGCATGGAGCTACCGAACGTTAGTCTCATTTCCCGTAATGTAGTAGGGGGATATGATTCTGAGAGAGTAAGGAGAGGTCCATGAATGAAAATGGTTCGAGGGTAGTGGTTATTACTGGAGGGTCCAGGGGTATTGGCCGGTGTGTGGCGCTTAAGTTCGCAGAAGAGGCTGCTCGAATTGTATTGGTACATTATGATCCTGATGAGTCCGCGGCCCAAGAAACACTAGCCCTCCTAAAGGAAAAGGGTGTACAGGTCGAAGCCCATAAGGTGGACGTCTCGGTTAGACAGGAGGTGGAAGAGCTGTTTGGGGATATCTTGGAGCGATACGGCAGGGTGGATGTGCTTGTCAACAATGCCGGGATCACCCGGGATACCCTGTTGATGCGTATGGGTGAAAAGGATTGGGATGCGGTTTTGAATGTGAACCTCAAGAGTGTATTTAATTGCACCCAGGCCGTAATCAGGGCCATGATCAAACAGCGCTCAGGGTGTATAGTGAGCATGTCATCCGTGGTTGGCCAGATTGGAAATGTGGGACAGGCCAATTATTCGGCTTCAAAGGCCGGCATTATGGGCTTTACCAAGACAGTGGCCCGTGAGGTGGCTGCCCGTGGCATACGGGTTAATGCCGTGGCTCCGGGTTTTATAGATACGGAGATGACAGCAGCGCTGCCCGAGAAGGTAAGGCAAAAATTCCTAGAGCAGATCCCGTTGGGTAGGATGGGAAGACCTGAAGAGGTAGCGGAGGTGGTTTACTGGCTATGTTCTGATTCTGCCAGTTATCTCACAGGCCAGGTGATACATGTCAATGGAGGGTTATACATGTAATAGGGCAGTTTTGTTTTTCGTGCTAATAGGTGAAGGCTGAACGCTCCCATGGGAAAATTTTTATTTTCTGATGGGTATAATGAGGTGACTGATTAAACGAAACAATGTTGAGGAGGTATGGGGCTTATGTCAGAGATCGAAGAAAAGGTGAAAAAGATCATTTGCGAACAGTTGGATGTGAATGAGGAGGATGTGGTTCCCGAAGCATCATTTGTGGATGATTTGGGCGCGGATTCGTTGGATCAGGTGGAACTTATCATGGCCATGGAGGAGGAGTTTGATATCTCCATTCCGGATGAGGATGCAGAAAAGATCACAACGGTTCAGGACGCCATTGATTATATCCAGAAAGCAATTGGCTAGATTGTGCTGAACTGGATGGATAGATGTGACAGCCGTGTAAAGAAAGGAGCAGTATTATGCCCCGAAGAGTGGTTGTGACAGGCATTGGTATGGTAACCCCTCTTGGGACTGGAGTGGAAAAAAATTGGGAGATGGCTTGCCAAGGGAGGTCAGGGATTGGTCCTATAACCAAGTTCGATGCCTCTGCCTTTGCCAGCCAGATAGCTGGGGAGGTGACGGACTTTCGTTCAGAAGACTTTATGGATAAGAAACAGATCAGGCACTTTGACATCTTTGTCCACTATGCAGTGGCCTCTGCCAGGATGGCCATGGAGGACTCGGGTCTCAAGATTGAGCCAAAGAATTGTCATAAGGTAGGATGCATCCTTGGTTCAGGCCTGGGGGGCTTGGAGATGTTGGAGCACTATCACAAGGTCTTATTGGATAGGGGGCCAAGGCGTATCAGTCCATTTTTTATTCCAGGGATGATCGCCAATATGGCCCCTGGCCAGATTGCTATTGAGTTTGGCGCAAGGGGGCCGAACCTTTCCATAGAGACGGCCTGTGCAGCCAGTGCACATGCAGTGGGCGAGTCATTTCGTCTCATTAGGGAGGGGATCGCCGATGCAATGATTACAGGAGGATCTGAGGCCGTTGTGACACCCCTTGCCTTGGGGGGATTTTGCTCCATGCGGGCCCTGTCTACTAGAAACGACGAACCTGAAAAGGCCTCCAGGCCCTTTGACCTGGACCGCGATGGGTTTGTTATGGGAGAGGGCGCAGGCATATTGATTCTTGAGGAGCTTGATCAGGCATTGGAGCGGGGGGCGAATATCTATGCTGAGGTGATCGGCTATGGCATGTCTGCAGATGCCTACCATGTGTCTGCGCCTGAGCCAGAAGGTGAAGGAGCCATTAGCTGCATGAAGATGGCGTTACAATATGCAGGCTTAAGGCCCGAGGATGTGGATTACATCAATGCGCACGGAACATCCACGAAACTGAATGACCTATCGGAGAACAAGGCCATAAAAGCGGTGTTTGGAGAGCACGCCTATAACCTGGCAATCAGCTCGACAAAATCCATGACTGGTCACCTACTGGGAGGGGCCGGTGGTGTTGAGGCCATTTTTACGGTTCTTACGGTTAAACACGGGGTGATACCTCCAACTATCAATTATGAAACCCCTGATCCCGAATGTGATTTGGATTATGTACCAAACCAGGCCCGAAAGGCGGACGTGAAGGTGGCCATGTCTAACTCCTTTGGCTTTGGAGGGACAAACGCCTGCCTTGTATTCAAGGCATTTGAACCATAGTAGTACCCCTCTTACATTTGTGTTTTGGATAGGACGTTATTTTTTTTTCAGGGGGATTGGGTATCTGAGAGGGATCTATGGACATCGTGATAGGTTGTGATCATGCGGGATTTGATCTGAAAGAACAGATCAGGCGGTTTCTAATGGAGGATCTGGGCTATAAGGTGGAGGACAGAGGGGTTTTTAGCAGGGATTCCGTAGACTATCCCCAAATTGCCCATGACGTGGCCTCTCTCGTTTCAAAAGGAAGATTCCCGTATGGCATTCTTATTTGTGGTACTGGAATTGGGATGAGTATTGTTGCAAACCGTTATAAGGGTGTGAGGGCTGCCTTGTGTCACAATATATATACAGCCCAGCTAAGCCGCATGCACAATGATGCAAACATTCTGGCCATGGGCGGGCGAGTCATTGGGGTTGGCCTGGCCCAGGAGATGGTGGCAGTGTTTTTGAGTACCTCCTTTGAGGGTGGTAGGCACAAAAGAAGAATAGAGCAGATTGATTAAGCAGGGGTGTTTGGTGAAGGAAAAGCGTTTAGAGGAAGTCGATTCCCAAGTATATGGCGCTATCCAGGCGGAAGTAAGGCGGGAGATTGACTCCCTGGTAATGATTGCGTCAGAAAATTATGCCAGCCGGGCAGTGATGGAGGCCCAGGCCAGTGTCATGACCAATAAATATGCAGAGGGATATCCAGGTTCCAGGTATTATGGTGGATGCGAGTATGTGGATGTGGTTGAAAGACTGGCCATTGAAAGGGCCAAAAAGCTCTTTCAGGCCCAATATGTGAATGTGCAGCCCCATTCAGGGTCCCAGGCCAACATGGCCGTATATTTCAGCTTTCTTAACCCTGGTGATCTAATTATGGGAATGGAACTGTCCCACGGGGGGCACCTTACCCATGGAAGTCCGGTGAGTTTTTCGGGACAGATTTTTAAGACAGTCCATTATGGGGTGGATCCCAAAACCCATTTGATCGATTATGATTATGTCCGAGATCTTGCCAAAACACATAGGCCAAAGATGATCATTGCAGGGGCCAGTGCCTATCCTCGCAGGATTGATTTTCACCTATTCAGGGAGATTGCCCATGAGGTAGGGGCCTATTTAATGGCGGACATGGCCCATATTGCCGGCCTTGTGGCCGTGGGTTTGCATCCTTCACCAATTGGAGTGGCAGATTTTGTGACAAGCACGACGCATAAGACCCTGAGGGGGCCCCGTGGCGGTCTCCTATTGGCTGATGAGACATATGGAGACAAGCTGGATAAGGCCATATTTCCCGGCATACAGGGCGGCCCCTTGATGCATGTGATCGCAGCAAAGGCCGTGGCCTTTGGGGAGGCCCTTGAACCGGCCTTTACCGAGTATCAAAAGCAGGTGATTTTAAATGCTAGGACCCTGGCCAACAGATTGCTAAGCCATGGTTTTGAACTGGTGACAGGGGGCACGGATAACCATCTTCTATTAATTGACCTCACGCGATTTGGGCTCTCAGGGCTGGAGGCAGAACAGGCCCTTGGTGCGGTGGGAATTGTGGCTAATAAGAATGCCGTGCCATTTGATAAACGAGGCCCCAAGATTACCAGCGGACTGAGGTTGGGGACCCCTGCCCTTACCACAAGGGGGCTCAAGGAGGCCGAAATGGAGCAACTGGCTGATATCATAAAAAAGGTCCTGGACAACCCCCACAGTGAAGCCACTCTAGAAAGGGCACGGTCCGAGGTCTTGGATATATGTAGGGCATACCCCATTTACTCTTTTTGGAACTCACAGTAATGCCGTGGTGGGGTTTTTTAGTAGGATAGACAAATGCCTAGACCGTCATGGACAGATTATTTCATGTCCATAGCCAGGATGGTTGCACAACGATCCACGTGTCTGCGTCGGCACGTGGGTGCGGTCATTGTTAAGGATAAGAGAATCTTGGCCACGGGATACAACGGCGCCCCTGCGGGTCTCAGACATTGTGAGGAAACGGGCTGCCTGCGCAAGAATGCCTCTATACCCTCTGGAACCCGTCATGAACTGTGCAGGGGATTGCACGCTGAGCAGAACGCCATTATCCAGGCGGCTTATCATGGTATCTCCATTGCGGGCTCGACGCTTTATTGTACCAACAGACCTTGCGTGATCTGTTCCAAAATGATTATTAATGCAGGGATAAAGAAGATATATTTTGAAGAGGGGTATGACGATCCACTGGCCGCCGAGATGCTCAAAGAGGCGGGTATTGAACTTGTGAGGGTGACGAAGTGAAATGTCCTTATTGTTCGCAGATCAATAACAGGGTCATTGATTCCCGGCTGAGTAAAGATGGGAGAATGATTCGGCGGCGGAGAGAGTGCCTTGAGTGTGGAAGGAGATTCACCACCTATGAAAAGCTTGAAGAGATGCTTCCCATGGTGGTGAAGAAAGACGGACGCCGCGAACCTTTTAACAGGGACAAGATTGTGGCAGGCATCAGAAAGGCCTGTCAGAAACGCCCCATCAGCACGACCAAGATCGAGGAATTTGTAGATTCATTGGAGCTTTACTTCCAGGAGCAGGGCAAGAAAGAGATAGATAGTTCGGAGATTGGTGAAATGGTTATCAATAACCTCAGAGAATGGGATGAAGTGGCATATGTCCGATTTGCTTCAGTATACCGCCAATTCAAGGACATTAATGAATTTATGGCCGAGCTGGAGGAAATTCTGAGGAGTAGAAAGGAGAAAGATCATTCATAGGACAGTTCCTTTGTAACCTGCCTGTGCTCCCCCCAAGCTGCCAAAAATCATGCCCTGCTGGGTGTTTCAGTTCACGTGATTGTAGCTTTAGCAGTTTTTAAGATGGCACGAACTGATCTGGACACAAAATTCATGCGCATGGCCCTAAGGGAGGCCCGGAAGGGATTGGGAAAGACTTCCCCCAACCCCACTGTGGGCGCTGTTGTAGTACGTGATGGCAGGGTCCTGTCCAAGGGATTCCACAGGAAGGCCGGTTTTCCCCATGCTGAAGTGGAGGCACTGCGCAAGCTTGGCCATGAGGCCAAAGGATGCACCCTTTATGTGACTTTAGAGCCGTGTAACCACTATGGCCGCACCCCCCCCTGCACCCATGCTATCGTGCAGGCAGGAATCAGTAGGGTTGTCGTGGGTATGATGGATCCCAACCCCAATGTTAGCGGCGGTGGGTGCCAATACCTTTCCCAAAATGGAATCCAGGTGGAATGTGGCGTGTTGGAGCAAGAATGCAGGCGGATCAATGAGGCCTATATCAAGTTTGTTCAAACCGGCAGGCCTTTTATTTTGGTGAAATGCGCTTTGACCATGGATGGTTGGACGGCCACACGAACAGGACATTCAAAATGGATAACAAACGCCAGGTCAAGGGCCTTTGCCCACAGGCTTAGGCGGGATGCGGATGCGGTGATGGTAGGGCTGGGTACGGTACTACAAGATGATCCACTGCTTACCGCCAGAGACAAAAAGCATTCTCATAGGCAACCCTTGCGCATTATTGTTGATACCAATCTTAGCAGCCCAGTGGACTCCCTGGTATTCAGGACCACAGATATCGCAGGAACAGCAGTAGCCGTGGGTTCTCATCTGGAAAGCTCCGCTAAGATAGAGGCCTTGGAGACAAAGGGTGTTGAAATCATTAAGTGTCCGGTCAAGCAAGGAAAGATTGACTTGGCTGCCTTAATGGATATATTGGGAAAAAAGTCGATCGTATCCCTCTTGGTGGAAGGGGGTGCAAGGATTATTCGCTCCTTGATTCAGGAGAGCCTTGTTGATAAATTTTATCTTTTCTTGGCCCCCAAACTCCTTGGAGGGGGTGACGGTATCCCCATGATCGCGGGGCAGGGGCCTGAGAGCATTGAGCAGTGCTTGAAGTTGAAGGACCTGAGGATTCGGCGGTTTGAAGAAGATGTTATGATCACAGCCTACCCGGTTTATCAATAGGAATCAGGGTATTGGAGGCTTAATGTTTACAGGTCTTGTGGAAGGTATAGGTTCGGTGAGAGCGGTGAAGCGGATGGGGGGCGATGTTATCCTGACAATTGCTCCTCCCTTTGATGTCTCTGCCTGCCAGGTAGGTGAGAGCATTGCCGTTGATGGGGTTTGCCTGACCGTGACAGGTATAAAGGGCAACACCATTACAGTGGATGTTTCTGAAGAAAGTCTGTCCAGAAGTACCCTGGGCCATTTAAAACAAGGAGATCAGGTGAATCTGGAGCGGGCCTTGCGGCTCACAGACCGTCTTGGGGGCCATCTGGTGTTGGGACATGTGGACGGGATCGGCAAGATTGTGAAAAAGCAGCCCCGGGGGAGATCCTGGCTAATCAGAATAGGCATGGCCCCTTGGCTTACAAGGTATACCATTGAAAAGGGCTCCATTGCAGTGGATGGGATAAGCCTTACCATTAACCGTTGTTACCCGGATGGTGTGGAGGTAAATATTATCCCTCAAACAGGCAAAGAAACCACGCTGTTGAGCAAAAAGGTGGGAGACCCTGTAAACATTGAGACGGATCTTATTGGAAAGTATGTAGAGAGATTAATGTTGGGCAAAGAAAAAGAAGAAGACAACAACCGGAATAAGGAATCTGGCCTAAGCGCTCAAATGCTGAAGACTTTAGGATTTGGTGAATAACATGCCGATTGCAAAAATCGAAGACGTATTAGAAGACTTGCGGCAAGGCAAGATGATCATCCTCGTGGATGACGAGAACAGGGAAAACGAAGGGGATCTGACCATTGCCGCAGAAAAGGTGACTCCGGAGGCCATCAATTTTATGGCCAAGTATGGCCGAGGGCTTATTTGCCTGGCCCTTGCGCCTGAAATTGTGGAGAGGCTGAAGCTGCCTCCCATGGTCTATGACAATCGCTCGCCGTATAAGACTGCATTTACCGTTTCCATAGAGGCCCGCCACGGTGTTACCACGGGCATTTCAGCGGCTGATAGGGCTCATACCATTCTCACCGCTATTGCCGATGATGCCAAGCCCGAGGACCTAGTGCAGCCAGGACATGTTTTTCCCTTGAGGGCCAGAAGAGGCGGCGTGCTTTTCAGGACTGGCCAAACAGAGGGTTCAGTTGACCTTGCCCGGTTGGCAGGGCTGAAACCAGCAGCGGTCATTTGCGAGATCATGAAGGACGACGGGACCATGGCTCGCATGCCCGATCTGGAAAAATTCGCAGAGGAACACGGGCTAAAAATCTCCACAGTGGCCGATATCATTGCCTACCGCATGCGAACCGAGTCCTTTGTTCACAAGGCCGCTGAGACAGTGCTCCCCACCCCCTACGGCGAATTTAGGGCCATGGCCTTTGTCAATGACATTGATGACTACGAACACCTGGCCTTGGTGAGGGGGGAAATTAGACCTGACAAAGAGGTGTTGGTTAGGGTCCATTCCCAGTGCCTTACAGGCGATGTCTTTGGCTCTTATAGGTGTGATTGTGGAGAGCAGCTCAAGGCCGCCATGGAAATGATCCAACGTCAAGGCCTGGGAGTGCTTCTCTACCTCCAGCAGGAGGGCAGGGGCATAGGACTTGCCAATAAACTGAAGGCCTATGCACTTCAGGACCAGGGATTGGATACGGTGGAGGCCAATGAAGAACTGGGTTTTGATGCGGACCTGAGGGACTATGGTGTGGGGGCCCAAATATTGGTGGCACTGGGGGTCCGAAAGATGAAATTGCTGACTAATAATCCTAAGAAGATTGTGGGATTGGAGGGATATGGTTTAAAGGTGACCGGAAGAGTGCCCATTGAGGTGGAGCCGAGGCCAGAAAACAGAAGATATCTTATGACCAAATGTCAGAAACTGGGACATCTGATGCGGATATTGGAGGAAAAACAGGAGGAATGATGCCTTGGACCTCACCAGAGGTCTTCGCCATCATGCCACTAAGGGAAAGGGGGAAGGAGATGCCCAAGACAACAGAAGGCCGACTTGATGCCCGGGATTACAGGTTCGCTGTTGTGGTAAGCCGCTTCAATGATTTTGTGAGCTCCCGCTTGGTTGATGGGGCAATGGATGCCCTTATTAGGCACGGAGCTGAAGAAGATCAGGTTCACCTGGTCCGTGTTCCTGGGGCCTTTGAGATTCCCCTGGTTGCGAAAAAATTGGCCCAAACCGGTGAATATGACGCAGTCATATGCCTGGGTGCGGTGATCAGGGGGGCCACACCTCATTTTGAATACGTGGCCGCTGAGGTATCTAAAGGTATAGCCAATGTGGCCTTGGAAACGGGCGTGCCTGTTACCTTCGGGGTATTGACTACCGATACCTTAGAACAGGCAGTGGAAAGGGCGGGTTCCAAATCTGGAAATAAGGGGTTTGAGGCAGCAATGGCTGCCATAGAAATGGTGAATCTATTTAAGGCCCTTTGATTTTTTCAGGGCATACCCTAGAAAATAGGAAATGGGCAAAAGGAGACGAGCCAGAGAACTGGCGGTCCAAGTTCTTTTCCATTTGGAATATACCGACGACCATCCGGATGAGGCCTTTGAACTGATATGCACGCATTTTGGTGCCTCGGATTCGATTCAGGGTTTTTCAAAAGAACTGGTTAGCGGCGTTATGGCCTATAAGGAAGAATTGGATCATCGGATTCGTAAGGCCTCTAAGAACTGGAGAATTGAGAGGATGTCAAGGGTGGATCGCTGTGTATTGAGGTTGGCCACCTTTGAAATCCTCTTCCGTGAAGATATTCCCCCTAAGGTTTCCATTGACGAGGCTGTGGAGCTGGGTAAGAAATTCGGGTCTGAAGACTCGGCAGCCTTTATTAACGGCATCCTGGACAATATTTACAACACCTGGTTGCGGGAGACAGGACACAAAGGTGAGGATGAAGGCTAATCACTTGGTTTGATAATATGCAGCTTGATTTGCGGTTTACCTCACGACCTCTCCATGCCATCTGGTGTGAGGCGGTCGTGGGATTCGTATACAAGGATTCCTTTCTCACTGAAGGGCATGTGGCCGGGGTTGATCAAAAGACCTCGGCCTATTTGCGATATCTCAACAAGAAGGGCTTTTGGGATGGGGCCATTGGAGAGACGCTGCTGATAGCTGGCGAAGAAAGGCTTAGGGCAGACAAGGTGCTTTTCAAGGGCCTGGGACCAAGGGACGAGTTAAAACCTGAGGAACTGATCGAGCAAGTGGTGGCAGCCAGCAGGCTTCTTGAGGCAATGGGTGTGCAAAGCTTTGCAGTAAAGATTCCACTTTTGGGGGATATGGACAGACATGTGGGGCAACTTGAAAAGACCGTAAAGGAGATGATGGGCCCTTTTATACAAAGGCATATGCCAGAGGAGGATTACCTGCTCACCGCTCTTTTTTCGGTCGAGACTGTGATGTTGGAGGTCCTAAGGGAGATGGAAGCAAAACTCAAGGCCTATTTTGAGCCAACGATTTACTGTACGTTGGTGGTTGAGCCATCGGGAAGCGGGGCGAATATCTAGCGACAGGATAAAATACAGCAATGTACCAATATTTTCTTCCTCCAGGAGGCTGGGTCGTAACAGTAATAATGACATTACGATGCAACCTCGAGAGGAGAAGGGATTGAAAGCCTTGTAGGATCGGGAAGGATAGGAGCTATGAAGTATCAACCAGAAGTGATTGAGACAAAGTGGCAAGAGCGCTGGGAAAGGGAGGGTCTGTTTCGGGTCACAGAAGATCCATCAAAACAAAAGTATTACTTGCTCGAGATGTTTCCTTATCCCTCGGGCAAAATTCATATGGGCCATGTCCGGAACTATACCATCGGTGATGTGGTGGCCCGCTATAAACGGATGATAGGCATGAATGTGCTCCACCCCATGGGATGGGACGCCTTTGGGCTACCGGCTGAAAATGCTGCCATTGAGAACAATACCCATCCTGCAAAATGGACATTTGACAATATTGAGGTCATGAGGACTCAACTTAAACGCATGGGGTTCAGTTATGATTGGGACAGGGAATTTGCCACATGCGATCCAGAGTATTACAGATGGGAACAACTGGTTTTCTTGCAAATGTATAAAAAGGGGTTGGCATACAAGAAACGAACCCATGTGAACTGGTGCGACAAGTGCCAAAGCGTGCTGGCCAACGAGCAGGTGGAAAACGGGCGATGCTGGCGTCACACGGATCAAGAGGTGACCATTAAGGAAATGGACAGCTGGTTCCTAAAGATTACCGACTATGCAGAGGAACTCCTGGATTTTTGTGACAAGCTGCCTGGCTGGCCTGAGAGGGTCTTGACCATGCAGCGCAATTGGATCGGCAAGAGCTATGGTGCCATTATAAAGTTCCCCCTTGTGGGATCAGATGAGGTCATTGAGGTCTTTACCACTAGGCAAGATACGGTCTATGGGGCCACTTTTCTTTGCTTTGCCCCGGAACACCCTAAGGTTAAAGAGATCATCAAGGGACTCCCCCAGGAGAAAGAGGTTTTGGACTTTGTGGAGAGAACCCTCAAGATGGACAGCTACATGAGGACTGCCGATTTTACGGCCAAGGAGGGTGTCTTTACGGGTCGATACTGTCTGAACCCCGTAACGGGCGAGGAGATTCCCATTTATGTGGCCAACTTTGTGCTTTTCGACTATGGGACCGGCGCCATTATGGCTGTTCCCACGCACGATCAGAGGGATTTTGAGTTTGCAAAGAAATACGGCCTTCCCTTAAGGGTAGTGATCAGACCTCCAGATCAAGAATTGGATGAGGAGACCATGACTGAGGCCTATGTGGAGGAGGGCATCTTGGTCAACTCTGGTCCCTTTAATGGACAGAGGAATCTTGAAGCCCTAGACAGCATTGCCGAATACCTAGAATCAAAAGGCTGGGGCTACAAGACCGTGAACTATCGTCTCAGGGACTGGGGCATCTCCAGGCAGCGGTACTGGGGGGCGCCGATTCCTATTATCTATTGTGAAAAGTGCGGTACTGTACCTGTGCCTGAAGAGGACCTCCCCGTGGTCTTGCCATTGGACCTGGACATGCGGCCCAATGGGGGATCTCCGCTTCCTTTTGAGCCGTCCTTTTATGAGACCACCTGCCCTAAATGTAAGGGAAAGGCCCGCCGGGAAACAGATACCATGGATACCTTTGTGGAATCTTCCTGGTATTTTATCCGGTATGCCTGTCCTAACTATGACAAGGGGCCCATTGACTCAAAACGCGCCGAGTACTGGATGCCAGTAGACCAGTACATCGGCGGCATTGAGCATGCCATCCTCCATTTGCTGTATTCGCGGTTCTATACAAGGGTATTGCGGGATCTGGGCTATGTGAATATCAGTGAACCCTTTACAAACCTTCTCACCCAGGGGATGGTATGCAAGGAGACACAAGAATGCCCTGAGCATGGGTATCTCTATCCTGAAGAGGTAAAAGACGGCCGCTGCGCCCTGTGCAATCGAGAGGTGATCATTGGCAATACGGTCAAGATGTCCAAGTCCAAGAAGAACGTGGTGGATCCCCAAAAGATGATTGACACCTATGGCGCTGATACGGTCAGGATGTTTTGTCTCTTTGCCGCTCCTCCGGAAAAGGATCTGGAGTGGAGCGAACAGGGTGTTGAGGGCGCGTACCGTTTTCTCAACAGGATATGGCATTTGGTAACGGATCATCTGGATCAAGTGGCGGGCGTCAAGCCTTATGCAGGGGACACACCCCTTGATGATCGACTCAGGGCCTTGCACCGCAAGACCCATCAAACCATTAAGAGGGTGACCAATGACATTGAGAACCGATTCCATTTCAATACGGCCATTGCGGCTGTTATGGAATTGATCAACGAGGTTAATCAATACCTCCATGGAGAGGCTGAGAAGGACCAGAGGGCTTGGTCGGTTGTACGGGAAGCCATTGAGACGGCCGTGATACTGCTCAGTCCCGTGGTCCCTCATATTACAGAAGAGCTATGGAGGATGCTGGGCCATGACAACTTCCTCCTTACACAACCATGGCCGTCTTATGATGCCGATGCATTGCAAGAGGAAAAACGCCTTATAGTGATTCAGGTCAACGGAAAGGTTAGAAGCCGAATTGAACTCCCTGCTTCCTTTGGTGACAGAGACATAGAACAGGCCGCCCTGGCCGATGAGAGGGTTCAACGGTTTGTAGGGGATAAGCCCGTAAAAAAGGTCTATGTGATCAAGAAAAAGCTGGTTAACGTGGTTGTGTAAAGATGGTGGACCCAAAGATATTGATCCCGCAGTGGAAAGCCAGCCTGTCGAAAGACTCTGCATTCAAGGCATGCTTGTGGGCTGTGGTCTTATTGGTATTTTCCGGATGTGGTTACCGTTTGAACCTGTCCGGGTCCTCCATGCGCGGCGGCCTCAATACGCTGGCCATCCCTATGGTGGAAAGTTCTGCCACCGTTGCGGGTCTGGAGGCCGATTTTACCAATATCATCCGCCAAGAATTCCTGTCCCACTCTACCATTCCCATTGTTTCAGAGAAGGAAGCAGATGCTGTTTTGATAGGCAGGATTGAACGTATTGAGACAGCTCCTCTAAGCTATGATATTCAACAGACCTCTGTCCAGGACCACACTGTGACCTATGAGGTGACAAATCTCAGGAGGTTGAAGGTCTTTTTGAGCATAAGACTAATAAACCGACTCACGGGCGAGGTCTTATGGAGGGACAGCCATATGGAAGAAAAGGGGTCATATGCAGTCTGCACAGCCCCCATCGAAAACCGCTTTAGAGAGAGAACGGCCCTCAAAGAGATCGCTCGGCTCCTTGCAAAAAGGGTGTATCTCAAAACAGTGGATACATTTTGATGCAGCGCGACGTGAAACCAGAGGAACTCCTGAAACGGCTGGAGACCGGGACCCTTTCTCCCTATTACCTCTTTTACGGCCCTAGTGAATTTTTGAAAGAAAATGTCTTGATGCAAATACGCAATAGGGCCCTTGCACCTGGTACGAGGGATTTCAATCTCCAGGTCTTTTATGGGGATGAAGCAAGCCCTGGACAGGTACTTGAGGCAGCGAGATCTCTGCCCTTCATGGCCGAACGCAGAATGGTTATTGTAAGGCGTGCAGAGGGCTTCAAGAAGGCTGATCAGAAGGACTTTTTGCCCTACCTGGAGACCCCTGTTCCCTCCACTTACCTTATCTTCTTGGCTTCTAATGTGGATTTTTGGCAGCCGCTCTTTTCCAAAATAAGAGAGGCGGGAAGGGCAGTCCATTTTGCGCCCTTAAGGGAGGGCCAGATTGTGCCATGGCTGCGGTCAGTAGCCAGGGACATGGGCCTACGAATCTCTCGGGAGGCGTGCGCGTACCTTCATCAAATTGCGGGAAACAGCCTCATGGATCTTTATGGCGAGTTGGAGAAGCTTTCCCTACGTTACGGTGACAACCCCATAGGGATTGAGCAGGTGCGCGAGACCGCCATAAATAGCAAGGCATACAACATCTTTGAACTTGTGGATCGTGTCTCGGAAAAGAGATGTGCCTCAGCGCTTCAGGTCCTGCATAGGCTCTTGCAACAGGGGGGCCGGGACTCTGCCCTTGGAATTATTGGAATGCTCAATCGGCAGTTCAGGCTATTGTGGCAAACAAAATGGATGAAGGCTCAAGGGCAGGCCCAGGAGGTGGCCAAAAAGCTCGGCATCCCCCCTTTTTCGGCCAGGAAATTGTTGGAGCAATCGGAAAACTGGTCAGAGGGACAATTACGTGAGTTTCTTGAGAGCCTTTACCAGGCTGATTCCCGGATTAAATCAGGCTCTCAAGAAGAAATCATTCTGGAAAACGTGATTATTTCCCTGTGTAAGGGAAAGCATCAAGAGGAAAGTTGGTTTACAAGGCGATAAAGGCGGGAAATTTTTCTGGCTGCAGTATTCTTGTGGATTACTCCTTTTGAAGCAGTTTTTTGAATAATGGATACTGCCTTTTTCAGCTTTGCCTGGGCCTCTTCCAGGGAGTTCATGCTGACCGCCATCCGAACCTCTTTTGAAACATTTTTTACCCTGGTCTTGTAACTCTTATTGCGCAGCCTTCGGACCTGGTTCTGTCTGGCCCTCTTGATCGCAGATTTATGATTTGCCAATGCCGTAACCTCCTAAATGGATGAATAAATTTTGGCTTGGGGAGTTCTTTTTCCTTCCCAAAAATATTATTAATGCCACCAAAAAAGACAAATGTCAAGTAACACTAGGGGTGAAAAAACTACTTCCAGGCCGTACCGAGCCGGGGACCCGCCCGAAGGGTGGGGACTGAGTCGAGCCCGAAGGGCGAGCGAAGAAACCGAACAAGTGACCCGCGCAGCAGGAACTGTGGGGTTCTTTACCTTTCTTAGTCGGATTCTGGGCCTTATCCGGGATATGGTAATTGCCTCCCTTTTCGGCTCAGGCATGGTTGCAGATGCCTTTTTTGTGGCCTTCCGGATACCCAATTTGCTCAGGCGCCTTTTTGCAGAAGGCTCTCTTACTATCGCATTTATTCCTGTTTTTACTGATTACCTGAATAAGAAAGGCAAGCCAGAGGCCTTGGATTTGGCCAGGGTAACACTTACCATTGTCTCCATCATACTCGTGGTGGTATCCATCGCAGGGGTGCTGTTGGCCCCATGGATTGTAAGGTTACAGGCCTTTGGATTTGGTCCTGCAGGGGCCAAGTATGAACTCACGGTGTTTCTGACTAGGATTACCTTTCCCTATATCCTACTCATAAGTCTTGTTGCCTTTTTTATGGGCGTCTTGAATTCCTTGAGGCATTTTGCAGCCCCTGCTGCTGCACCCATCTTTCTAAATGTGGGGATTATAGGCGGGGCAGTGCTTATCTCGCCTCATCTGAAAGAGCCTATCGTGGGAGTGGCAATGGGCGTGATTATTGGCGGGATCCTCCAGGTACTTTTGCAAGTGCCTTGGGTCAAGGGGGAGGGGTTGAGGCTATGGCCCAAATGGAATCCTGCCCATCCAGCTGTGAGGCGTATTGGGGTGTTGATGTTGCCGGCAATTTTTGGCTCAGCCGTATATCAATTCAACCAGTTTATGGGAACCCTACTGGCCTCGTTTCTGCCTGAGGGTAGCATCTCATGGCTT
>Ga0180301_10001388_pt1 | contig 19131 bp, 18 predicted proteins | sample GuaBasSediGuay16_FD_121797 | JGI IMG/M metagenome (GOLD analysis project Ga0180301, IMG submission 121797) | Subseafloor sediment microbial communities from Guaymas Basin, Gulf of California, Mexico - Guay16, Core 4569-2, 12-15 cm | ecosystem: Environmental > Aquatic > Marine > Hydrothermal... | reverse complement strand
GCTCCCGACACGTTCTCCGAGATCGAAGCCTTCAGGAACTATCTTCTTGACGCCTTAGTGAACGCTGGGATTTTCTGGGGAGTTCTCATAGACAAGAGATTCGATGCAGCCGACGTCATAGAGGCCCTGGAAAGGCGTGGACTTGTCCCAATCATTCCGGCTAGAACTGGGAAGCTGGCGCCTAGGAGCGGGCCTAGGCTCAGGGCTTGGATGAACTACGAGACCTTCCGAGGCCTGGTTGGTAATGTTAGGAGTCTCGTGAAGGCAGCGTTCTCCTCCCTAAAGGCCATGGTCGGGGACGTTATCCATAGTAAGGCCTGGGAAGCGAGAATTTGTGACGCCTTCATCGCGGTCTTAGCCTACAATGTGGCCAGGATCACCGCACTAAGCCCTAATTAAACGGCTGAGAGAGGCTTAGAAGGCTAGACGGGACAAGGGGCAAAAAGATAAATTTGAAACAAAGCCCGATAGTAATGTTAACAATCTTATTATTCCTTAAATACTAAATATAAACCTTTTTTATAATTCTTAAAAAAAATCATCGGAAAACTTAAAAATGATTTTAGGCATGAAATATTTGGCTTCCCAATAAATAAAATATTCCTTCTTTAATTCATTCTGTGGAGGAGAGAATATGGCAGAATCAAGCCCCATCCTCGGACGTCTAGAAGAGCCATGGGAAGTAAAAGATTTACCCAAGTTCCCTGGCTGGGCTGCAATGTTCGGTCCTGGTCTTGTATGGGCTGGGCTTTCTCAGGGTAGTGGAGAGCTTATATGGTGGCCCTATGTAGTAGCTAAGTACGGAACATACTTTGTAGGATGGCTACTCTTCTTCGCATTCTTACAGTATTGGATAAACCTAGAAATCGCTAGATACACAATGGCTACTGGAGAATCTATCTATGAGGAGTTCCATAGACTCCACCACTTATATGGTTGGCTCATGTTTATCTTAGTCTTCATAGTATCTTTCTGGATCGCCGGCTACATCTATGGCGGTATTGAAGCTCTAGTATTTGCTGTTGGAGACTGGCCATTCCCAGGTAACCACCCATTAGCTACAAGATTTTGGGCAACAATTGGTATTTGGATAGTCTTTATCATATTCCTACTAGGTCCAGTAGCCTATAAGATAGTGGAAGTAGTAGAGGCTATCGCCGCTTTAGCAAGCTTCTTCGGCATGTTGGCAGCCGCTGTTTCTGTACCAGAAGTCGCTAAAGCAGCAGGTGTTTACTTCTCATCACTCTTCACCCCACACTGGCCTCTAGTAAACTTCACTTGGACAGATCCTAACCCCATAGCATCAAGAATCGTTCAATGGGATCCGGCCGATACATCTCTCCTAGTAACACTAATTTGCTACACTGGAGCGGGGGGTTTCTGGAACATTTACTACTCCTTCTGGGTTAGAGACAAGAACGCGGCAATGTCTGCTCTGATTGGCCGAGTTACAAGCCCCTTAACTGGAGAGCCCGAGGCCATTCCAGCTATTGGTTACGCATTCTCTGAGAAAGATTCTGATGAATGGAGCAAGTGGATTACTTGGCTATGGGTCGATAATGCCTTTGGAGTTGTTTTTAACTTACTAACGATCATCTTAACTTCGATACTAACCTATGCAATACTGTTCCCCAGAGGTCTCATACCTGGTAAAGGTTTCGACTTACTGAGACAGCAGGCAGAATGGTTCGGCACTATCTGGGGTCATGCTGGTAGAATAGCCCTATGGATACTAGCATTCTTCTTCCTAACCGATACATACATAACTGGCTTAGATGGTATCGCTAGGTCAACAGCTAGCAACCTCTATGTTAATATACCCGGTGTGAAAGAGAAAATCGATTATAGTAAATTATTCTACATTGTCGTAGCTCTCTTCACCATAATTGCAACATTTGAAGTATGGACCCAACAGCCAGGTGCTCTCATTATTTTGACTGGAGTTGGCAACTTGTTGATCATGTGTCTATACTCGGTGGTATTCCTATACTCTCACTGGTTCTGGCTACCTAAGGTGCATCCAGCAGGCGAGGTCGTCAAGCCTTCATGGATTTCCTTCATATTCCTATTGATCGCTACAATATTCTTCTGGTATGCATTCTTGTTCATCTACATTCCAGTGACGTTCTTCAAATAGGCCTTTCTATTTTTCATTTTTGCTAACACTCATTCATTTCTCTATTTTTTAGCGCTTGGGGAATAAAGAAGAGATTCTTTTGAATCGTTAAGTTTAGATATATCTTTATCCCCACTCTTAATAAGAACGTGATTTTTTCTCAAATATTGTTGCTTATTGGAGGCTATATTTGATGAAGAAAAAGCAGATTGCAGATCTAATTCAAGTACCTCCTCATGCACATTGTTTGTGGTGTAGGAAGCCTATTCCTGTGAACAAACTTTTCTGCTCAGTGAAGTGTGAACAAGCTTATAATCGCTGGAGAAGGAAAAAGAATTTGTTGAGCTTCGCGTATTTAGGGGTTGGATTTATTTTAATGATCATAGCTATTTATATTATTGGTTTCTAGTGAGGAATGGCGATGCTTCGAGCTCCACCTAAGCTAATCTATATACGCTGGATTGGTGCACTATGTAGTACAGTTCCTCTGGGTCTTCTCCTAGTATTATTGGCGTTCTTAAAAGCCTTAACCATAGAGACTATTGTCTGGAGTATTGCTCACTTTTCACCACTGATACTGTTTAGTTATTTTCTTGATAGCATATATTCTAGGATTCCCAAGATATCCTCTGTACGCTACCCTATCGTAAAGATTGGTTTTGGCTGGCTCGTTTCATACCCAATATCTCAGGCAATCGGGGATATAATCTATTTCATTGCCTTAAATGACTTTACGTACCTCGAAATGTATATATTGTACCCAGTCGGCATGCTCATCTCAGTAATTTTACTCGGACTCTTATATGGTTTCTTCTTCTACGCTGTATACATGATACTTCTACGATGGTACCTGATGAGAAAACTAAAGCCTTATTTCGAGAGAAAGAAAGGAACAGTTATTGGTAAAAGATCATAATAGTTATCAATTTCTCCAAAATTATTTTTGGGATTACTGATGTCTCTAGATCTTAGCAATCTCTACTCACTTATTCGAGATAAGGATTACCTCTTAGAGAAGTGTCTCTTATTGTTGCCTAGTATAGCGTATAACTATCATGAAATCTACGAAGAGGTCAAGGATAGAGTCAGCGAATTGGGAAGAAGAAGCCTAGTCTTGCTAGGGGAAGCCGCGTTGTTTCTAGAAGATAATGAGACTTTCGCAAGAGTTGAGAAGTTGTTTAATTACTGGTTCTCTAGGGATCCTAAGGAAGTTCTAGAATTGGCAAGTTTCATGATTATCAGGTTCTCTAAGGATTGGGACAAATTCGAAAAATTCTTCGATAGGATAGCTGAGGTCTTGAAAAATATCGGCCGTAACAAAGGAAGAGGTCTTGCTAGTGTTAATTTGTTTTTCGAACTTTTTTTCAGATATGCCTTCTTATTCTCCATTGAGATCGATAATATTTTAGAGAAAGTATATGGGTTCTATCAAAATCTTTCATCGGTTGAGAATTTTTATCAGGTCTTAACGGCTTATTTGAGGCACTCCCTTTTCCTAAAGCCTCCTCATAGGAGCGTATTATTAATTTATGAAAAGTTTTATGAGAAGATTGCTAAAAAGGATGTTTTTAATATCCCTTTCGTGGCGGCTCTTATTCTTGCGTTAAAGACAATAGGAAAAGAAAAATTGACAAACGATATTTTTAAGGAAGTCTCAAATGAATGGATAGTGTATGGGGATTCTAGCACTCTATTTTCCTTTTCGCGACGCCTTCTTGGTCGTACTGGACTACTATTTGCATTAACCAGAGAAGCTGATCTCGACCAGTTTATTTCGGAAGCTAGTAAGTTGGTTCAAGAATTCTCTAGAATCTTACAATATTTGCTAGATTTTCAAACTTCCTTATTCGCTGGTGAATCTTTTTCTCCGAGGGATTTAGATGAGTTTACTGAGTATGCAATGAATTTTTTGAAGGAGAAAACTGGAGCTAAGGAGGTTCAGGAAGACGTTCTTTTTTACGTAGAAAGCGTAGCTAATAACTTAAGTGAGGCTATAGATTCATTAATATATAATATCTACAATAGTATGCTCGCCACCCGTCAATTCAATAGATACTCTAACCTGCTACAATCTCTCCAAAAACTTTATCGAGATTCCCCAGAGATAGAGGTTGGTTTCCACTTTCGTTTGAGGAATTCCCTTGCCATGTTATTATCTGTTATTAACGGGGAATGGGCTTTAGAGAGTTTTAGAAAAAGTGTAAATGAAATCTCTAATATCTGTAAACGAGATCGCGAGTGCCTTGCATGGTTATCTAATGATCTTGGAGTAAAACTCGGTTACGCAGCAGCGATTTCTGAAAATAATGAATTTGTCACACTTCTATGCGATGCTGTAAAGGAAAGGAGAATAAATAAGCGCCAGTTGATTAGAGGTTTCGCTTCTAGTTTATATGGGGTAATCAGTGTTCTGAGATTTGGTAGAAGATATAGGGAGATAAAATTCCCGATCTAGAGGATTTTGGGAAAATTAGTTAATCATTTCCTCCTCAAGCACTTTTATGATATAGTCCCTTAATGACAAACTCTTTCTCTTAGCCATTTTCTTTAAAAACTTAGTTACTCCGGTTCCATATTGTACGGCTTTTTTGGGTTTTTCGCAAACTTCTTTTGGCAATCCTATTTTTCTTCCCAGTTTCCTGAGAATATACTTTCTTAAGCCTCCACATATCTTGTACTCTAGAGGTGTTTTGAAAGCAACCTCTACAACTCTAATATCTAAGTATGGATAGCGCACCTCTATGCTATTAGCCATTGCGCAATGATCATCCCTCTCAAGGTTATTTAAATAGAGGTTAGCGAAATCCCGTACCATTTCTTGAACAGGATCACTGGATCTCAGATATCTAGCATAACCTCCGAATAATTCATCAGCTCCTTGACCCGAGAACATTACTCTAAAACCGCATTCACGGGCTTTTTCAGCTGTAGCGTATATAGGAATACCAATCAACACTTTTAATGGATCCGTCTCATCGATAGCTCTCACTGTTTTTCTTAATAGTTCCTCTATTTCATCCTCTCTTATTACGCGTTCTTCAAGCGGTAATTTCAGTATCTCAGCTACTTTACGCGCCCACTTTAAGTCGTGGGAATCCTTCAGTCCTGCGGAGAATAGTGTAATATCTATTCCTTGATTAGCCGCTAGTTTAGCTATTACGGAACTATCTACTCCTCCCGAGAAAAACATTCCTAATGGAGTATATTTCCTGGCTTCTATAGAGAGAATAAGCCTCTCTTCTAACTCACTTAGTAATCTATCCAGATCCTTTTCTTTTTTAATTCCCCGAAACCGAGAGACTAAATTCTCAAATTCCTCAATAACGTATCCATTGTTCTCTATAATCATTCGATGTCCAGGAGGTAAACGATGAATACTCGTAGAGAATTCTCTCAGAGCCTTTCTTTCAGATGCGAAAAGGATTACTCCATCTCCTATACCATAGAATAACGGGCGGATTCCGACGGCGTCTCGATATAGGAGAAGTCTCTCATGTTTTTTATCATAGATGGCGAAGGCATAATCGCCGAGGAGTTCGCTTAATAATCCTTGTTCAAATGCGTGTAGGATTACTTCAGAGTCTGTAGATGTTAGAAAGCGATGCCCCTTTTTCTCAAGTTTTGAACGAAGTTGTTTATAGTTGTATATTTCTCCATTATGAACAATCCAGAGAGAGTTGTCTTCGTTCCTTATTGGTTGTAATCCATGCCAGGTTATGGCTAATCTATTATGACCAATCCCCACTCTACCTTCTGGAAATACAAGTGTTTCTAAGTCACCATAGTTGCTTATATCATCGATTAAGAATCCTGATCCATCGGGTCCTCGATGCTTTAGTGCCTTAAGCATCTTTTCAAGAAACTCTCCGGCTCTCGCACTTTTAAAGTCGTAAACACCAGCTATTCCACACAAATAGATCCACCAAAAAATGTAAAAGTGTGAAAAATTCATGCGGAAGATCTTCTCACAATGTAAGTATATTTCATTAGCGTACCTTCCAGTTCTCCCGTAACTATCCAGTGATTTACCATAGCGAGGAGAAGATAAGGCGGGACATTATACTGTTTTGCAAGGTCTCTTACATCTATGGAGGCTCCGTCTGGGAACTCCTCTTTCAACCTCTTTTTAATCGTCTCTATTAATGTCTCATTTACCAAGAATGATCTACCATTATTGGCCATACTCCTCATAGCGTAGCCCAGTAACAGATAACCTATGAACGCTAAGAATATCCATATGAGTGCCCCTACCTGAATAAGATCAGATCTGTTCAAATCACCGAACCTCCAGAAAGCGATTGCTAGTAGTATCCTTCCTATAAAGGCTAGCAATCCAGCAATTATAGAGAAGAAGGCCATAGATACTACTGTTGAAAAGAGAGCTTCGGGTCCAATCGCTGCGCTTGTAAAGATCGCAAAGAAAATTATTATTGTGCCAATGACGTTGAGAACTATTCCTATAAGGATGAGAATCGGCCCCGTAGAGAATAATTCTTCCCCGCTAACTTCTTGTAATCGTCTTGTCTTTAGTAGTGCTATGATCTCTACGATACTGGCTATTACTCCTATAAGAGCTCCCATTACTAGAGTACCTATAACATATGATATAGTTTCAGTGCGTATGGGAGCTGCCGTCATTGGGAACATTGAAATAAATGAGAACGGTGCTGCTATTAGGGCTAGGATTCCTACTATTAAATACCATGTTCCTACGTCATACACAATATCGTTGTGTTCTCCTGGTAAGAATAACATGCTCTCCATGATTTTCACCACATTTTTAGCTTTTAGAATTTGTAACAATGTTTACGTTTAATAATAATCGTGAAAGAGAATAAAAATGTTTTCATATGAGGTTTTTAAAACGGCAGTATTTTCTGTCCAATAAAGATTGAGGCGATTAGATCTATCGCAAATATTATTAGGAGAATTCCAATTACGGCTAAGGTAACCTTATAGCCTTTTGTTTTCATAATGTTCTTACCCTTGTAACTCAGCTGCGATAGACCTATTAACCATACGAAATCTAGCCAAACATGCATGACAAAGAGAATAATTATACCGATATATCCGAATAAGGATATTGCCTCTATGATTAATATGCCACCAATAAAGATCCACCAAATCAGGAAGAAGGGGTTGAGTGCTGATAAAAGTGCTCCTAGTAATAAGGGTTTTTCGTGCAGTCTTGCAATAGGCGCATTTGATTGTTCTTTTAAAGCATCACTAATCATGCCGATACCTAGGTAGATTAGAAGAATACTCCCCACTCCACCTATGAGTTTGACCGCGATCTCATTTGTTAAAAACATCGCTATTCCAAATGCTATAGATATAATGAAGGGAAACTCAACTAATGCGTGCCCAAAACTTATAGCTAGGCCTGCTCTCCAACCCTTCTTCAAACCAGTACCTATCGTAGATGCTGTTAGAGGCCCAGGAGATAATGCACCAGAGGAGCTAATTATAACTACTTTTATAAAAAAGTCTAGGATCAGTATTGATTCCCCCGTAAAGAATTTATGCTGAAGACATTGAGATTAGCTATCGAATTTCCAAGAAATTAGAATTGGTTGTTGATTAAAAAAGTTACTCAATTATTTTTGACTCCATCTCTAAGAGCCTCAGCTAATATATCTTGAAAAATACTTATATGCCAAGGTTATCCATAATCCCTCAACAGCTAGTAAGAGTAAAAGTGCTGTTCTATACGTAACTATACCTTGGAAGAATGCTATTAAACCCGCTATGGCACTCGCAACTACAAGCGTATTTAGGATTAAGAAAAGCACGTTTGAGGCTTTTTGATAAGCTGTTTGAATGTACATATTAAGCATTTCCATTCTTTCCTTTACAGCCCCATATAATTCAGGTATTCCTAATTCCTTAGTAGCGTCTTCCATAGCTTTACGCCATGCTTCATATCTCTGAATTGTCGTGTTTATATATTCTTCTATATTTCTAAATATTGATTCCCTTAACCTAACTAGTTTCGCTTAGAGTCATTTTTCTAGGATTTTTTATAAGTTCTGAGAGCTCATGATTTATCTTCTTGAGGAGTTTCAGTTGAAGTACCGCATTGGAGTATAAAACAATGTTAAAGATTATTCTTTTCTGAAAACTATAGTCAGTTTCCGGCTTATTGGTTAGTATCTTTATTCCCAGAAATCTATTGTTTGAAACAAATACGGGGAAATCCGCTCTAACGGATACATTTCTCAGAGTCTCATCAATATACCACGTTACTCTAGATCTATGATAGTCATATGTCTTGCCATAATATCTCTCAGGAAGCGTTAATATATCAAATATATCTCCCTTATATTTCTCAATAAGACTATTCGGTATCTCACCTGTATCGGAATGATGCGGAAAGTCCTTGATAAAAATATTTTATAAATTTACGCATCCATGCGGAGAGGGTACCAGAATGTTTAGAAGAAACCAAATTCCTTTCTACCACTACTTCTACTTCCTGATTAATTCATTTTTCTCCCAACAGCTATAACATCATCCTTTAATTCTATATCAGCTTGTTAGCTTGCGTCCTTTTACGACTTCCGCTGATATCAATACTTGCAGTTCATGACAATAGCTACAATGGGCTTGCCTTTATCAAAAATGATTTTCATCGCGTCGTTTTCATTCTTGGGATTCCTTATATATCTTGGGGTTTATGAAGAGTCTGCAGTGGCAGATTCCTTGAGTGGCGAGTTCCTTTTTCGCGGGTTCGCAGGGACAGATATGCTCTCTTATTTTTTCGACTCTACACGGGCAATATGCATGACCATATTCAACCATATTTCTGAGCTCTCCCATTATTATGCCTTCCACTATTTTCTCGTTAGAGTTGAACTCTACCCACTCACCAAAGAATTTTTTAGCAGCTTTTAACAGGAGCTTTTTATATGTTGCAAGGAATTCATCCGATATTTCTATTTCACCTACTTTTCTAATACCCCTTATACCGAACGACATTAGTTATCCCCTCCAGAAAAACTATCTCTTTAATAGTTTTATAAATTCACGCATCCATGCTGGCAAGTCGCCAGGGTGTCTAGAAGTCACTAGATTTCCATCCACAATTACTTCTTTATCTATCCATTCTCCTCCAGCCGCTATTACATCATCTTTAATTCCGTACCAACTTGTTAATTTGCGTCCTTTCACCACTCCTGCTGATATCAATACTTGTGGTCCGTGACATATAGCTGCTACTGGTTTGTTCTTTTCGAAAAAATGTTTCGTTATTGCTACCGCTTTTTCGTTAAGTCTAACTCGTTCTGGTGCTCGTCCTCCTGGTAGAATTAAGGCATCATATTCTTCAGGATTTACTTCTTCAAATTTCTTGTTTACTTTGATGACATATCCATGTTTTCCACAAATTGTATCCTTATTAGATGCTATTTCTACTTCAAAACCTTCTTCTTTCAACCTATAATATGGATATAGAAGTTCAATATCTTCGAAATCATCGGCGGACAAGATCAATATTTTCTTGCTCATTTGTGCTACCTCTCTAAGAAATTATTTCAAAAATCAAAACGTAGTGAGTAGGGTATAATAATGTTATGATGCACACAATTAAATTCCATTTATCGCTAGGTAAAGATTCTAGGACAACTGTGATCTGCATGGTGTTTTTTGGTGAGTAAAGGAATAGAGCGTATATCTACTGGTGTCGATGAGCTCGATAAAATATTGCGTGGCGGGATACCAAAGGGTTTTGTCGTTGCAGTTACTGGTGAGCCGGGTACTGGGAAAACTATTCTCTGCCTCCATTTCATTGCTCAAGGATTAAAGAATGGGGATCCCGGAATATATGTTACCACAGAAGAGAGCAGAGAAAGTATCATTCGGCAAGCAGAACAGTTTGGATGGGATTTCCTAGAAGCCATGGCGAGAGGTAAGCTAATTATTATTGATGCGCTTCTTAGGGAGCAACGGGATGAATGGTCATTGTCTCGTTTAACAATAGATGAATTGATAGCTATGATTATTAAAGCTAAGAAAACTCTTGGTTATGGTCATGCTAGGTTAGTAATTGATAGTATGAGTGCTTTCTGGCTGGATAAGCCAGCGATGGCGCGGAAGTATGCTTATCAGGTAAAAAGGGCTCTATACAAGTGGAACTTCACAATATTAATGACTTCTCAATACGCTATTACTACGAGTGATGCATTTGGTTTTGGTATTGAACATGTTGCAGACGGTATTATTAGATTTAGGAGATTTGTGCGGGAAGGTGAATTGAGGAGATACTTGATTGTAGAGAAAATGCGTCAAACAGATCATGACCTAAGAATGTGGGAAATAAAGATTATAGATGGCATCGGGATGAAGCTTGTTCGGTCTGTTGAGTATAGAAAAGAAGACTTCGTACTACCGAAGAAAGTTGTTGAAAGAATAGTTAGTGCGAGAGAGGAAAAGGAGAAGGAGCTCTAACCCATTCTAGGTGCAAATTTCTTCTGCAAATCAGCATATTCCATCAATATTTCAAGAATTTCAAACTCTGTAAACTTACCAGTGCTTCTTAGATTATCCGCTAGGATTCTGGTGAGGAGTCTTCTCGCTATCTCTAACAAACTACTGGTTACCTGGACTAGTCTATCTACGTGGTCGAGAACCTGAGGACAGCCGGTATGTGTTGCATGAGTATTTATCCATGCTAAAATATTGTCCAAACCAATATTCGCGTAATCAAGAGCTTCTACAGCCACAATCTGTCTTGACTTCTTAGGCTTAATAATCACGAATTCTTGTTGGGAAAACCATGGATGCTCTGATAAAAACGTTCCTAGATACCCCGTCTCGTCCTCTATAAATAGAGCTTTAGAAATCGTTCCTTTTTTCTCTATACTCCCAAGCTTTACTCCCTCTTCTCTTTCAAGAATTAATGAGCCAAGCGATTTATCATTAGCCACGCATAGGAGTCTCTCATAGAGGTCCTTGGAGAGATAATCTCTGATAGTATTTATCAGGAATCTACTACGAACTCTCTTTACAACTCCAATAATTGATATACCCCGTTTTTTGCACGCTTCTATCAATTCATCTGTTATCGCGATAAGATCCTTCTCTTCTTGGTAAAGTTTTTCATTAGGCGTGAATGTTAGGTAGAGAGGTAGGATTGGACCGTCCACGAATATTGCGTTGAAATTGCTCATATCGTTTAATATCTTTAAGGCAATTTTTCTCTCGAGGTAATGTGCATAAGCTGATATTATTCTATGAGATTGTATCTGATAGCTCTGGAATTTAACATTCACAAAAAGCCCTGAGTTCTGCTTCTTATCTCCCACGATTCGGGGATACCTAACGTATCCACCAGTTACAAGAAAGAAGTCTCCCGCGACTAGTGGTAAGGCTTCAGCAAAGGAAGAATCGATAGCGTAGCAGACAATGTCTTCGAAGGATCCGCTTATTTTACGAATAAAACCGTTGGTCTTTAGTATCTCACGTAAATCATCTCTTATTCTGGATAAATCAATGATTATGTTTGTTAATTCTGTTGACTGCTCTCTGAGGGCTCTTGAAAGTTCCATTAAGAGTTCAGGCGTTACTTCACGCTCTTCCTCACCCAACTTTCTCACCAGGTAACAATACCTCACGCACTCTTATAGCTATAGGTTTTCTTAAGGGATTCATTAAACCAGCCACATAGAACTCTCTAGGCATCAATTGAGCAAGATTTGATTGATCAATACCAGTTATATCAGCGAACTGTTGGATCTCAGCTAAATCTCCGGTCTGGCTCAATTTTGAGAAGAAGATAGTATTAATATTTCCTCTAATATCTGTATTAACACTACCAGCTAATCTTTGAGAAGCAACGATTAACCCAAAACCCCACTTCCTACCCTCTCTAGCAATTCTCGTCAGTAACTCCTCACAAATACCAGCTCTCCAAGCATAATTCTGTGCCTCATCAACGACCACCACAATGTTTACGGGTCTTCTTTCGTTAGTTATACGTCTCCATATCTCTTCTATAATACCAGCAATTATAGCTCTTTTAGCCTCTAAGGTCTCTTCTAGCGAGAGATCAATGACTAGCGGTTTCTTCTCACTCTTATACTTGTAAGCCATATCAATAACATCTTCGGGGTCGTATTCTCTAAAGATCATTCTAAATAACTCTTCAGATCTTACAAGGAGTCTGTAACGTATTTCGAGGGATCTCACTGTTTGAGGCCTAGCACCTAAGGATTTAATAACACTGGTCAGTTCTTCTAAAAATGCTTCATAAACAATTTCCTCTTTCCGTAACTGTTCCGTAGTACCCATTAACGTGTCTAGAGTCAGTTGTTTGGTTCTATTCTCGAAATCTTGTTGTAGAATATTCTCCAAAGCTTCAGGAGCCGCCGCTTCTAAGTAACTTGCTAAAGTTGGCGGTGCTCTCAGTTTAGCTTTCAGCCAATCCGCGAATGCAAGAGGATCCAGCTTTATTTTAAAGGAATCCAGTGTTGAATCTGGGTAGAATGTTGTATAGTCCATCCCCGTGTGGTCAAATATTATGACTGAATAATTTGTTTTCTCCAAAATTTCATCTACAAGTGCTTTTACTAATCGTGACTTTCCCATCCCAGTGGCTCCGAATATTCCTATATGATACTTTATGTATCTCGGATCAAGTGGTATTTCTAGTCCTTCCGTGTATTTGTGATTGCCCAGTACTAGAGGTTGCACTTCTTGAGGCAACAAGTTCTTGAGTAGATAAGTAAGAACCCCCGCTTGTTTTATTCTATAGACCTTGCCCCCTGGAAAAGGTACATAGGTAACGTTTCTGCTTATACTTACCAAGTTGTTATTTTCTTGAACAATCTCTGCTAAGGGAATTACGACCCCATTAGTATAGGGAAGTTTCTCTACTTTATCTATAGCTTCTGGAAAATCGATCACGCTTACTCTCTGGTATCGTCTCAGAAACGGTTCTAAGCGTCGAATCTGTCTTAAAACTCCCAGGATTAAGGGCGCTTTTTCATGAATATCATCCTTAATAATCACGAGTTCTTCTTCTCTACTAAGAACCTCTGCTTCACCAGAAAAAAACGCTATGGGGATTCCTATCACAGTAGCCTCTGATAACACGAAACCAATAGGGGGCTGAACTATGATGTTTTCAACAGAGTTTACCATGAGGAACCCTTTATAACTTCTCTTCTATTGAAACACTGAAATATGTTTCATGAGTTATTAAAGAGTATATTTTTACTCTCAATTACCTGTGGGGGTGGGGATGTATTGCTAAATGTTGAGACAGTATTATTAGATCTAGACGGTACACTTGGGCATTTTGAGAAGGGTGATCTAGGTAAATTCGTGGCAGAGTTATATGCTGAATGGCTTTCAGAACATTTTAGCGTTTCTGTGAAAGAGGCTCTAGAAGCAATATTTGCCGCCGTAACTAAAGTCAAAGTGAATCCAACACTCGAGAAAACCGTTGCCGAACAAATGCTTGAAACCATTGCACAAAAATTGAGAGTGACTGTGTCTGAATTAGATATCGTTACTAATAAGTTCTATGAAGAAAGATTTGATCTAGTTAGAGAAGGATACGTCCCCGTGGAAGGTGCTGAAGATGTCGTCGAGTACCTATTTAAGCAGGGATATAAGGTGGCTATAGCGACTGATCCTATAGTGAAGAAAATAGGTGTACTAAAACGTTTAGAGTGGATTCATCTCCATCATTATCCTTACTGCTTCATTGCAGGAGCTGAAGTCTGTAGAGCGGCGAAACCCCATAGTATATATTATCTTGATATCCTAGAGCATTGTAACTCAGTACCTGAAAAAACGGTTATGGTTGGAGACAAGATCGTTAATGATATCTTACCAGCAAAGAAACTCGGGATAAATACTATTTATGTATCTCCAAAGACCCCAGACTCGGAAGAGGAGAAAGTTGCGGATCTTATAATAAGTAGTATCAGAGAATTAACGAAAGTATTATAGTATCCAAGGACTCAATGATTAATCTCTACGTTTGGCTCTCGGATCTTGGTGACTTACTTACAAATAGACCGATAGAACTTAAAATCATGAGTGCAAGGGTAGATACGACGATTGCCGAGATGGTTGTTGGAAGTCCCATAAATTCTGAGGATCCTCCAAAAGTTGCTAATGAGCTTCCCAGTATCCTAGTAGTGCTTAGAGCTACGCCATAACCACCAGCTCCAGATCCTTTCGCTTCTCCAGCTTTCTCTGTAGCCTCAGCGAGTTCTGAAGTAGGTAATAAGCTAGCGCCTAGGGAATAGGCAAGATAAGAGACGATTGATAGAAATAGATTCTCTGCTGCCGCCACTAACGCGAATATCATTAACGCTATTAATGCGGAGAAGTTTATTATTGCGGGTTTGAAGAACTCTCTTTTAGATATTTTTGCACTCACTTTTTGCATAATACTTGTTACTAATCTATCTAAACTGAGAAACATTCCTATTAGTGATTGCGAAAGTCCTAAATTGAGAAAGATTACCGGGATATACGAGTTTAGGATTGGTTTTAGGCCGACAGAGTTTACTCTAGTAATGGATCTAGTTGCGATATTATAGGATATCCTCAGTGACGTTTGAATACTTATATTCTCTCTCTCAATTCTTGGCTCTTTCAAAAATATAGCGATGATAAAAGCTACTAAGGTAATAGTAGCTGAAAGAAGAAACGTTTTCCGCCAGCCCAAGATCTCTGCGACTATACCGCTGAAGAAAGACCCTATCAATGAGCCCATAAAACTCAGCATTAGGAGCGTCCCAACCGCTTCTCTCGCATCCGAATTATTCTCTGCCGAAAGAGCCATTAAAGAAGGCCATAAGCACGCAACACCAATTCCTATAACAAAACTCGCTAACACGATACCAATAGGACTAGTTGCTATCGAGTACAGAAGATAACTTGTTAGATATATTAGGGTCGCTATAATGATGAAGAGTTTTCTACCATGCTTATCTGATAGGTATCCAAATATTGGCCTAAAGAAGACTTGAGCAATGTTGGATGCTAAAGGGATTATAGCTAGGATCCCCGCTGGTACACCCACGGCAACCGCTAGCAGTGGTCTTGCTACCGATGCTATGTTAAATGACATTGGCACTAATGCCCCAATTAAGAGATATATCCTCTTTTCTAATCCTCTCTCTCCATCGCTCATGTAGATGGAGAATATCATTGAAAGAAATTTAAATATTTTACCATTCTGCACATATATATGTTCAATACATTGGATGAAATCATGATGATCGGAGCTGATACTGAAATATGATGATCCCTGGCTTTTCTGACTACTTTATACAAAATGCTTATATCGGGGTCATAAAAATATTTTTAGAGAATCCTACTAGGAGGTGAAAATAATACTTTCCGAACACATTTTAGATTTACTTGACTTTGCGATAAAATACGGTATGGAACTAGGAGCCGACTTTATAGAGTCTAGAGCCGAGAATATAAGAAGAATGTACATTCATTTTGAGAAAGATCTTGTAAAGAACGTCGAGAGTATAAACTGGGTGGGTATCGGGATAACAGCTATTTTCAAGAATGCTAGGGGATACGGATTCACTACAAAGCTCGATAAAGAGAGCATCAAAGAAGCTGTTAAGAACGCTGTAGAAATAGCCAAGGCCTCAACAAAAATCGCTGGTATATCTTCTGAACCCATTGAGTATAAACCTCAAGAATACTCAGGTAAAATTCCTAGTGTGAGAAAACACCCTCGGGATTTCTCGCTTGAAGATAAAATAGATCTAGCTTTAAGCGGTATCAAAGAAGTCTTGTCTAACGATGTTATTAGTCTTCGAACAGTTTACGGGGAATATTGGGGCGAGAAATATTTCATGAATAGCGAGGGTCTAAAGCGCCAATGGAACCCCATAATGGTGGGACTTTTCTACGCTGTAGTGGTTCGAGAAAATGGGAAGATAGGAAATGGAAGAGAACAGATGTCTGCCTCTATGGGTCTTGAGTTATTTGATGAGCATAGACCAGAGAGCATTGCTAAGACTGCTTTGCGTGGTGCTAGAGAGGCATTAGAAGCAAAGACGTTGGAGAGTGGTAAATATCCGTTTATTGCTAGCCCTGAGTTCTCTGGAGTTCTTGCTCATGAAAGCTTTGGTCACTTAACTGAGGGTGATTACGTAGCGACTGGAGCATCTATTTTAGCTGGTAAATTGAATCAACAATTAGGATCAGAACAGGTCTATATCTATGATTCAGGAGACCCAGTAAATTACGGATTCTGGGTTCCTTATGACGATGAGGGCGTAGATGCTAGGCGAGTTACTCTTTTAGAGAAAGGAATACTAGTAGGCTATCTACATGCTAGATCCACTGCTAAGATTATGAATATGGCTCCCACGGGGAATGCTAGAGCCATAAATTACAGATTCCCTCCAATTGTGAGAATGCGCAATACTTACTTTGGTGCTGGAGACGCAACCAAGGAAGAATTGTTTGAAATGATTAAGAAGGGAGTCTATGCTGAGGGACACGCTGGAGGCCAGACAGAGGATACTGGTAACTTCACTTTCGCCGCTAATAGAGCATATTGGGTCGAGAATGGCGAAATAAAGTTCCCATTGAAAGCTGTTGTTGTGAGGGGTCATATTCTAGATTTCTTGAAAAATGTTATAGGAGCCTCTAAAGACGTTATCGTTAAAACCTCGATACTAGGTGGTTGTGGAAAAGGCGGTCAAGCACCCTTACCAGTTGGTCTTGGAGGGCCTTATCTAGCTGTAAAAGAAGCTATAATTAGCTTTGGAAAATAGGTGAGTGATATGATTGGTGTAGAGAAACTCATTGATATCGGTTTAAAAGTTATTGAAAAAGCCAAAGAATTTGGAGCTGATGAATTAGAGATTTTCCTAGCTAGCACAGATATACTCTCCATGAGGGTCATTACGAATTACGTCACCACTCGAAGAGGTCTTGATATCGGCGTGGGCATTCGAGCTGTTGTTGGGAAAAGAGTAGGTTTCGCGTCCGCTTCCAGTATTTCTGAAGACACTATCTTCGAAACCGCGAAAAACGCTGTTAAAATAGCTAAGACACGTCCAGAGGATCCCGATTTCCATCACTTACCCGATCCCAAGAAACCTTCTTTTAAAGGAGGAATATGCGATGAGGAATTAGTTTCTAAGAGCTCTGAGGAATTAATAAACATTGCTGAAGAATCTATAAAGAAGGGCTTTGAGAAAAACCCAAGCATAAAAAAGATAGATTATAATCTTACCAAACAAGTAGGATCCTTCGCTGTAGTTAATACGCGAGGAGTAGAGGTTGGGGACTCCTATACTCTAATAGCCTCCTGGGCTTCTGTGAAAGCTGAGAAGAATAGTGAAGCTGTGACTGCCTTTGAGATTTTTAATTCCAGAAAATACGAGGAAGAGCTATTGCTATCAGTTTCTGAGAAAGCCGCTGAAAGAGCATTAAGAATATTTGGCGGAAAGCGATTGGAGAAATCGTTCTCTGGTCAAATGCTTATTGAAAACTACGTCGTGGATGACTTCTTATGGCCAATTACGTATAATGTGAATGCTAGAAATGTCCAAGAAAAAAGAAGTGGTTTCATGAATAAGCTTAATGAGCAGGTAGCTAATGAGAAACTTACGATAATAGACGATGGTACATTGCCAGAAGGTCTAATGACGTTCTCAGTGGATATGGAGGGTGTCCCTACTTCAAAGAAAGTCCTAATCGATAAGGGAGTCCTCAAGACTTTTGTATATGATAGTTACACGGCATATCGTGAAGGAAAAGAGAGCACCGGAAATGCTATGAGGAGGAGTTTTGAGAGTCTGCCAGAGCCATCTACAGTTAATATAGTGATCGAATCAACAACAAACAAGGATGTCCATGGATTATTAGGAGAAATAGATAAGGGAGTCTACATTGCTGGATTCACGATGGGGTCTCACCTAACCGATCCACTGCGAGGAACATTCTCAATAACAAGCCTTAACGCATTCTATGTTGAGAACGGAGATATAAAGTACCCATTAAAGTCCGTAACAGCGGGTGGAAACTTCTTCGAACTCTTAAAGAATGTAATTAGTGTAGGCTCTGATTATAGATTAATCAGATTAGGCAAAATACCATCAATCCTAGTAGATAAAATAACATTCGTGTAAGAAACTCTTAAGCCATTTTTTATAAATCCTCATTCTTTTTATTGTTTAGGCAGATCATATTCAGATAAAACAAAAATAATGGAGAATATATATTCGACAAAAATTCTACCTTCCTTAAGTCTACGGAAAAAGATAAATATCTTTTTTCACAGTTTTTGGTTGAGTTATTACTGATAGAGGAGATCGCTGTGGCTGAGAGAGAAGAAAAGATCTGTCCTTTCCTATCCGCGGCATCAGGTGCTGAGCTCTACCTCTGCGACCCTGGTTGTATGTTCTACGAAGATGGGGCATGTCTGATAGCTGAAGGGTTGAGAAGTTTACGGGAAATCTCAAATGCGTTAAAAGAATTTCTAGAGAAGAGGTAGGAGGGGACTACTTGTCGACCGAGGTAAAGATTAGGGACATACTTGAGAATCCCGAGAAATTTATTGAACAACGCGTTGTCCTCTCGGCTACTTACTTAGGCTGGAGTGGAGGAGACTGCGACCTTCTGCGTTCTAGTATGAGAACAAGAAGTGATGTTACTCTTAAGGATGATACAGGATGCATATTCTGTGATTTTATTCCTGGTCTTTCCCCATCAAAAACTCCAGTAAAAATCCAATTAGAAGCTACAGTTGAAGTTTTTCAGGGAAGGCCTAGACTTAAGAATCCAAAACTAATTCGTGTTCTAGAAGAATAATCATACTTTTGGCTTTGTTTCAAATTTATCTCTTTTCTCAGCCTAGTTCTTGCCAGTTAATGGCTTCTTAGCGGCTTTGTGGTGGGCGCCTTTATAGGTATTATAGCCGTATTACTTGCGACCACATCGGAAAAAGGGCGCCCCCGATGAAGATATGTTGGCTCGGCAGGTTTATAATTGTTAAGGCTATTTATAAACTGGCTAGG
>Ga0180301_10001387_pt1 | contig 19135 bp, 23 predicted proteins | sample GuaBasSediGuay16_FD_121797 | JGI IMG/M metagenome (GOLD analysis project Ga0180301, IMG submission 121797) | Subseafloor sediment microbial communities from Guaymas Basin, Gulf of California, Mexico - Guay16, Core 4569-2, 12-15 cm | ecosystem: Environmental > Aquatic > Marine > Hydrothermal... | reverse complement strand
GAAGAAGAAGTGGGAAATTGAGAGCGCACTTCTCTCGATAACGATAGGTGACATGATGGGACTTCCGGTAAATGCACCGATTTATAAGTATGTTTTCTTGGTATATTATCTGCCGAGGATAAACGCCTGGATGCGATACATTGCGCGTGAGCGCGATTTTCTTGAAAAAGAATGAATTTTTAAAAGCACTGCCGGGGCTCCCACGTAATTGTTAGGAATAAAGCAGTTATGATGTGCATGAGTTCGAGATGAGAAAATTCACAGATGAGAAGCGTTCCCAAAAAGATAAGAGAGAGGACGAATAGTCGCATTCACGAACTGCTGGTCGAAAGTTGCGGTCATCCTTTTATTTTCTGGTGAGGTGTCGGTCATAGCAATAGGATCGGGAGTATTAACCGTAACCTTTAATTACCACATTTTCTCCACACATCTCCGTAATAACATTACTTTATGGAGGTAATGGTTTTGGTTAAGTCAAAGATCACTAAGATCTTCAAGGAGGCGAAGGAGGCAGTCAAAGGGATTCTTTACGGCATGGCATCTCACCAGATGGTAAGGTACATGTTAAAAACGCGCATGTATCTTGAGCACCTCTTCATGTTAATAACGCTCGGCGATATGCTCGGAATTCCAATCCTGCCACCATACTACTCATTAAGGTTGCTACCCTATGCAATTCCGAACATTGCAACCTGGAAGAGAACATTGTTCAAGGAGAGGGACTTCACCGACCAGTTCTACTAATTTGGAGGCGATTTTTATGCCCATTTCTCTAAAGGAATTTTTTGAGGAGAACCCCGACATAGAAATCGTGATATACGCGGGAAAAGGGGGACTGGGCAAGACCACCTTCAGCGCCGCGACCGCTTATTGGATGGCAAAGAATGGCAAGAAAGTTTTATGCTTCAGCACCGACCCCCAGGCGTCCCTGAGCGACATTTTCGAAAGAGACCTATTCGGTAAGGGAGAGCAGGAAATCATCGAAAACCTGTTTGTTGTCGAGATAGACGCGGATAAGGAGATTCGCGAATACCAGGAGGAGATTCGAAGAAAGATAAAGGAAATGTATCGAATGGAGGAGATACCTCCGGAGATAGACGAGTACATAAAATCGGCCGCGGCGGAACCCGCAATGCATGAGTGCGCAACGTATGACGCAATGGCGGAACTTGTTGCGAGTGGGAGATATGATCTGTACGTGTTTGACATGCCCCCCTTCGGCCATGGTGTCCGTATGATAAGCATGGCCCAGATTCTCGATGCTTGGATAGACAAGATAGATGAGACGAGAAGAAAAGCTGCGGAGTACACGCAAATGGTTCAGGCGCTGAAGGGATCCACAATTGCAGAGAGTGAGGACGCAATACTCAACGAATTGTCCGAGATCAGGAGGAAATTGGACACCTTTAGGGATATACTCATAGATCCACATAGGACGGCGTTCTTCATGGTGCTGATACCCGAAAAGATGGCAATACTCGATACCAAGCGTGCGTTGGAGATGTTCAATAAATTAGGCATAAAATTGAGCGGAATCCTCGTAAATCAGGTCTACCCGCCGGAGCTTCTAGACCGTCCTGATGTTGGAGAATTCCTCAGGAATAGGATACAGATGCAGCAACAGTACATGAAGATAATATGGGACGAGTTTGGCGATTACATAAGGGCGGTGTGCCCGATGTTTGACCGCGAGCCCAAGGGTCTCGATATGATTGCGAAGGTTGCGGAGCATATCTTTGAGAAGCCATGGATGGGTCGGGAGAGGTTTGAGGAGCTGGTGAGGTGATGGTCATGAGTGGTGAGAGGCCCAAAACGTTTTTGGAGTTCATAGAGGAGAAGCCCAACCTCAAGTACTTCTTCACGGGCGGTAAGGGTGGCGTTGGGAAGACTATCGCCGCTGCCGGGATAGCGTATTACTTTGCGTCACAGGGCAAGAAAACATTGCTGGCGTCGCTGAACCCCGTGCACTCTCTGTCGAGCATATTCGAACAGGAACTATGGGGAGGAGAAATAAAGAAGGTTGAGGGCGCGGAGCACCTCTACGCCGTTGAGGTCGAGATAGACGACATAGTTGCAAGGTACAAACAACAACTTTCCGAGAGACTGAGGTGGTTCTTAAAGTGGGCGGACATACCGGTCAAGGCGGACGACTTCATAGAGATTGCGGCGACGAACCCGGCGTTTGAGGAGAGTGCTATGTTCGACAAGATGATAGACATAATTTTGGAGCAGAGGGCGAACTTCGACGTCATAGTCTTTGATTGCGCCGCCGTGGCGAACGCAGTGCGGCTACTGGGACTAAACAAGATCTACAACCTCTGGCTTGAGAGGATGATTAAGAGTAGGCAAGAGGCGTTATCGCTCAGGGCGAAGTTATCATTCCGCAAGGACAAGGTCATGGAGGAGATAAAGAAGGATCCGCTAATGGCCGATTTGCTGAATCTGAGGAGACGGATGGACGAGGCGAGAAACTTCCTTAACAATCCGGAGACCACTGCGTTCTTCTTCGTGACGATTCCTCTGGCGCTGCCTATCTCGGTGGTAAAGAGGTTCATAGAGATGGTGAAGGCGTTCGAGATCCCGATAGGCGGTGTATTCGTGAACATGGTGATTCCAGAGGAGGCCATGAAAGTTGAGAAGTCCGAGTACATGATAAACAAGTACAAGGAACAACAACACTACATGGAGATAATCAAGCGCGAGATGTGGCCCCTCGTGAGAGCGGTAATACCACTGTTCCCGACCGAGATCGTGGGAATAGACATGGTTGCGAAAGTTGCGGATGCCATCGTTAGTTGGAAGCCTTCATAGACCCGCGCTTCACTCTCGTCAACCCCAATTATTTGTTATCACGAATGTTGCCTGGTTTTCTCATCTCCGTTCGTAAGACTCTCATTTACATTCTCAAGACGCACTTGTGAATAAGTTTTTAAACACACATGGGAAAGAGTTATATGCACACGGTGCGGCCGTCGTCTAGCCTGGACTAGGACACCGGCCTGCCGAGCCGGTAACCCGGGTTCAAATCCCGGCGGCCGCACCACCTTATTGTTTCTTGTTTTATAATTTTACGAAAACTCTAAGGGAATTTTACTCGTACTTATTATTGAGGGAGAGCGCATGTATGGGTATAATGGGAAAATTCTGAGGGTCGACCTCACAGCTGGTGATGTATCGATTGAGACGCTGGACGAGGCGTTTTATAGGAGATACTTAGGAGGGCGTGCGCTTGCGGCGTACTTTTTATTAAGGGAAGTTCCTCCGCGGATAGATCCATTTGACCCGAGAAACAAACTTATTTTCGCAGTAAGTGTCGTGACAGGGGCGCCAGTTCCCGGTGCCAATAGGTTTTTAGTTGCCGCGAAGTCGCCTCTCACGAACACCTACGGAGAGGCAGAGGCGGGAGGGTTCTGGGGGCCGGAGTTGAAATTTGCGGGGTTCGATGCGATAATTGTCGAGGGGAGAGCGGAAAAGCCCGTATACCTGTGGATTCATGACGGGGAGGCGGAAATAAGGGATGCGGGGAGGTTATGGGGGAAGACCACGAAGGAGACGCAGGAGGAAATAAGGAAGGAGTTGGGAGACAGCAGGATCAGGGTGGCGGCCATAGGTCCCGCCGGTGAGAATCTTGTGCGATACGCTTGCATTATCAGCGAGGGGAAGTATGCGAACGGGAGGGGAGGAATGGGTGCGGTCATGGGATCAAAGAACCTCAAGGCGGTGGCAGTACGGGGTTTCATGGAGCCGAAGTTTTACGACGAGAGTAAGTTGAGGGACCTTGCGAGGAAGTTCAACGAGAGGATGAGAGAGAACCCCGGTAGCGTTTCGAGGTCTACCTACGGGACCGCGGAGCTTGTCCTTCCACTCAACGAGTTAGGGATGCTCCCCACACGGAACTTCAGGGAGGGGGTTTTCGAGGGTGCAGAGAAGATTTCCGGGGAGAGGATGAAGGAGACAATACTTATCGGGAGGAAGGGGTGTTATGCGTGCCCCATTGGTTGCAAGAGGGTTGTGGTCGCCAAGGAGCCGTATGCCACAGATCCCGACTATGGGGGTCCGGAGTATGAGACCATAGCATCCTTAGGATCCCTGTGCGGGATCGACGACCTCAGCGCAATTGCGTATGCAAATCAGTTGTGTAACGCGTACGGTCTCGATACTATAAGCACCGGAGTCACAATTGCGTTTGCGATGGAGTGTTATGAGCGGGGGATACTCACAAAGGATGATACTGGAGGGATCGAACTCAAATTTGGAAATAAGGATGCTATGCTGAGGCTTGTGGAGATGATAGCGAAGAGGGAGGGGATAGGGGATCTCCTTGCGGAGGGCGTGATGAGGGCCGCTGAGAAGATAGGAAAGGGTGCTGAGAAGATAGCGATGCACGTCAAGGGTAAGGAGGTTCCGATGCACGAGCCGAGGGGGAAAGTTGGTGTAGGTCTCATGTATGCGGTTTCGCCAGTCGGTGCTGATCATCTTCAGGCCGCGCATGATACAGGGTTGGAGAAGTTACCGGACGTGTATAAGCCGCTCGGAATACTGGAGCCGATGGACAGGTTTAGTTTAGGGCCTGAGAAAGTGAGGGCGATAGTATATCTGCAGATGTGGTGGAGCCTCTTGAATTGCCTCTGCATGTGCCTGTTCACGGTGGCACCTCATCCGTCCGGGGTTTTCACGGTCGATGATGTGAGGGAGATCGTCAATGCGGTCACGGGGTGGAACATGAGCCTCTGGGAATTGATGAAGGTGGGCGAGAGAGGCATTACGATGTTGAGGTGCTTTAACATCAGGGAGGGCATCGGGAGGAAGGATGACACGCTCCCCGAGAGGCTATTCGAGCCTCTACCCTCCGGTCCCCTTGAGGGCAGGAGGATTTCCAAGGAGGAGCTGGATAGAGCGATTTCCCTGTACTATGAAATGCTGGGGTGGGATCCGGAGAACGGAGTGCCGAGAGCCGCGAAGTTATACGAGTTGGATTTGGGATGGCTGGTGAAGTTATTAAGCGAAAATGAAGCCTAATTTTTACACGCACGCATATAACTTTCAAATACGAATGGTAACCAGAGTTCCCTGCGTAAATCGCGATAGCGCATTAAGCGAATATTTATGAGGCGGTGAGAATATGATCGCTGGAAGGATATATAGGAAGCGCAGGCGCCGGATAGGGCATATATGGAGGCTGGAGGGGACAGGTGTGGCGGTAAGGGTGAAAATAAGGATAAAGTCCAAAAGAACTGGTAGAACCGTCGAAACTGCGGCGCTTGTTAACAGCGGATTTAAGACCGATACTGCTCAGTTGCTGATACCGCTGAGGTTGGCGGAGAGACTTGGGTTATGGCCTCCATCTCCTGAAGTTAGGAGGGATGAGTACGGGACCTCAGGCGGAGATGTAACCCTGTACGTCATTCCAAATGAGCTTATTGTCAGTGTAGTTGCTGAGAACCGCGAGTCGGATGAGGTGATGTGTGACGCAGTTATCTCGCATATAGAGAGGGAGATTCCGTTAACGACAAGTTGAGTGAGGAGTTGGGGCTTGTATTGCTGGCGGTGGGCTCCGGGATTTGGAGGTTCGGTTCAACGACAAGGATAAACGGAGAAGAAGTGTTGAGCCGCAGTACTGGGCATAAATGCGTTCTTCTGATAAATTACTTAATTCTTCGCTCTTACAATTTCTAATAACTCGGAAGGGGTCAGGCATTCGACGTTCTTTTCTGAGATCTTATTTCTCGCAATAACTATCCTCCTATCGCTGATGTCCCTTGTTTTCTCAATGAACCTCTTCACATCTGCTTTGCTTACCGTTCCCATCTTTACCTCCACCGCCGCGACCGCCTCCTTCCCCCTTATGAGGATTCCGTCCACTTCCGGATGGAAGCTTTTTACGACCTCGCACCCGTAGGCGTCGGCGAGCAGATCCACGATAAACATCTCATAGTACAGCGGGAGTTTCCTCTCTATGTGGGAAATCAGAACGTCAACTGGAACGTTGACCTCGGAGAACCCCGTTTTCAGGTCGAGGTAGTAATACATGTCGATAATGGGGGACTCCATGAAGTAAAAGTGCGCGTCTCTTCCGAGGATTTTTATCCTCCGCAATATTCCCATTTCCACGAGGTTCCTCAGGTACTTCTTGACATCCTGGGATTTGAGAGGGGTTCTTAAAATCCCTGAGATGTGACTTGCAACCTCCGATGGTCTTTTGCACCCCGCGGCGACCGCCCGCAGAATCGCCTCGTATCTTTGTGAAAGTTCCCGACCCTCCTCGTCGAATATCTCCCCGATCAGCGATCTCACGGTGACCCTTATCTTAGGGATTACTCTTCTGAGGAACTCGTTGATGCTCTCACCGGGTTGCAGATCCTCGACGATCACGGGATCCCTTAATATCGACGATAGCAGCAGTGCCTCATTCGGCTCGTAGTACTTCGAGAGGGCGGCTAGGACATCTCTGGGCTTTATGAGGCCCAGTTTCACCGGGTACACGATGCCTAGGATTGGGCTTCCCGAACTCAGGATCCTGTTCGTGAAGTTGAAGCTTGAGCCCACGAGTATTAGTTTTGCCTTGGCGAAACTTTTGGCAAAATGCAAAAAGTCCAGGAACTCTTGAGGGAGCCTCTGGAACTCGTCCACGACTATCGTCTTTTCCTCGCGGATCTCTCTCCTCATCCTGTCCATGAAGACCTCATATGATATCTTCTCCAACTCTTTATTATACGAGAACACCTCGATCGACCGCGTGACGAAGTAGTACGAGTCGAATTCAATGAAATTCCGAATTAGGAACGTTTTTCCGGTCTTTCTCCTCCCATAGACCAGGATCCATCCGTCAACGCTTTTTAGGATCTCGGCCTCGGATCGGGGAATTATAAGTCTGGGACCCAAGAGTCCCACCTTTTACCTAGTTGTATGGCGGAGAATTTTACCGTTACGGTAGGCGTAACTGGTACCACATGTGACAAAATTGCGAGGCACTACGTATCTTGGCAAGAAGACATATTGCTATGAAAGCCCACTTCTTTTACTCTCGGTACTACTCCTTCCGTTACTCCTCAAATTAGTTACCTTCGAGAGCGTCAGGTTCAGTATTGCCTTTGCTGCGTCTATGTTTCCGCTGTCTAGCGCGTCCTTTAGGAGTTCGAGTATCCTTACAAGTCCCCGGAGCGGCTGCAGTTCGTCGAGTGCCTCGTGAAACATCTTTATTTGGGAGATACAAAACTCGCAGGCGTGAGTGAAGTCACTAAATATCTTGCGCTCAACCATCTCCCTTATCCATGCGACCAATCTCTCATCTAGGTTTACGGTCGTGCGGAGAGCGGTCTTGGTTTTCCTCCTTGTCAAAAACAAACCTCACTACGGTTCTCTATTCACACTTTCGATTAAAAATTTTAAAATTTTGTGATATTGGGGTATAATAGCGTTTAAATATTAAAATCGCATAACTTATCGATAAAGTATGATAAAGTGTGAAAAATGCACAACTGCGTAGAAGGTAGGTAGCGTGCTGCAGCGCGTTCTAAGGATAAAGTTCAGGGTGAACGGGGAGCCCCGGGAGAAATACCTACTCGACATAGTATCGCGGCTCATGCGAATTCTCCCGCCATCCGCTAGGAAGAAGTTGGAGGACGCCGTGTGGAAGATCGACAACGAGAACCTCGTTCTCGAGTGCATGTTTCCGCTATCCGTACCACTCAGAATAGCCAGCTTTTGGCGTGCACTCTTCGACGGGGCATGCAAGAACATAGATGGCTATATAACATGCGAGGTTGAGGAGGTGCAGGGACTGGAGCCATTCCTCGGCATCACTACGCGCAACTTCATCATCAAGAACGAGACTGCACGGTAGTCCTCATTCTCGAAAAGGAATAACATCCCTCGTGATTTTACATAATTTCTCGTGGAAAACAGCCGCTATGCAAAATTATGATAGGTACTTGATGCAATATTCTAGATTCTAAACGCTCTCTTTGCTCTTTGGATTCTACTACCTGACTTTTGATCATATAAATTGGAAATTTGTGATAATTTGGCCAATTCTCCGATTTGACGGCGTATATCTACATGCAAAAACATTTTATGACCTGTGATTGCCTTTTATTAGCACCCGCGGGGTCCCAGAGATGGAGAGCGAGAGAAACGAACTGGCGGACGGGCGTGACCATTTCCACCTCCAGATACTGCTCGCACTATCCGTAAGCATGGGTGACCTTTTGGCTGGGAAGTTCGCTTCCCTCATGGTCCCCTTCCTGCCGATGGTGGCATGGGTCCTGGTAATGTACCCTCCGGTGCTGACGATGCGTGGAAACACGAGCGGAGTCCTATCTGGAAGATTAAGTACTGGCCTGCACACGGGTTTGATACTTCCGCAAATATTCGACAACACGGAATACTTTTACGGCCTGATTTCGAGCATCCTCCTTCTAAGTCTCATCAACGCAATTCTGATAGGATCCGTATGCTACGGAGCCTACTGCATCCTGACCATGAGCATAGCGCCCCCACTTCTACTACTAGTGTCGCTTTCCGTTTCCCTGATCTCGATGATCTCCGCATCCCTCATCTCCATAGTGCTGAATACTGCGGTCGCAATAGAGTCCTACAGGAGGGCGCTCGACCCCGATGTTGTGGTTTACCCCGTCATGTCAACAATAAACGACATCCTTGTCACCCTGATTTACGTGTCGACGATATTCACGCTGGTCACCCTCGGGGAAGTCGTGATCCTCCTGATGGGCCTCCTCTTCCTCGTAACCTTCCTCGTGCTCTTCATGTGGAAGTTCTCCAAGTATTGGAAAAGTGATGTTTTCCGCGATACTCTGAAGGAAGTTCTCCCCCTCATGGTGATCCTCGCGCTCCTGAGCAACGTCACCGGGAGCGTTCTCATGAGCCTAGAGGGAGTGCTGAAAAGGTACCCCGAAATCCTGATAATATACCCGGTCATGATGACGGCAATGGGAGACGAGGGCGCGATCTTCTCCTCCATAACGACGACAAGACTAGCCCTCGGGTACACGGAACCCTCAATAACGGAGTTTTTCAAAAGCAGAGAAAACCTCGAGTATCTATCGGCAGTCTTCTTCATCGGCCTCGGAATGTTCGCATTCTACGGTATCATCGGAACTCTCGCTTACTCCCCCTCGAGATTCCTCACTCGCGCACCCATCATAGTCTTCGTAGCTATGATGACTCAAATAATCGCCTTCTGCCTAATAATCGCCGTATCGTTGCCCATAGCAATAATAACGTTCAAGAAGAGCCTCGACCCCGACAACTTCGTCATCCCCGTGATAGCCTCCTCCATGGACCTTATGGTGACATCCTCAATACTGTTGAGCACATTGCTACTTGCCGTCTGAAAAGCACGAAATCCATCTTGAAAGGCTCACGGATAAAAGGATATGACGAGCGATGATTTCATAATTTTGGTGAATACTTATACTTCAGTAAGGGTATGCATGACGGGTGTCAACATGTATGGAGACTTTAGTAATGATCCTTAACATTCTAGCGGCAGCGGGTGGCTTGGGCGGACTTGTCGTACTGCTCACGTTAGCGTATAAATTTGGAAAAAATCGGAGAACTGGAGGGAAGATTCGAATCCTTGGAATTAAAAATTACGCCCTCCGAATCAAGAATAAAAAGTAAAATTGAACGACTAGCAACCGGTTTTTAAGCTATCAAGAGTTCCTGATAGACTTCCTGACGTCTGAGGGAATACTTAGCCCGGATAAAGCAGATCTTGCAAAATCTGAGGCGAGGCGCATAATAAAACTCGTCATGATGAACCCTCTGACAAAAGAAGAGGCAAAGTTGCTCAAGGAGTACCTCGATAAGAAGGTAGAGGACTTCACGATGGAAGAGGCTGAGCGTTTCCTCGAAATCGCAAGAAAAGTCGTATTGGAATATGGAGATAGACCGGAGGCCTACAAACTCCACATCTACGCAACCTTCGTAAGGGCAAGCACGTGGTTACGCCGCAGAAAGGCCGAAAAGAAAGAAAAGAGGTAAAGGCGGCACGTCTTCGACATTATCGTCTAAAACTCCTATTGTCATGAGTTTTCTGAAATGCGTAACGTGAAGCAAGATAGGCGACAACTTAATAACTAAATTATGCCGTTACTCGCGCAGGCGTTTCCTTCTTTTCAGCAATTCCTCTATCATTATTGGGAGCGCCATTAAGAGTGGAGTCATAAACACGAGTATCAGTATTTGCCTCGTAAGCGAAATTAAGATGAAAACTATGCACGTCATCCAACTATGCCAACAAACTCGAATAACGTCATGTCCTTTTTCTCATTTCCCATCGTTATGCCTTCCATCAGTACTTTCAGCTCATTCCAGCAGATGATACAAACTACACGCATGATAAAACGGTTCACACCACTGTTATCAATTTAAAAGCAGATGATGGATTAATCATAACGAATGATGATAGGATGGCTGGCGGACCGCGCTCGCGGTATGAAGAGTGAGTTGTATGCTGACCCTTACTCGATCTATTCTCCATACAAGTGAGAGGTTCTGCTGACGAGGACCCCCACTCCCCCGAAGCTATGAGCGTCATAACCGCGAACTGTACCAAGAGAGTACTAAAAATTCCGAGGACTTCAGCTATGACAAAGGATGCTACAACCACCGCCATGAACCCGAGTACGACTTTCATCCTAATTCCTTTGAGAAAACTTCTCAACTCCTCGGCTTTGTGACCCTCTTTGGAGGGAATATCTCGTGCATACGCAGTTTCCAGCATATTTTCCTCAGCGAGCAGTCAGTGCATTGCTCATAGTCGGTCTCCATGTAGTGCTTCCTAACGTGATATAACGTTCCGAACAACGCTCCAATGGTGTAAGATAACGGGAAAACTGCCAGAAAATGGATGGATAGCAACATCATGAAGAGGACGTTCCATAAAAGCCCGATGACTATTCCAATTACTACCGAACGATAAGAATTGCCGGGTTCTCGCCCACCCCTGGGCAAGAGAACCACCATGCCTTACTAAGGGCTCTTTCCCATCAACTTTTCGATCAGTAGGGTCAAACTATTCTTCCGTAAATTACCTCTATGCCGTGTCTTTCGGCCATCTCCATCAACTCGTCGAATATCTTCCTAGATATTGAAATGGCAATAAAGAACTTGGCGGCAGGCTCCCGCCTGTAAACCTTCTTCACAAACTCCACCTTCTCTATCAATTTTTCGAGTTCGGTCATCGATTCGGCAACGGCGGTCGCCTCCCCCACAACGAGCGGCTCTTCGTAGAAGATGTTGATTTCGACCTCCCTCCTCTTCTCCTCATCCCAGAACTTTTTCGACTTTAGCTTAACCCCCTCCGGAGGAATCCCCGCCTCCCTAAGGTATCCCGTCAGGAAGCTTCTGACGAACTCCTCGAACGACATGCCTGCAAACACCCTGATCTCGCTTAGCGCCGCAAACAGACCCCGAATGGATTTTTCCAAGCGTGTGACTCGTTGATCGGTCTCTCTTCGCAACGAAATCATTTGGTAATTAAAGTCTTCACGCATACGTTTCATGGACTCGTTGAACTCGGTCCGCAACTTTATAATCTCCCGGTTGAAATCCTCTCTCATCCGTTTCATCGATTCATTAAACTCTGCTCGCAAGTTCGAGATCTCCCGGTTGAAGTCCTCACGCAAACGCTTCATGGACTCATTAAACTCCACCCTCAAGTTTAAGATCTCTCTATTGAAATCTTCGCGTAAACGCTTCATAGATTCATTGAACTCTACTCTCAGACTCGAAATTTCCCGGTTGAAATCCTCCCTCATCCGCTTTATTGCTTCATTGAAGTCCCTGCGCATGGCTCCCATCTCTCGTTCGAGTGACAGCATTCTCTCAAAAAGTTTATTCGTGTCTCCGCGTAGATGTTTGATTTCCTCCAATATCTCTTTCAACTCCCTCCTCTCGACGAACCTTTCCCTAAGTATCTCATATATCTTCCTTGCGAGTTCGGGGTTCTCCTCCAGTAACTTTATGATCTGCTCCGCCGTGACCGCCATCTCTTCTCCCAAATACTGTTCGCAGGATTCTATTTAAAGTCCACGCTAAAAGAACGTCTCCGCTCAAATTATCGCTCCGATCACCCGTATTCACGTTCCAGAAGCATGAGCATCGAAAGTATCGCGTCTATCGTCCTCAGATATGGGAACGGAAATAGAAACCTCGACCTTGCAATATAACCCACTCCCGAGCCCCTCACCCATCCTTCACCGGCCGGATCCGGCATCAGAAACTCCCCCTCACACCTCCAAAAGTTCCATCCCGAAAAACCCGGCATCGCCTTCTCGCCCTGCCTCCTCGGAAATGAAGGCCCAAATAACCTCCTTATGAATGAGCGCGTCTCGGAGAATGTGAATCGCGGCTTAAGAACGTAGACCTCTAAGGACAGAATGCGGGGAAGAATTGCCACTATAATGCCGTTCGCACGTGCGAGCACCCCGTGGATCGTTCTCCTTATCTTTACGGATCTCCTGCGGGAGAGGGCCAACTTCACGCTCTTCACTTCATAGTAGGGAGTGAGCAGAGGACACAGCACGAACAGTAGGATCATTAGCATCAGAAGTGTGATGAAAACGTTAAACATAGACATTGAGGAGCGAGCCGTCATCAGCGCACCGAAAAATATTACGATCATGACCACCAGCACAAATATCCCGCCAACAACATCAATTATTGTTTCTACGAGCCTCCGCTCATGTGCATTATCGCCTTTCATCGGGAGGCCTCCTACTCAATCGCTGACTTAAGATCTTCTTGACAACCGCGGGGGTGTTTCTGACGGCAGGACTCTTATCCGCGAGACCCCTTTCTATCAGCGGCATTATCTCCTCGGCGTTGACATCTCCCCTCTTAGCGACCTCCTTGAGCGCCTCAAACGCCCCAAGCCTAACCGAGGAGTGGGAATCTCCTATGCACGTGGTTAGGTTCCTGAGTAACCTGTCCATAGGAGCCTCATTTCTTCCCGAAAGTGCAACAAGCGCGTAGACGGCGGTCTCCCTGACATGCTTCTCTTCCGATGACAGCCATCTCTCCACGAAGTCTAGGACGACGTTCACATTGGCATCTCTCCGTCTCGCAATGTCGTAAACTATTGTTGGGAGGGCATTTCTGGATGGAAAGGGGATGTGGACATGAAGCGCGAGATCCATAAGCTCCAGCAGCGAGTGGGGGTCCACGTCGGAGGACCCCGCATACCTCAACATGTCGGTCACGGCGGCAGACCTGTCCGCGAAGTTCTCGCTACTCAGCCTTCGTCTTATATCCTCAAGTATCCTCCCCGACCCGAACTCCTCATACCCCGCTCTCATGGAGCCGCTCCACTCCGGGCCCCGATGTTCACCTATATATGTGACGACCCTCTTGTAAATCTAAACAGCTGGTGGTGTCCCCTCTTGGACGACGTTCATGATGTTGATGCGACTGAAAACTTGAACGATCACATCAGAAGACTCAAAAGCGCGATTAAAAGCAGAAACTGGAGAATCATCGTAGATAAGAACGTGGGAGGTGAGGTTTTCAGGGAAATAAGGAGGTTCCTCGCGGGAAGCGAGTTTCTCCACGTGGGTGAGGATGACCGCCTCAGAGACGCAAAGGATAGAGAAATAATAGATTTCGCGACGAAGAACGGATACTCCATGGTTGTGACTATGGATTACGGCTTTGCGAGAATGGCGCTGGATGCCGGGCTTGAGGTCATCCTCATCCTCGAATACGAGAGGCACAGGAGGTTCAAGGTCGTGTATCTGGCAGAATTGGGAGAAATGAGGTTTAGGTTAGAGAGCACCCTCTAACACATCCCGCCACTATAGGGCCGCCTCCTTAACCGCGCGCGCCAAGTTTATCTTCGATACGTAGCGCATTGCGGGTATTTGAGAAAGGACCGCCGCCACCAGTACCACTAACGATATCAGCAGGACGCTCATCGGACTGATCACCAATTCGAGGGTCAACATCTGCTCGGAAACCGCCCAAAGAAACACCTGTATCAGGGACCACGCGGTCAGGTATCCAAACGTGCAGCCGATCAGTATTCCTAACGCAACCATGATGACGTTTTCAAGCGCTATCGATGCGAGAAGTGATCTCATGCCGACGCCAAGTATCCTCAGAGTTGCAACCTCGTATCTCCGCTCCATCACATTTGTCGTCATAATATTCAGTATCAGGGAAGACGCGACTAACACCGAAATCACAAGCATCACGTACGCGAACGTCATAAACCTGTCGAGGAGGCGTATGAACTCTCCCTTTACCTCATGCTTCACATCGACCCTCTCAACACCCGGCACCTCATATAACTTTCTCCTAACGTCGGGGATCCTTTCACTCTCTACTCTCAGGAGAGCACCATTCGCCATATCAGTTGCGTTGAACAGCCCATGCGCGGTTTTCAGCGTCATAAAGCAAACATGAAGCATTAACGGCTCTCTGTCTATTCCTGATACCCTTAGAACCGTTCCTGCGAAAGTTATGTTCACGCGAACCTCATCACCCACGGACACTCCCAGCTTCGCTGCAAGCCCCTCTCCTAGCACAACTGCACCGTCCTTCAGCCCTTCACCATTAATTATGTTGAACACGTGCATGGATGTGTTCTTCGGGTACGCTATAATCACCGTCTCGACGGACTTGCCGCCAAAGCTCACCGTCGCGATCCCCATTATGAATGGCTCCACAGAGATCACGCCATCCCACTCACCGATCTTGTAAATTTCGCTGACGTTTTTCATCGTCGAAAAACGCACACGCAGGTCCCATCTCATGTGATGATCGTATTGAGTGCCAACATTGGCGTAAAAGCTATCCATGAAACTCACAATCGAGAACACCAGCATTACGCTAAAAGCTATGCCGAGAACCGTCGTCCCCGTTCTGATTCTGTTCCTGAAAAGGTTCCTAATCGTGAGCCGGGCGCGGATGGAGATACTCTTGATCCTAATGATGGCCCTCTCAATGAGCGGAACCCTCCCCCTGACCATGGATGCACTTATGTACGGGCGGAGGATCTCAACAGGCTTCAACCTAGTAACCGCGAGACTTGGCAGAATCGCGCCCGCCATGCATGCAATCACGCCAATTACTACGCCTTGCAATATCGCGAGATGGTCCACGGAGACGAGAGTAAAGGGTATGCCGAGCGATCTCGTGTAGAACTTTGTTATCTCGGCTGATATCCATATCGAGAGGAGGGCTCCCGGAACGGACCCTGCTATTCCGGCCACCAACGCAAACGACATGTAATGGAGAACTATACGGCGTGTGCTGAACCCCATCGTTTTCAGGACACCTATCTCGCGCTGCTGCGAAATTATCAGCCTTCTCAGCGTGGTGTATATTTCCACAGCCGCCACCAGCAGTATCAGTGCCGGAAACACCACCGATATCTCTCTAAACCCTTCAATGTCCCATTTTAACGCCCTATATGAGGGCTGTTCCTCCCTCTTCAGAACCCTTATCACATCGTACGGCGCAAGCATCCTCTTAAATTCGGAAATTGTCTCATCCACCTTGGACCTGTCCTTAACGACCACCACAACTTCGTTTATCATATTTGGTATTCCGAGTTCCGCCTGCAAGACATTCAATGGAAGAAATACGACTCCGTAGGTATAACCGCTCGAGTACTCCCAAAGCCCGCTCATGAGAATCAGAAACTCGGGGCTTGAGACCACGCCCACAACCGTGACGTTGATTTTCCTCCCATGAACTATCAGTGTTACGTCGTCTCCCTCCTTATAACCGTACGCATCGGCAAAGTGCCGCTCGAGCAGACATGCTCCCCTTCTTCGGGATTGAAGTACCTACCGGACTCCCCCTTCACGTCATTGACGGTGAGCTTGTGCATGGAGTTTATACCAATTGCGAGACCGGGTATCTGCCTGTCCTCGTTGATGTAGATTCCTATGTTCGTAACAAGCCGGCCCTCCAGAGACTTCACATTGTCTATCTTCATCAGGTCATCAAGCACAGTCCGGGGAGCCGGCCCGAACACTATTGAGAAGGCCGCAAAGCGCAACTGCTCATATGCGTAGTCGCAAGATCTTACGAGGTTGTTCATCGCCGTGACAAGTGACGAGTAGAAGGCGACGCCAACCATAACCGTTATGATGAGTGCGATGAACTGGACGCGATTCCTCGACATGTCACGCAACAACTTCCTTATGAGAACCGACGGCATGCGATCTCACCAACTCAACTCCTCAACACTAACCGGTCGCTCGATCTTCCACTCTTCTACTATTCTGCCGTCCCTTAAACGGACCGCCCCCGACGCTATGTTTGCAATGACCGTGTTGTGGGTCACAAGGATTATCGTCTTTCCCTTTTCCTCATTTACCCTCTTCAACACCGATAAAACCGCCTTGCCGGATTCCACATTAAGCTCCCCGGTTGGCTCGTCACATAACAGCAACAGCGGATCCTTCGCGAGGGCACGAGCTATTGCGACTCTTTGCTGCTCCCCCACCGGAGAGTTCCGATGGAAAGTGATCCGCCCGCTTCTCAAGCTCCACTTCGGAAAGTAACCTGAGAGCCTCTGCCTCCATCTCTTTCCCAGAAAGCCCTCTCAGTTCCATCGCCAGCATTACGTTCTCCTTGGCGGTGAGCGTGGGTATAAGATTGAAAAACTGGAAGACGAAGCCTATATTCCTACGCCGAAAGTTCGTGAGTTCCTCCTCGCTCAAATCGTTAAGCCTTACCCCGTTGACTATAACCTCGCCGGAGGGTGGGCCTGTCCACGCCCGCCGATGATGTTGAGGAGAGTGGTCTTCCCGGACCCGCTGGGGCCGGGGGTCACCACAAATTCCCCTCTCTTTCGGAGAAGTTGACACCGCGGAGCGCGTGCACCTTCACTCGTCCCATTTCGTATATCTTCGCGACGTTCCTCAATTTAATTATGTTCTCTGGGCTCATGTCCTCACCTTCCACCTTAGGAGAGAGATGCGGCTGATAAAAGCGTTGTGGGTCGATCAATGCAGATCTTATAACTTCAACCGACATCCTATATTATGTGATGCCGTAGCGGGCCGGTCAAAAACGGCAGAACATCTGCCTGCAAGAACGGCGATTCGGTGATTTGGAATGTTCGCGGTTAAGACCAAGAAGGTTGTCTTCAGGAGGGGAAGTAAGGAAATAATCGGCATCCTGCATGAGCCGAAAGTTGCGCCTTCCGAGGTAATCGTGATAACATGTCATGGTCTTCTGAGCACAAAGGACAGTGAAAAGTACATAGAGCTCGCAAACGCCCTCACGAAGATGAAAATGTCCGTCCTGAGGTTCGACTTTTCCGGGTGTGGTGAAAGTCCAGGAGACTTCCGAAAATCTACCATGAGCAGTCGCGTGGAGGACCTTAAGATAGTCTTGGAGCACATAAAGGGATCCTACGACAGGATCGGACTCATGGGAAGCAGTCTCGGGGGATCGATATCCGTGGTGGTGGCGGCCGAAGAACCCTCAATAAAGGCAGTCGCAAGTTGGGCGGCACCCGCAGATCTCGGGGAAATAAGCAAATTTGCCGAACAGTTTTTGGGGAGGGAATTTGCGGAAGACTTGCGAGGATACGATGTGATCTCATGCGCCGAAAAGGTCCGTGGACTTTTGGTGATACACGGAGATAAGGACGAAGTTGTTCCGGTCTCACACGCTCACAAACTCTACAATGCGGCTCCCGCCCCGAAGGCCCTAAGGATAATCAGTGGGGCGGATCACAGGTTTACGGATCCCACACTAAGACGCCATGCAGTAAATGAGAGCGTCAAGTGGTTCGTAGACTTGCTTCTCTGAATGCAATGCCTGCCGTTCAGCCTCTGACCTGTGCTGGGACAATTGCCGTGAGAAGTTCATGCGCCCGCTCGCTAAGCCTGTACCCTGAGTATGGGTCTCCCTCCAGTAACCCCATCCTCTTCAGCTTTCTCTTTATCTCCTGGAACTCCTCGGGGCTTATTGAGCGACCGTACTTCTTGCGATAAAACGGATCTAGGCACTCCTCTATCATCTCCATCTCCGTGACGGGCTCCACCTTCGCACTCAGGTACTCGACAACCGTTCTCACGAGGTCATCGTACTCCTCGGTCTTCCTCAGGACCTGCGATGCGATGCTCCACAGGAACGCCGCGACCTCCTTGCCTTTCTCATTCAGCGCGATCATGGATGGTCTCCTGTAGCTCTTGATGGCCTTCTTCTCCTTAAGCCTCCTTAGGCACTTGAAGACCGTCCTAGGGATCACCGACGCCCTCCTTATTACCTCGGAGACCGTTATTTCGCCCTCCTCTTTGATTATGTTGAATATCTCCCGCTCGGCGGGGCTTGCATCGCTGGGAGGTTCAGGCAACAGGGGCGTACAGTAGACGTGCGTTCTCTGCTTCTCTATGAGATCCGCAATTCTCTTCAGAACTCTTGATATTTCGTGCCCCGGAACCAAGAGTAGGACCTCGCGCAGAGGCTTTGGAGAGTCGTGCAAGAATAGCAACACAAGTTCCTCGTAGCACTGATTAGGCTTCGCCAAAACGGATGGCCACTCCCGGTCCTTTATTATCTCGTAAATTCTCACTCCTAGGTCGGTGACTGCAAACTTGTTATCCTCCCGCCGCACAAGCTCCGCTTTTATCAGCGGCAGAACGTACGAGTTCTCGATAGTGCTCTGACTGTGGTAGTATCCGTAGTCTTTTAATTTCTTCTGCAGTGTTGCTACGTCACAGGGCCCATCTTTCACGAGTATCTCGAGAAGGGCCCGTCTTCTAGGATTTTTGAGCGCATTGAGAATGTTGCGAATAGAATCCTTATGGGTTTCGAGGAAGGTCAGGGTTTCCGTCATGGATGGCACCACGATTTTATGGAGGGGAACAAAAATTAACTTTTACGTCGGTAAAATACTAACTTGCGGTAAAAGACGTAAAATTGTTATTTGTTGTAAAATACCATTTAATGGTATGAGTGGCGGCGATTCCGAGGATGCAACGGCGTGTTTATCATATCAGCATACTTCCCTTCTCCTATTAATATGGTGGTCGCATAAAAAATAACACTTTTGAATGGAAGCGCGGTTCGATGGATGTATGTTCAGTTGGATGGATGATGTAACTCTCGCACCGTCAATTTTGATCGGATTAACACTAGTACTAAT